>CETG01036517.1_pt1 | contig 13990 bp, 10 predicted proteins | sample 361471 | NCBI WGS metagenome assembly CETG01 (sample SAMEA2622696, study PRJEB7988) | marine metagenome | isolation source: saline water (ENVO:00002010), including | reverse complement strand
CTATAAGGGCGGACTCATTGTGGAGCAACGGACGGTAAGGGAACATCCTTTGGGTAAAATGGCCGAGCGTACCGTGGGTTACGAGCGTCAGGATGAGGAAGGGTATTTTACAAGAGTAGGTCTCGAGGGGGCTTTTGGACCTTATTTAAGAGGGACGGATGGTCATCGTTTAAAGCAAAAAATAGCTAAAGGACAATGGAAGCCTATTAGTGATAATAATGAAGTGGAACCTAGAGATGGCTATGACGTAATTTCTACCATCGATGTGAATATTCAGGATATTGCCCATCATGCTTTGTTAAAGCAGCTTGAAGATTTTGAAGCTGAGCATGGTACCGTGATCGTTATGGAAACCGCAACCGGCGAGATCAAAGCGATGTCCAATCTTGGTCGTACAGACGAAGGTACATATTACGAAAAAAGAAACTATGCGGTGTACGAAGCACACGAGCCTGGTTCTACATTTAAGTTAATGGCGATGGTGGCTGCCCTTGAAGATGGAGTGATCGATACGAGCCAGATTGTGGATACAGAGAATGGTGTGGTTCGTTTTTACGGGAGAGCAGTGCGGGATTCGCATCATGGAGGTTATGGTAAAATTTCTGCGGCAAGAGCTTTCGAGGTTTCTTCAAATACGGCTTTCACAAAAATGATTTCTGAAGGATATAAAAATAATCCCGGCAAATTTGTAGACCGGCTTGACGATATGGGGGTGACCCGAAAAATTGGTTTAGAAATAAAAGGGGAAGGAACTCCTCGAATTCCACATCCCGATGATAAGGGATGGAATGGTTTAAGTCTTCCCTGGATGGCGTTTGGTTATGGTGTAGCGGTTACTCCGTTACAAACCTTAACTTTTTATAATGCGATAGCCAATGATGGCGAAATGGTAAAGCCCCGTTTTATAAAAGAAGTAAAAGAGTGGGATAAAACCATTGTGAAAATGGAGCGTGAGGTGATGAATCCCGCTATCTGTTCTCCAGAGACGGCAAAGAAAGTGCGGGAAATGATGAAAAATACCGTAAAACGCGGTACAGCCGCTAATATCTACACACCAAATTTTTCGATGGCGGGAAAAACCGGTACCTGCCAAACCGAATACTGGATAGAGCCGGGAAGATATATTGCTTCTTTCGCCGGTTATTTTCCTGCCGATAATCCAAAATACTCCTGTATTGTCGTGATACATAAACCAAATCGAAGCAAGGGCTATTACGGGAACACCGTAGCAGCACCGGTTTTTAAAAGAATAGCGCAAAAAATTTATACCGATACGCCAATTATGGATGAGCTTCCTTCTTTAGAAGTAGAAAGCGAAGCGGTAGAAAAGGATTTTGAAAAATATTATACCAAGGTTCAGAACGAAAAAGTACTTATGCCCAATGTAAAAGGGATGCCGGCAATGGATGCTATTCCGCTTTTAGAGAATCTAGGCTTAAAAGTGCAGGTTAATGGTGATGGGATTGTTAAAAGTCAGTCGATCACCGCTGGACAAAAAATAAAAAGTAACCAAAAAGTAAATCTGAAATTAAGTTGATAATACTTAAGGATATATTATATAAGGTAAGTATGGAATCTGTGGTAGGAAATACCGCAGTTGCGATCAAGAATATTCATTTTGACTCGAGAAAAGTTGAAATGAATGATGTTTTTGTAGCAATTACGGGTAGCGTTTCCAACGGACATGATTTTATAGAAAAAGCCATTAACCAGGGAGCTTTGGTAATTATTTGCGAAAAGCTTCCAAATGATATTGTAAATGGCGTTACTTATGTACAGGTAGCAAATTCTAAGGAAGCGCTGGCCTATATGGCAGCCAATTTCTATGAAAATCCTTCAGATAAACTAAAATTGGTTGGCGTTACCGGTACCAATGGGAAAACGACTATCGCCACTTTATTGTATGATTTATTTACCAAAGCAGGTTTTAAAGTAGGCTTACTTTCTACAGTAAAAGTAATGGTGGGCGAGACATTTTATGATGCCGAGAGAACAACACCAGATTCGTTAACCATCAATCATTATTTAGCTGAAATGAACGAAGAAGGTGTGGAATATTGCTTTATGGAAGTAAGTTCTCATGGGATTGACCAGCATCGTACCACGGGCTTAGTCTTTGCCGGAGGGATTTTTACCAATCTTAGTCATGATCATTTAGACTATCATTCCAGTTTTGCGGAATATCGCGATGTGAAAAAGCGGTTCTTTGACGAGTTACCGGCATCAGCATTTGCGTTAACAAATGTAGATGATAAGAATGGAGAGGTTATGCTTCAAAATACCAAAGCTAAGCAGTATACCTACGGGTTAAAGAATTACGCGGACTATAAAGCACAAATCCTCGAAAATCAATTTACCGGATTATTACTTAAAATCAACGATCAGGAAGTTTGGTCAAGACTAATAGGGAGTTTTAATGCTTATAATATTTTGGCGATTTACGCCGCTGCGGAATTATTAGGATTAGAAACTTTAGAAAACCTGAAATTCATCAGTGAACTCCATTCTGTTAATGGTCGTTTCCAGTACTTTATCTCTCCCGAAGAAAAAATTACGGCAATAGTGGACTATGCGCATACACCAGATGCATTAAAAAATGTACTGGACACCATTAATGCAATTAGAACCAAAAATGAAGAACTGATTACGGTTGTAGGCTGTGGAGGTGACAGGGATCGTACTAAAAGACCAAAAATGGGGCATATTGCTTCGGCATTAAGTTCCAAAGTGATTTTTACCAGTGATAATCCAAGAACTGAAGATGCAGATGCTATTATTGAAGAGATAGAAAAAGGGGTAGAGCCTCAGAATTTTAATAAAACAGTTTCAATAACCAATAGAAAACAGGCGATAAAAACCGCTTGCCAAATGGCACAAGCCAATGATATCATATTAATCGCAGGGAAAGGTCATGAAACCTATCAGGAAGTGAACGGTCAAAAACATGATTTTGACGATTATAAGATAGTGAGTGAATTTTTAAAACAGCTAAAAAAGTAATGCCAAAAGGCAGAATATTAGAATATGCTTTATTATTTATTTCAATTTTTAGAAGATAAATATCAGTTCCCAGGAGCTCAGCTGTTTGAATATCTTTCATTCCGCTCGGCAATGGCTATACTTTTGTCACTGTTAATTTCTACTATCTACGGTAAAAGAATTATCAACTATTTGCAAACCAAACAAATTGGAGAAAGTGTAAGAGAACTGGGTTTACAGGGGCAAAGTGAAAAAGCTGGTACACCAACCATGGGTGGTATTATCATTATTATTTCTACTCTTATCCCCGTGTTGCTTCTCGCTAAATTAGAGAACATTTACGTGATTTTATTAATCATTACCACGCTTTGGATGGGAGCCATTGGTTTTCTGGATGATTATATAAAGACGTTTAAAAAGGATAAAGAAGGATTACCTGGTAAATTTAAAATTATAGGGCAGATAGGTTTGGGATTGATCGTGGGGTGCATTATGTATTTCAATGACGGTATTACCGTTAAAGAAAAGGCAAACCCTAAAGAAGTAATCTCTCAGGAAATGATGCTGGGAACTAACAAATTGCCAGAAATGGGACCAGAGCAAAAAACACTTACGACCACTATTCCTTTTGTTAAAAATAATGAGTTCGATTATTCTAGAATTATTTCATGGATAAATCCGGATTTGGCGAAATACGCCTGGGTTATTTTCATCCCTATTGTGATATTTATTGTAACGGCAGTTTCTAACGGCGCTAATTTAACCGATGGAATTGACGGTTTAGCTGCAGGGTCTTCCGCAATCATTGTACTGACATTGGGCATTTTTGCATGGGTTTCTGGTAATATCATTTTTTCAGATTACCTGAATATCATGTATATCCCAAATTCTGGAGAAATGACCATATATATTACGGCATTCGCCGGAGCCTTGGTTGGTTTCTTGTGGTATAATACTTATCCGGCTCAGGTTTTTATGGGAGACACTGGAAGCTTAACGATTGGTGGAATTATCGCTGTACTGGCTATTGCTACTAGAAAAGAATTATTGATCCCTATTTTATGCGGAATTTTTCTGGTAGAAAATCTATCGGTAATGCTTCAGGTAGCCTGGTTTAAATACACCAAAAAAAGATTTGGCGAAGGACGAAGGATTTTCCTGATGTCTCCTTTGCATCACCATTACCAAAAGAAAGGACATCATGAAAGTAAAATTGTTGTTCGCTTTTGGGTAGTAGGTATTTTCCTGGCTATTCTAACCATTGTGACACTTAAACTTCGATAACATTGAAGAAGAAGATTGTCATACTTGGTGGGGGAGAAAGTGGTGTGGGTACTGCTATTTTGGCTAAAAAAGAAGGCTATAAGATTTGGCTTTCAGATAAAGGAAAAATAAAAGAGAAATATAAAAATGTTCTTGAACATCTTGAAATAGACTGGGAGGAAGAAAAGCATACCGAATCGCAGATTTTTGATGCCGATGTGGTAATGAAAAGTCCGGGTATTCCAGATACGGTGCCCATGATTAAAGCGCTTAGAGCAAAAGGAATTCCGGTAATTTCTGAAATAGAATTTGCTGCCCAATATACCAGTGCTGTGATTGTGGGGATCACCGGGAGTAATGGGAAAACAACGACCACAAAATTAACCCATCATATATTAAAGGATGGTGGTTTGCAGGTGGGAATGGCCGGTAATGTAGGAGATAGCTTTGCAAAACAGGTGGCCGAAACTAATGCAGGTTACTATGTGTTAGAGCTGAGTAGCTTTCAATTAGACGGAATTGAAAAATTTAGGCCACATATAGCGGTATTAACCAATATTACTCCAGATCATTTAGATCGATATGAGTATAAGTTTGAAAATTATATTGAAGCTAAATTCAGGATTACCAAGAACCAAACTAAGGACGATTATTTTATTTATGACGCAGATGATGAGGTTATCACAAACTGGCTAAAAACCAACAAAATTGAAGCGCAGTTATTGCCATTTTCGCTGGAGAGAAAGCTGGAGAATGGCGCTTATTTAGAAAACGATACAATTATTATAAAGACAGAAAATACAGAGCTTACTATGGCTACTTCAGATTTAACATTACAAGGGAAACACAATACAAAAAATGCAATGGCGGCTGCTACTGTGGCAAAGCTTTTAAAAATAAGGAAGAATACAATCCGTGAAAGCATGGAGAGTTTTCAGGGAGTGGAGCACCGCTTGGAGAAAGTACTTAAAATTAATAATGTTCAGTATATCAACGATTCTAAAGCAACTAACGTAAATGCTACCTACTATGCTTTAGAAAGTATGGAAGGTCAAACCGTTTGGATTTTAGGCGGGGTTGATAAAGGGAATGTGTATGACGAACTTTTACCCCTGGTGAACGAAAAAGTAAAAGCAATTATCTGCCTTGGGGTAGATAATACCAAGATCATGAATTCTTTTGGGAATTGTGTAGAAACCTTGATAGAAACCCAAAGTATGAGTGAAGCGGTTAAAATGGCATATAGACTATCTGAAAAAGGAGATACGGTGTTGCTTTCTCCTGCCTGTGCAAGTTTCGATCTTTTTGAGAATTATGAAGATCGCGGAAGGCAGTTTAAAGAAGCGGTTAGAAATTTATAGAATAGTAGGATCAGTTAGTTAAACTGAAAAAGCGGAATGGGAAACATTTTTGCAAATATTAAAGGAGATAAGGTAATCTGGGCTACTGCCGGGCTACTGGCGATATTTTCATTTTTGCCGGTTTACAGCGCCAGTAGTAACATCGCGTACCTGTATGGAGATGGAAGTACTTTTAAATATTTGATCGTTCATTTTTTTCATTTACTACTGGGCTTTTGTGTGTTGTTCGCAGCACATAAAGTGCCATACCATTATTATAGGGGCTTATCGATTTTAATGTTGCCGGTGGTCATTGTATTATTGATTTACACCATGGCGCAGGGAACGGTTATCGACGGGGCAAATGCCAGTAGATGGATAAGGATTCCCGTCTTAGGGGTTACCTTTCAGTCTTCTACGTTTGCAGCGGTGGTTTTAATGATTTATGTCGCAAGGTATATGTCTAAAATTACCGAGAAGAAAATCACTTTTAAAGAAACAATTTTACCGCTTTGGGTGCCTGTAGGTTCAGTATTAATGTTAATTTTGCCGGCCAATTTTTCCACTACTGCGATCATTTTTGCTATGGTTTTGGTACTCATGTTTTTAGGTGGTTATCCGGTAAAATACCTGTTAGCAATTGTGTTTGCGGGAGTGATTTTATTCGGGATTTTTGTTTTAGCGGCTAAGGCGTTTCCCGGTGTTTTACCAAACAGGGTAGATACCTGGACAAGTAGGATAGAAAATTTTACGAACGACGAAGATACCGAAGCCGATTATCAAATTGAAAGAGCAAAGATAGCCATTGCCAGAGGTGGTATTGCGGGTACTGGGATTGGAAAAAGCGTACAGCGAAACTTTTTGCCACAATCTTCTTCGGATTTTATCTATGCGATAATTGTCGAAGAAATGGGGCTTATTGGTGCTCTTGGAGTCATGCTGGCGTATTTGATGATTTTGTTCAGGATTATTATCGTGGCCACTAAGGCTAATACCGTATTTGGAAAACTATTAGTAATGGGGGTAGGTATTCCCATTATTTTCCAGGCATTGGTGAATATGGCAGTTGCGGTAGAATTATTTCCGGTAACGGGGCAAACACTTCCGCTAGTGAGTAGTGGGGGGACCTCAATCTGGATGACCTGCCTTTCATTGGGAATTATTCTTAGTGTAAGTGCAAAAAGAGAAGAAGAAAAAGAAACTGAGGAAGCTGAAAGAAATGCGGAGGACGAAAATCCTTTGGATATTTTAAGTGAAGCAATATGAGTAAAGATTTACGCATCATATTATCCGGTGGAGGAACGGGTGGTCATATTTACCCGGCTATCGCTATTGCCGATGAGGTAAAGCGCCGCTATCCCGATGCGCAGATCAAATTTGTTGGAGCACAGGATAAAATGGAGATGGAGAAAGTGCCACAAGCCGGTTACGAGATCGAAGGTCTTTGGATAAGTGGTTTGCAGCGAAAGCTTACGCTTAAAAATCTGATGTTTCCATTTAAATTAATAAGCAGTATTAGGAAGTCCCAAAGGATTATTAAGGACTTTAAACCAAATGTTGCGGTGGGTACAGGTGGATTTGCCAGTGGTCCTTTACTGCATGTAGCTAATAAACAGAAAATACCAACTTTGCTTCAGGAGCAAAATTCATTTCCAGGAATTACCAATAAGATCCTGGCAAAAAAAGCTAATATCATTTGTGCGGCCTATGATGAAGTTAAGCGATTTTTTCCGCAGGAAAAGGTGAAAAAAACCGGAAACCCGGTACGACAGGACTTGCTCAATATTGATACTAAAAGAGAAGAAGCCCAGCAGTTCTTTAAGTTGGATGCAGACAAAAAAACAGTATTAGTACTTGGAGGAAGTTTGGGGGCAAGAAGGGTGAATCAGTTAATCGCTGAGTATGCTGATAAATTAAAAAAAGAAGATATTCAGTTAATCTGGCAATGTGGAAAATTATATTATGAGGACTATAAATCTTATACTGAAGGTACTGTTCAGGTACATCAGTTTTTAAATAGAATGGATCTGGCCTATGCTGCGGCAGATGTGATTATTTCCAGAGCAGGAGCGGGTAGTGTTTCAGAATTGTGCATCGTGGGAAAACCGGTAATTTTTATTCCGTCCCCTAATGTAGCTGAAGATCATCAGACTAAAAACGCGATGGCGGTTACAAAGAATGAAGCGGCTATCACCATAGCAGAAACTCAGCTGGAAGAAAAATTTGAAAGTGCTTTTTTCGATTTGCTTGAGAATCAAAGTAAGCAAAAAGAATTAAGTAGAAATATTAAGAAAATGGCTTTGCCAAACGCAACGTCCAGTATTGTAGATGAAATTGAAAAGCTAATTATCAGAAAAGCCTAATTTGAATAATTTAAGTCACATACAAAACTATTATTTTATCGGTATTGGCGGTATTGGGATGAGTGCGTTGGCGCGTTTTTTTAAATCCCAGGGTAAATATGTTGCCGGTTACGATAAAACAGCATCAGTGCTTACCAAGGAACTGGAGGCTGAAGGTATTTTAGTGACTTTTAAGGATGATATTAGTGAAATTCCTAAGCAATTCAAAGATTCAGAAAAGACACTGGTGGTATATACTCCTGCAGTTCCTAAAGAGAATTTGCAACTTCAATATTTTATTGAAGAGCAGTTTATCCTGAAAAAGCGTGCTGAGGTACTGGGCTTGATTAGCAGTAATCGCTTTACACTTGCTGTTGCGGGTACACACGGTAAAACCACAACAACCGCAATCTTAGGTCATTTACTAAAAGAAACCAATGCTCCGGTAACGGCATTTCTTGGTGGAGTGAGTGAAGATATACAGAGTAATTTAATTTTGAAAGGCGATGAGGTGATAGTGGCTGAAGCTGATGAGTTTGATCGCTCCTTTCTTCATCTTTCGCCAAATATCGCTGCCATAAATTCTATGGATGCTGATCATTTGGATATCTATGGTGTGAACGAACATTTGCAGGCTTCATTTAAAGCTTTTGCAGCCTTGCTTCCCAAAGATGGAATACTTTTCGTTAAAAACGGACTTCCACTTGAAGGAAAAACAATTGGAATTGAAGATGATGCAGATTTTTCAGCAATCAACATAAAAATACTAGGTGGAAATTATCATTTTGATCTTAAGACGCCTACAGAAATTATTGAAGGATTTACGCTACACCTCCCCGGTAGGCATAATGTTCTTAACGCTGTAACCGCACTGGCTATGGCGCTGGAGTATGGTAGCCCAGCAGAACAGTTGAGGGATGCGTTACAAAGCTTTAAAGGAATAAGAAGACGTTTTTCGTATAAAATTAAGACAGATCAAAAAGTTTTAATTGATGATTATGCGCACCATCCGGCCGAGATTAAAGCCGTTTTTGAAGCGGTAAGGGAAATGTATCCTAAAATGAAGAATTTGGTGGTTTTTCAGCCACATTTATTTAGCAGAACCAGAGATTTTGTAGATGACTTTGCTGAAAAATTATCACAATTTGATGAGGTAATGCTTATGGATATCTATCCGGCCAGAGAAAAGCCAATAGAAGGAGTAGATTCCCAATGGTTATTAGAGAAAATAAATAATCCTAATAAGCAATTGGTAAAGCGAGAAGAATTATCGGCTAAAATCATTACGTCTAAAGCTAAGGTTGTTTTAATGCTTGGCGCCGGAGATATAGGAAATGAAGTTGAAACCGTAAAAAGAGCCCTGGAAGATGAAATCTAAATTAGGTTACATAAAATTTGTGCTTTTGCTGGCTTTAATGGCTTTTTTATATGGCTTTGCTGAAAAAAGGCACAGTCAACGAAAATTAACAGGTTCTGAAGTTCATTTTACAGATAACGAAAACCTGTATGTTACTGTAGATGCGGTTAATAAGTTGTTGATACAAAATGAAGAGGCCAACGAAAACTTGGGGCAGGAAACTTTAGATTTGAATAAGGTAGAAACACTGCTCAATAGTCACGATATGATAGAGAATGCCGAGGTTTTCTTAAGGTTAGATGGGAAACTTTCAGCAATTGTTACGCAGCGTAAACCTATTGGAAGAGCTGTAGGAAATACTTCATTTTACCTGGATAAAAACGGGGAGGTAATGCCGTTATCAGAAAATTTTTCAGCAAGAGTGCCTCTTATGTTAGGTTTTGATGAATCGAATATTTTAACGGCTTATCCGTTGGTAAGCTATATAAAAAATGATAGTTTCTTAAGTAAGCATATTACTACTATCCAACGTTTGGAAAACGGACGATATGAGCTGAAACTGCGAAAAGCAGATTTTGTAGTTTATTTTGGAGAGATTAAAAACATAGCTTTAAAATTCAATAATTTCAAAGCATTTTATAAAAAGGCATTAAAAGATAAAAAGTTAGATACCTATAAAAGAGTGAATCTACAGTTTGGTAATCAGGTTGTATGCACTAAAAAGTAAGATATGGAGCAAAAGGATATTGCAGTAGGATTAGATATAGGGACGACAAAGATTGTTGCCATGATTGGCAAGAAGAATGAGTATGGTAAAGTAGAGATCGTTGGGATTGGGAAGTCCAGAAGCCTTGGTGTGCACCGTGGTGTGGTAAATAATATTACACAAACTATTCAATCTATACAGCAGGCGATTCAGGAAGCTGAAGCAGACTCTGGTCAAAAGATTAAAGATGTAGTGGTAGGAATTGCGGGGCAGCATATTAGAAGTTTACAGCATAGTGATTATATCACCAGGCCAAACCCTGAAGAGGTCATCGATGCTGAAGATATTCATAGCTTATGCAATCAGGTACATAAACTGGTAATGTTACCCGGGGAAGAGATTATTCACGTACTTCCGCAGGAATATAAAGTAGATGGGCAGGCTGAAATTAAAGAGCCTATCGGGATGTATGGTGGTCGCCTTGAAGCCAATTTTCACGTTGTAGTTGGCCAGGTTTCTTCTATAAGAAATATTGGTCGCTGTGTAAAAAGTGCTGGTTTAGATCTTTCAGCCGTTACCCTGGAGCCCTTGGCATCAGCAAATGCAGTCCTTAGTCAGGAAGAAAAAGAAGCAGGGGTGGCACTTATAGATATAGGTGGCGGAACTACTGATCTTGCAATTTTTAAAGATGGTATTATCAGGCATACTGCGGTAATTCCTTTTGGAGGGAACGTAATTACTGAAGATATCAAAGAAGGTTGCTCGATTATTGAGAAGCAGGCAGAATTGCTAAAAATAAAATTTGGATCAGCCTGGCCCGGAGAGAATAAGGATAACGAGATCGTTTCTATTCCGGGATTAAGAGGAAGGGAACCCAAAGAAATTACGCTTAAAAACCTTTCGAAAATCATTCACGCGCGTGTGGTAGAGATTATCGAACAGGTGTATTTAGAAATAAAAAATTACGGACACGAAGATCAGAAGAAAAAACTGATTGGTGGTCTTGTGTTAACCGGCGGAGGTGCACAGTTAAAGCATCTTAAGCAACTAGTGGAGTATATCACCGGAATGGATACCAGAATAGGTTTTCCTAATGAGCACCTGGCAGGAAATAATGATAGTGAAACTACCAGTCCGATGTATGCAACGGCAGTAGGATTGGTAATGAATAGTTTAGAAACCAGCAAAAGTAGTTTTCAGGAAGAAGCCGTTCTTAAGGAGAAAGAGCCGGAGCCGGTAACAGTAGCTGAAGAAGCAGAACCAGAGCGAGAAGAATCGCAAGTACAGGTAGAACAGCCTAAGCCCCGAAAAAGTATTTTCGATAAATGGGCAGAAAAGTTCAAAGATTTTTTAGATAACGCAGAGTAATACATAGCACAATAGAGAACCAGTAAAATTGAATTTATGAGCAATACAGAATTCGGAGACATTTCATTCGATTTACCTAAGAATCAATCGAACGTCATCAAAGTTATTGGTGTAGGTGGTGGCGGTAGTAATGCTATTAACCACATGTTCCAATTAGGGATTAAAGGAGTAGATTTTGTAATCTGTAATACCGATGCGCAGGCATTGGAAAACAGTACTGTTCCTAATAAGATCCAGTTGGGAGTTAGCCTAACCGAAGGACTTGGAGCGGGAGCAAATCCTGAAATTGGAGAACAGGCCGCAGTAGAGAGTTTTGATGAGATTAAAAACATGCTTGATGTAAATACCAAAATGGTATTTATTACCGCAGGTATGGGAGGAGGTACCGGTACTGGTGCCGCTCCGGTAATCGCAAAACAGGCTAAAGAAATGGATATTCTTACGGTAGGTATCGTAACTATTCCTTTTCAGTTTGAAGGTAGAATGAGAAATGAGCAGGCTCAAAGAGGTGTCGAAAAACTTCGTTCTCATGTAGATTCTTTAATTGTGATTAATAATAATAAGCTTCGTGAAGTTTATGGAAACTTAGGTTTTAAAGCCGGTTTTTCTAAAGCCGATGAAGTTTTAGCAACTGCTTCCCGTGGTATTGCTGAAGTTATAACCCATCACTATACTCAAAACATTGACCTTAGGGATGCTAAAACTGTATTGAGTAATAGTGGTACGGCGATTATGGGATCTGCGTCGGCGTCAGGGGCAAATAGAGCTCAGGATGCTATTGCCAAAGCTTTAGATTCGCCATTATTAAATGATAACAAGATTACCGGTGCTCAAAATGTATTGCTATTAATTGTTTCCGGTTCCGAAGAAATTACTATTGATGAGATTGGTGAAATTAACGATCATATTCAGGCAGAAGCTGGTCACAGTGCCAATATCATTATGGGGGTTGGTGAAGATGAAGCCTTAGAAGGAGCGATTTCTGTTACGATCATTGCGACTGGTTTCAATGTAGAGCAGCAGGATGAAATCACCAATACTGAAACTAAAAAAATTATCCATACGCTGGAAGACGAGCAGAAAGCGGAGCATGAATTCCCTTCTAATCGTTCTCATGCAGGTTCGTTTACCGAACTTCCTTTACCAGAGGAAAAGAAAGAACCGGAACAGCCAAAAAAGATCGTTCATACCTTAGATGAAAATTTGGATGAAGTTGAAGCTCCCACACCTAAAAGTCCCCAGCAGGTAGTCCAAAAACAAGTTCAGCAAGAGGCTAAAATTACTGAGGTAAAACAGGTGCAGCCAACACCTGCTAAAGATCCAGATCTTTATACTCCACCTTCAGCATATAACATGGATGTGTTTTATGATGAGGTAAACCCGGAAGATTTTGTGATCAATGATACCAATGCAGAAGTTGATGAAGTGGAAGTAAAGGATGATGAGAACGATGAAGAACAATTTATGTTCACTTTTGATTTTCCGATAAATCAGGAAGAAGAAAAGCGGGAGCAACCAAAAGCTGAAATTCCTAAGCCAGAGGTAGAACAAACACCTAAGCAGGAAACGGTAAAAAGGCATGTGCTGAATACTGAAGATGCCGAAGAGCCCAGTTACGAGGTAAAGAATATCGAAGTAAACGAGCCGGTAGAAGTTATTCCAGCCACTGAGAATGCTTCTAACGGAACGGTAAAAAGATATAGCCTGGATGATTATATGGAATTCGAGCAGCAATTAGAAAACTCTAAGCCTGCAAAGAAACAAGAGAGCGAAGCACCTAAAGATGAAACTATTGCTTTTGAGAAGCGTACGGTACAGCCAACACCAAAAAAGCAAGAGGAGCAGGATGAAAATCCTTTTAATAATCCAATTCCAGAGCATGTGGTAGAACGTGCTGCAGAGCGTCGCGCTAAAATGAAGGAATTTAATTATAAGTTTAGAGGTAATGCTTCGCAGATAGAGGAAATTGAAAAACAACCTGCTTATAAAAGAGCTGGGATTAATCTGGATAGCACAAATTACGGTGAGAATAAAATGTCCAGAACAAGTTTAGGGCAAGACGAAAATAACGATCTTCAGTTTAGAAGAAATAATTCGTTTTTACATGATAATGTGGACTAAATAACCAATCATTTATTATATACAAAGAAAGGAGGCAATTTGCCTCCTTTCTTTTTGTATTAAATCGCTGCGGATTATAAATCTTTTTTATTCTCTGCCTGAATCACATCTGTGTCTTTTCTATATTTAAGAAGGCTAATACCCGCTAAAAAAAAGATAAACCCAATAATGCTCAAAGCCCACGGGCTTAATGCTAACGCAAGGCTACCAAAGATACCTAATATTCCCATCACTAGCGCAATAGCGCCTCCTACGGTTAATATAAGTGCAAAAATCTTAATCATAATTGTCGATTTTATTTAATTGTTGCACTAATTTATATAATTAACTGATATTCAGTTTGTAATTAACAAATTGTAAGGCTTTTTAGAAAATTCTATGTAGATGGAATAGACCATTTTTTAATTTGGTTTATAGCTTCATTTTCATCTTCCCAACCTTTTATTTTCAGGCTATTATCTTTATCGTAGCTTAAAAACCAAAGCTCAATAATTTCTTTAGCTTCGGGATAATT
>CETG01191910.1_pt1 | contig 13991 bp, 15 predicted proteins | sample 361471 | NCBI WGS metagenome assembly CETG01 (sample SAMEA2622696, study PRJEB7988) | marine metagenome | isolation source: saline water (ENVO:00002010), including | reverse complement strand
ACGAGGCCGAGACCTCAGCGGTCGAAGCGTTGCTTGACTCGTGTGGCTTTGCCTACACGGTCACGCAGATAGAAAAGCTTCGCTCTTCTGACTTTACCGCGGCGTTCGACTTTTATAGAAGCTACTTGTGGGCTGTGAACCATAAATACTCTTTCAACCCCAATTCCTTGGAAAATTCTCCTCACTGTAATTGTTTGATTCAATCCTCCATGACGTTTTGCAATTATTACTCCCTCATATGGCTGAACTCTTTGTTTGTTCCCTTCGCTTATGCGAACACCGACTTTTACTGTGTCACCTACATAAATCTGAGGAAGTTTTTCTTTTTGTTGAGATTTCTCAAATTCTTCAATAATTTGATAAGCACTTAACTTTTTTTCAGACTCAATTTCTTTTGCAGGATTAGCATCTATTTTGGCTTTTGGTTTGGCGGCTTTCGAGGCATTTTCTGGGCCTTCTAAACCAGCTTCCTTTTCGAGAGGAGCATTTGCTTTTGATTCTTTTGTCATCGCAGACTCTTAAATAGTTTTCGACCAGAAAAATATTGTAACTGTTAACTAATCATTATTCGATAAGTTGCTTTGATTCTTTTAGAAAAAAAAGGTTTTTAAAATGAGTCTCGACCATTATGAGCATTAAAATAAGTTGGGTTTCTCAAAGGCAAAAATATTTTTAGTTCTTTTAAGTCATTCTGCGTAAGAAATCATAGCCTTGCGAAGGATTATTTTTTAATGACTTTCAAGATCTTCAGGCCCAAACTTGTTTTATATCAATTCTTACCTATTGAGATGAGTTTGTTTATAGGGAGATTTATAGAAGATTGTTCCAAGAGTAGTTAAATGAAGCCAGTTTTTATTTAAACTTCCTAGGATCAAGGTATAGATGGGCTTTATTTGCTGTTGGACTAATTCTGAATATGGACTCAATTCCTTTGATTCTTAAATAAATAACTTAAAAGATGAATCTATTCTCTGACCTTCTATCTTCTTCTAAACAAATTCCTTCTAACAAAGAAGGACCTAGGATTCAGCAACGTAGAGGAATTGAAATTAAATCTGATAGAGAAGTAAAAATAATGAGAAAGTCCAGTCAAATAGTTGCGAAAGTTCTTAAAGAAATCAATTTGATGGTAGAACCTGGAATGACAACAGGTGATCTTGATAAATATGCAGAACGTCGAATTAAAGAGATGGGTGCTGCACCAAGTTTTAAGGGATATCATGGCTTCCCTGCAAGTATTTGTGCAAGTATTAATAAAGAAGTCGTTCATGGAATTCCTTCTTCAAAAAGATTGATAAAAGCTGGTGATCTCTTAAAAGTAGATACAGGAGCCTATTTTGAAGGTTTTCATGGAGATAGTTGCATCACAATTTGTGTGGGAGAAGTTTCTAGTAATGCTTTGAAATTAAGTCAAGTTGCTCAAAAAGCTTTATATGCTGGAATAGAACAAATTAAGCCTCAAAATAGTCTTTTAGATATTGCCGGTGCTATTGAAGACGTAGTAAAAAATAATGGATTTAGCATTGTTGAGGATTATACCGGTCATGGAGTTGGAAGAAATCTGCATGAAGAACCTTCTGTTTTTAATTTCAGAACCAATGATCTCCCAAACATAACTTTGCGTAAGGGCATGACTTTGGCTGTGGAACCAATTTTAAATTTTGGGGACAAGACTTGTAGAACACTCCGCGATGGATGGACTGTTGTGACTCAAGATGGAAGTTTGTCTGCTCAATGGGAACATACTGTTTTGGTTACAAATAAAGGCCATGAAATTCTTACTGACCGTGACATTTAAACTTTTCACTTTTGAGGATTAGGATTAAATTTATTTGTTAGATGTAAATAAATAAATCTAGAGATTTCAGATAATGGAATTAAAAGATAAGTAATTGGATTTGGACTTACAATAATAATATTTAAATTTAGCTCTGCTAGTTTTATTATTTTGCTAGCAACTTTTTCGGAATTCATAATTCCAATTGGATTTAATTTAGAGCGGAATGGACCTAATATAATTTTTCTAATATTTAAACTAGATCTTTCATCTTTTAAAAAACCATTCATTTTGATTGAGACTAATTGGCCTAATAAACGTTTGCTTATTTCGTATGTTGGGCTTAATGCAGGCTGTACTTCTGCTTCTGAAGTGTTTACCCATATCTCACGACGTGTCGAAATAGCAAGGTTTTGATTCGCTATATATTCAAAACGTTCAATAAGTCGCCATACACTTAAAGCATTTATTTCAAGAGAATTATTTATTATCTCATTGCTTCGAGATCCTTGGTAATTTATTCCATGATTTAATATTAAAATATCTAATTTAGATAAAGTTTTATCTAGTTTTTTCTCTTCCCCACATTTCCATTGAATCCATTCATTAGGAGAATTTTTAGTAATGTCTAAATCCGAGGTATTTTTGCTTGTTATGCCAATAATATAAGCCCCTTTTTCTTTTAACTTAGTTGTTAGCGATTTTCCCAAGGCCCCGCTTGCCCCTGTGATTCCTATTTTAAGATCATCCCACTGAGTTGAGACTCTAGTTGTCTTGTTCATATTGATTCGATATCTGAATTTATAGAATTCAATTCATTTTTTTGAAGCTTTTCCCTTAAAGAGGAAAAGCTATTTGAATGGAAGTTGAATTTTTTGAAGTTGTTGATCTCCAAGTATTTATTTTGAATGGTATTGAGTAATTTATTTTTAATTATAAAATTAATAACTAATAGAGTTTTTGTTGGAGATCCGATCATGGGAAAGACCTTGATGATCGGATCTTGTGAACCTTTCAGTGGAAAATCTGCTCTTGTTTTAGGACTTGCCCGTAAGTTTCTTTCTTTAGGCAAAGAAGTCAAATTTGGAAAGCCTCTCGCAACAACAATAGAATTGGATTCAAAGCATAAGGAACTTACATCAAAATTAATTGATGACGATGTTTATTTTATTGGAGAAACTCTTGGTTTATCGGAAAGTCAATTAATTCCTTCAGTTGATTTTTTGTCTGCAGGTATAGCGGAGAGTCGATTGATTGAGTCAAATCTTCTTCCTGGAATTAAGTTTGACGAGTTCAAAGAAACGATTCTTTCTCCTATCGATGGGATAAATATTTTAGAAGCAGCTGGAAGCCTCAATGAAGGGATTCTTTATGGATTAAGTCTTGTAGAAGTTTCTAAAACTCTAAATATCCCAGTTCTATTAGTTCATTCATGGAAAGATAGCAGGAGTGTAGATGATTTGCTAGCAGCTAAGGATCAATTAGGAGATAGTTTGATTGGAGTTGTTCTAAATGCAGTTACACCACATGAAATAAATAATATTCAAGCTAAAGTGCTTCCTGCTTTAAGCAAACTAGGAATTGAGGTGTTTGGAGTCATGCCTCGATCACCTCTTCTTAGGAGTGTTACTGTTAATGAGCTTGTTAGAAGATTAGAAGCAAGAGTGGTTTGTTGCTCAGAAAGACTTGAATTGATGGTTGAGACTTTAAGTATTGGAGCAATGAGCGTAAATTCAGCAATGGAATTTTTTCGAAGAAGACGAAATATGGCTGTAGTTACTGGAGCGGATCGTACTGATTTGCAATTGGCGGCACTCGAAGCTTCTACTCAATGTTTAATACTTACTGGAGCTGGAGAACCATTACCTCAACTGGTTAATAGAGCCGAAGAGTTGGAGGTTCCTTTGTTGAAAGTTGATAGAGATACCCTGTCAACGGTAGAAGTTATAGAGAATGCATTTGGGCATGTTCGATTGCATGAATCTGTTAAAGCAACTTATGCATTTCGTTTGGTGGAAGAACATTGCGATCTAAACCGTCTAATTAAGAACCTTGAGAATGATCACAAATCTCATGATCACTGCTAGTTTCAAAACAGTTTTATAAGGAATGTCCTTGAGTCGATCCCTGGATCTTCCTGCTTTAGGCCGCGTAGATACGCTTGCCCAGGAATTAGCCTTGTTGCAGGATAATGGAAAAAGGCGAATTGCCTTTTTAGGCAGCAGGCATGTCCCTGTTGTCTCAATACATATTGTCGAGTTAATAGCTAGATCTTTGGCGCAAGAGGGGCATTCTTTAATTACTTCAGGTTCTCAAGGAGTTAATGCAGCAGTTATTAGAGCAGTCTTAGAAGTTAATCCTTCTCTTTTGACTGTATTGCTACCTCAAAGTCTTGATAGGCAAACGCCAGAGATTCGAGAACAGTTAGAGCAGGTATTGCATTTGGTAGAAAAACCAGATAATGATGATTTGCCTTTGCCGATGGCTAGCAGTCTTTGTAATCAAGAAATTATTAACCGATGCGATCAATTAATTTGTTTTGCTTTTCATGATAGTGAAACTTTATTGGGAAGTTGTCATAATGCTGAGGACATGGGCAAAATAGTAAGCCTATTGTTTTTTGATTGAGATTTGAATTTTCAACCAATTGTAAAAATTAGCTTTTAGTTGAAAATTTATTCTTTTTGTTCATTGATAGGACTTTCTCTAAATGTTAAAAATTAAATTTTTAACATTTTTGCTTATTCATAATAGAATTGATTGTCAAAGTTAGAGTTAATTCTATGTCAGGTACTTATTCTTTTGATGTTGTTTCTGACTTTGACCGGCAAGAACTGGTCAATGCCATTGATCAGGTTAAGAGGGAGGTAGATCAGCGTTATGATCTTAAGGATTCAAAGACTCAGATTGAGTTAGAAGAAAATAAAATCATAATTACAACAGAAAGTGATATGTCAATTCAAGCTATTGAGGTTATTTTGAGACAAAAGGCAACTAAAAGAAATTTATCTTTAAAAATATTTGACTTTCAAGTTTCCCAGCCTGTAGCAGGTAATCGTGTTAGACAAGAAGTACTTTTGCAAAAGGGAATTAAACAAGAATTAGCCAAGAAATTAAGTAAAATACTTAGAGATGAAATTAAAAAGATTAATGTTTCGATACAAGGAGATTCGTTAAGGATTACAGCTAAGAGTAAGGATAATTTGCAGGAAGCAATTTCTATATTGCGGATTCAAGAAGATGAACTTGACATTCCTTTGCAGTATGAAAATTATAGGTAAATAGTATTTATTTATGACTTTATTTCAATAAAAGTATAATATTCGATCTATACTTAATAAAATACTAAAAAATGCAATTGAGTAGAGAAAAGTTAATTTTGAATTTAGCTGAGAAAGCTATTAAAAATTTTGAAAGATCAAAATATGAAATAGATAGGAATTGTTGGTTTGTTGTTCATGAATACCATCATGGAGTTATGCCATCTGAATATGACATTAGAGAGGTGGAGGAGGATCTCTATCTGGAAGTCTTAAAACGAGCCAAAGAATTAATATGAATTACACATAGAAACTAACAATTAACACATTTCCGCTAAGAAATTCATAAAATTAAATTAGATAAATAATGCTATGACAACACCCTTTCGTAATGTCTCTCCAAATGGCCCAGGTGGAGCCACCACACTTGTTCTAGTTCTATCTTTTACAGGATTTTTATTGCTTACACAGGCTTTATTTGTTGTTCCAGCTGGAAAAGTCGCTGTGGTAACCACTTTGGGTAAGGTAAGTGGTAAGCCTAGAAATCCAGGCCTTAATTTCAAAGTTCCTTTTATTCAAGCCACCTATCCTTTTGATGTCAGAACTAAAGTTATTCCAGAAAATTTTGAAGCTTTAACTAAAGATTTGCAGGTTATTGAAGCTACTGCAACAGTTAAATATGCAGTTAGGTCAAGTGAAGCCGGTAGAGTTTTTAGTACAATTTCATATACTGATGCTGAGGTTTATCCAAGGATTATTAAGCCTTCTTTGTTAAAGGCTTTAAAGTCAGTATTTTCAAAATATGAATTAGTTGCAATAGCAAGTAATTGGAGTGATATTTCTAGAATAGTTGAAGAAACTGTTGCAGAAGAATTGAATAAATTTGATTATGTAGATGTTCAAGCACTTGATCTGACTGGTTTGCAAATTGCAGAAGAATATAGAGCAGCAATTGAACAAAAACAAATAGCCGAACAACAATTGCTGAGGGCTCAAACTGAAGTCAAGATAGCTGAGCAGGAGGCTTTGAGATATGAGACTTTGACTCAGAGTCTTGATGATCAAGTCTTATTTAAGTTGTTCTTAGATAAATGGGACGGTAGAACTCAGGTTGTACCAGCTCTTCCTGGAAGCAAAGGCGGCTCAAATCCTCCAGTTATTGTGGGAGGCAGAAACAATTAAAATAGGATAAATAAAAAATAACCACCTAATAGAACAATTTTTCTATTAGGTGGTTATTTTTTCAAGCTATCTCCGCAAAACTTTCTTCAAAAGCCTGCAATGTTGCATTTATATCATCTTCTGAATGGGCTAAAGATGTGAAACCTGCTTCAAATGCGCTAGGTGCAAGGTAAATACCTCTATTAAGCATTGATCTATGGAGTTTTCCAAATAGTTCAGAATTTGTTGATTTTGCTTCGGCAAAATTTCTTACAGGACCTTCGCAAAGATAAAAACCAAACATTGCACTAATACTACTTCCAGTTATTGATAAACCAGCATTTTTTGCTGATTGGAGAATTCCTTTAAGGAGTCTTTGAGTAATAGATTCAAGGCGATCATATGAACCTTCTTGACGAAGTAGTTCAAGGGTTTTAATACCAGCAGTCATTGCTAAAGGATTACCACTTAGAGTTCCTGCTTGGTACATAGCTCCAGCTGGCGAAACCATTTCCATTATTTCTTTCTTGCCACCATAAGCTCCAACAGGAAGACCACCTCCTATAACTTTTCCCATAGTAGTTAGGTCTGGTATAACTCCAAATCTTTCTTGGGCTCCCCCATAGCTAATTCTAAAGCCTGTCATTACTTCATCAAAAACAAGTAAGGCTCCGTTCTCTTTAGTTAATTCTCTAAGACCTTCTAGAAAACCAGGCTCAGGTGTAATGAATCCGGCATTACCAACAATTGGTTCAAGAATTACTCCGGAAATTGCGTCAGGGTTTTCAGCAAATAATTCTTTGACTGCCTCTAAATCGTTATATGGAGCTGTAAGAGTATTTGAGGTAGTACTTCTAGGGACTCCAGGAGAGTCTGGGAGACCTAATGTAGCTACGCCTGAACCTGCTTTTACAAGGAACATGTCTGCATGTCCATGGTAGCAACCTTCAAATTTGATTACTTTGTCTCTCCCAGTAAAGGCTCTCATTAATCGAAGGACAGCCATACAGGCTTCAGTTCCACTATTAACAAAGCGCACCATCTCAACACTGGGCACTGCTTCAATGACCATTTCGGCTAATTTGTTCTCCAATTCGCAAGGAGCCCCAAAGCTTGTTCCTTTCTCTAAAGCTTCTTGAAGTGCTGAAATAACCTCTGGATGAGCATGACCACATATTGCAGGTCCCCAGCTCCCCACATAATCTATAAATCGATTGCCATCAACATCCCAAGCATAAGGTCCTTTAACCCGATCAAAGACAATAGGATTGCCATTGACCGATTTAAAAGCCCTTACAGGAGAGCTAACGCCACCAGGCATTAAATCCTGAGCAGCATTAAAGATTTCTTCGGAACGATTAGTGTTCAACGCGTTTGTCACGGCACCTATGCGAATGGGCTCATAAACACAGTTGGCCATATTGGCCTAAAACAGTCTGATTCGTCTTCAGTGAATTTAGTATTTCCATAACTTTTATAGGCATTTTTGTCTTTCCTGGCTTTTTTTACTGAGATGTTGACCTTAGCTTTTCTAGTCTATACCATCAATTTCCGGAAAATTATGAATCCTGACAATTGAACTTTTTAATTAAATAAATTTGTTTTTAACTCTGTGATGATTTGACAATAGATCGTCATAATTCAAGAGGGTAATCATCGATATCGTTATCAAAACTTACTGGGGGCCAGTTGATCTCAGTTATTACAGGGGCATGATCGCTTGGTTGTAAGTTCCCGCGGACTTTTTTATGAATTTGACAATTCTTTGCGTTTATTAATAGTTCTTGAGATAGATATATTTGATCAATTCGCCAGCCTTTATTTCTTTCCCAGGCATGTGTTCGATAATCCCACCAACTCCAGTGTCCGGTTTCTTGCTCAAAGACTCTAAAAACATCTTCAAAATTTCCTCCTAATACATTCTTTAGAGCAGTACGTTCTTTTTCGCTAGCCATTAGGCTCCCTTTTAATCTTTCAGGAGTATGGATATCTTTGTCTTCAGGTGCAATATTGAAGTCTCCTAAAATGCACACGGGCTCTCCTCTACTTGCTTGGGCTTCAAGATATCTTTTTAGACAATTGAGCCATTTTAGTTTGTAGAGATATTTCTCAGAAGATAAATTCGAGCCATTTGGGACATAGACATTAACAATTCTTACACCATCAAATAATCCACTTATTAATCTTTTTTGATCGCTTAGTGAAATAGCTTCTTTGTCATTTGAGAGTTCTCCTATAAAACCTATTCTGATGTCTTTAATTTGACCTTTATTAATAATGGCAACTCCATTATAAGATTTTTGTCCAGAGAAACTTACTTGATAGCCATTGCTTTCAAAAGCTTCTAAAGGAAAAAGTGAGTCTTCAACTTTCGTCTCTTGTAAACAAAGGACTTCTGGATTGAATTCGTTTATCCAGTCAATAACTTGGGGCAGCCGAGTTCTTATTGAGTTAACGTTCCAGGTGGCAATTAACACGGTGGTTCTATATGGGAGTTTTTTATGATGATATTGAATAGAGTCCTTAAAATATTCTAGATTTACTAGTAATTATGAAATACATTTTAAAACTAGCTTTAATTTTGTCTCCTTTAGTGCTTTGGCAGGGAATTTCTTTGAATTGGAATGAAGATAAATTTTTGGCAGAGGCTTTTTCAGAAAACAATGAAAGAGATGTTTTTGAAACTTTAGATCAAGAGAAGGAGAAGGATTCTTTTTTGCCTACAACTCCAATGGAATTAATGCAAACTTTACAAAAATCTTCTGCGATGGATAATGCAACTTCTCCTACAGATGCAATTGACGATGCATTGAAAATCTTCCAAGAAAATGCTTTGGAGGAGCAGAATACTTCAATTAATAATTAATCATTGCTGAGAATTTTTAAAATCTAGCTAAATTTAGTTATGGGCAAATTATCGCCCTTTTATTTCGATGCGAGATCATCCAATTCCGCCAGCTACAGAACCATTTCAATACCGAGCAATAGGTATGGTCAGAGGTGTTTACCTTCCTGTAGATAATGAAAAATTTACTCGTGGAAAGTTAATTACATCTGATTCTCAAGAAATTGACGCAGTTGTATTAGGAAGAGTAATTACTTTGATGAAGCGACATTTGCCAATAGACCGTTCTCATCTTTGGGTTGTTTACCCTCGATGCAGGCAGGAAGACAGCCTTCATCTGCAAATCACTGGAATATGGGAGCCAAGTACTTTATCTGAAAATATCTCTGAAGAAGATCTAACTGAAAACTCAGAGGAAAACTTATTAGACGAGTTGCCAGAAGGAGATGACTATTTTTCCATTAGAGGTGAATTGATATTTACAAAACCAGAGAATAACGAATTAGTAATAAAAGTTCGTCAGAAGACAAGGAGCAATGGACATAGACCATTGCCTTTCAAGTTAAGCTTAGAAGGCCAGATTCCACTCGCAGGACTTAGGAATTTTGTTGATCTACAAGTTAGAAGAATTGGACAGAAACTTGTAGTTGAAGATTATAAATTAATGGGTAATATTCAAACCAGGACAGGTAAAAATAGAAATAATAGGAATGCATACTCAGGCAGATCAGGTGAAAATTAACCCAAAAATATTTTCTTTAAACATAAATAATATTTAAAGATGAAAAGTCTTTTTATTGATTGTCAAAACGGAATTTCTGGAGACATGCTTTTATCGGCATTCTTTGATTTAGGTTTGCCTTTGGAGTTATTAGATGAAAAATTAAAGCAATTAGGATTAGATAAAAACTTAAGTATAAATTCTTCTGATTGTAAGAATTATGGTTTAAGAGGCAAGAAACTTGAAGTTGAAGTATTAGGCGATTTTCAATTGAGTAGGAGTTGGAAAAAAATTAGACAATTTATCAAAAGCTCTTTTATAAAAGATTCAATAAAGAAAAATATTTTAAAAATTTATGAGGAATTGGCATTTGCTGAATCGAATGTTCATGGATGTGATAGTGATGAAGTCTCTTTCCATGAAATTAGTTCTCTAGAAACTCTTGTAAATATTGTTGGGGTATGTTTAGCTTTTGATTATTTTAAATATAAAAGAATTTATTCTACTGCTCCTCCAGCAGGCTCCGGAAGGATAAAAGTAGAGCACGGGTTTTTGCCAGTCCCAGTTCCAACTGTATTAGAGATAGCCAAGAGAAATGAGATAGTCTTAAGCTGCGATGCCACTTTACCTAAGGGAGAATTGACGACTCCATCTGGGATAGCATTACTTAGTTTCTTTGTAGAGATATTTGAAAATCCTTTCTTTTTAGATATTTCAAATATTGGAATTGGATTAGGTCATAGAGATACTGGACAACCAAATTTGTTGAGAATCATTGAATTAAATAACCTCTCTTCAGAGCCTTCAACTCAATCAATGCCTAAGACATTTCTGGAAACTTTGGTAAGTCAAGAAGCTTGGATTGATGATTCTTCTTCTGAAGACTTGGCCGAATTAATTCAACAATTAAGGCTTGTAGGTGCACTCGAGGTTGTTTCTTATCCAGTACAAATGAAAAAAGGTCGTCAAGGAACATGTGTAAAAGCAATTGCGGATCCAGATTTAGCTGCAAAATTAAAATCAGTATGGTTCTTAAAAGGAACTACTATTGGATTAAGAGAAACTTTTCTAAGAAGATCTGTACTTGCCAGAAGGAATGGAACTTGTAAAACACCTTTAGGGGAAATAAAAATCAAGCAAGTAAAAAGAAGTGATGGTGTAATTACATCAAAGCCAGAGCATGACGAATTGATCAGACTTAGTAATATTAACAATAAGTCCTTAGATGAAATTAGAAATATTATAATCGGATCTATCGATAACTTTGTTACTGACGAAACTTGGTCGTTTTGAAAATTAATTATAAATCTATTTTAACAGAAGGATTTTGTATTATTAAAAGAATATACTTTAGAGGAGATTTGAAATTAATTTTCACTTTATCAAGTATATTTTTTATTTGTTATTCGATATATAAAAATTCACTTAGCATTGCTCAATTTTCTATAGGTAGGATAGCCTTTCTGCACCTTATAGCGTCTTTCTTAATTACTTGTATCAGTTTAATTTTTAATGCTCTTGCTTGGAAATATCTTTTGGAATTATTTAAGTTTAATGGAGCTAAAATTAATACTGTAAAATTATACTTGAAGAGCAATATCCTTAAATATTTACCTGGCGGTATATGGCACTTTGTTGATAGAATAAGAGTCTTGAGGCAATCAAATAGTTCAATTGATTCATTCGTTTTAGTTGCTTTAGAACCTTTCTTAATGTTGATAGCAGCATTATTGTGGATTCCATTTGGTCAAATAAATATATTTATTCGAATCACCTCTTTATTCCCATTACTAATTATCATTCCAAAATCGAGAGAAATTATATTCAATCGCTTCTTGGTTTATATGCAAGGAAAGTTGATTAAATCAAATATTATAAATACTAATTTAGATTCACCAGAGGAAATGAAAAAAAATTATAATAAGTTCCCCTTCAAACCTCTATTATTAGAGATGATTTTTATATTATCGAGATTTATTGGATTTTTCTTGTGTTTAAAAGCTTTTAATATTTCAAATCACTTATATTTTTTTGATTGGATATCAACTTTTGCGTTCGCTTGGATTTGCGGTCTAATTGTGCCTGGTGCTCCTGGAGGAATTGGTGTATTTGAAGCAACCTTTTTATTATTAACTGGAGGTATTGTTATAGAAGGACCTTTTATTCTATCTCTTCTTTGCTATAGGATCGTATCTACTTTGGCAGATATTACGATGTATTCACTATCTCGGCTTATAAAAAATAAGAGAATTATATATTCAAAATAATGTTGATCTTAATAAATATTTTAAAGGATGCTAAATTTTAAGATTTAGTTTTTTTCTAGGCTTGGTATTAAGGAGCTTGATGCAATTAGACCTAGGAATAAAACAATTAAAGCAGGTAATATTGATTCAGCCATGCGTTCATCTCCCGCATATTGGAAAATTCTTACTGAGAGAGTGTCGAAATCAAAAGGTCTAAGTACAAACGTAAGAGGGAGTTCTTTTAATGTGTCTACAAATACAAGCAGTGCACCAACTGTTATTGGACCTTTTAGAAGAGGAAGGTGGATTCTTTTAAGTACTCTTGGCCACTTTGATCCAAGCCCTGTGGCTGCTTCATCAATATTAGGTTGAATCCGCTCAAAAGCTGCATCTAGTCCACCTTTTGATACTGCGAGGAATCTATCGGAATATCCCCAAAGCAAAAGCAATATAGGAGAAAACTTCCAAGGAGCACCACTAAAGGAAAGGAGAGCTATTGCTAAAACAGCTCCTGGTATTGCATATCCAATACCGGATAAGAAAGAAATGGTTTTTATAAAACGGCTATCGTCCCATCTTTTTGCGATAGCTAGAAATAAGGCTGATAATACAGTTATAACAGTTGCAGCAAATGCAATCCCAAGGCTTCTCATGGTTAGAGTTATTAGATCAAGATCAAAACCTTGTTTGAGTTGATCGAAATTTGTAGCAGCCCAGCAAAGAGGAGTACCCAAGGTGAAAACTGGAGGTAGAGCTGCAAGAGTTATTGCAAGATTTTTTCTAATGCCTTTTAGTTCCCATTCAGGAGATTCTCCACCAGCAATCCCCTCACTCCATCTTCGACTTCTTCTGCGAAGGAGCTTTTCGAAAGTTATTAATCCAATGACAATAATTAGAGCTATTAAAGATAAACCTATCGCTCCAGAAGGGTTATTTTCTGCCATCCAGTTCTCTACTATTCCAGCAGAGATTGTCGGAATATTTAGTAGTTGAACAGCTCCAAGTTCATTAATGACTTCCATACTCATAAGAGCAAGTCCCGCTCCTATCGCAGGTAGGGCAAGTGGTAAAGCGATACGAAAAAAGCTTTTCCATGGGCCAACCCCCAAGCTTCTGCAAGCCTCAAGTTGCCTTCGGCCACAAATAGCAAAACTTTCTGTACTCAAAAGAAATACATAAGGATATGTTGTTAAAGACATTATTAATATCCCCCATCCAATTCCATGAATTCTTACTGCATTAATACTTCCTAGATCTATTAGAGTGGCTGATAGAAGATAAGCCGGAGTCGCAAGAGGTATAAGTTGTGCAATTCTAAGTATTTTTCTATATTTAAATCTACAATTTGCTAAAATCCAACCATTAATAGTTCCAATAATACCTCCTAAAATTGATGTAGAAATTATCAAGATAAAAGTTCCTCTAACTTGTTTTAAGCCATCATTTCCTAAATTTATAGAACCATTAGTTAGTCCATTAATGCCTTCTATAGAAAGATTAAATAATGGCCAAAGTGCAAAGAATGAAAGGACTATGGCGATTAAATTAAGTAATGATCTTTTTTGAAAGAACCTTTGAATTAAAGCTATTTGGGATTGATCCTTCATGCGACTTGGTTTTATAATTTTAATCTAATGGTAGAAATATATTATATAAATTCCATCTTTGTATCATTAGAGACGCATTTTGATAATTGGCTCTTTATTTTTTCATGATTTAAGTTTTTCCCAATAAAAACTAATTTATTGTTCTTTTTATCAGTCCATTCAGTATCATCTATTGAAAATCTTTTTCCTGAAAGGTGAAATATATGCCTGCGTTCACTTTCTTCAAACCAAAGGATTCCTTTACCTCGAAATATCTGCTTAGGCAGTTGATTGTCAAGGAAATTTTGAAACTTTCTTAATGAAAATGGTTCTTCAGTTTGGAATGATATTGATGTAAAGCCTTCTATTGATGGAGGTTCATGGTCATGGTCATG
>CETG01191873.1_pt1 | contig 14006 bp, 13 predicted proteins | sample 361471 | NCBI WGS metagenome assembly CETG01 (sample SAMEA2622696, study PRJEB7988) | marine metagenome | isolation source: saline water (ENVO:00002010), including | reverse complement strand
CCACTACCCCAAAGTGGTGCGCTACCAAACTGCGCTACGCCCCGTTAGTTATATGATATATAAATATATTAGAAATCTAAACTTTTTTTATTTTTAATAATGTTTTTCTGAATTTCTATTTACTTATAGATTTTAATATGAGATAAAAATTTTTATTAAATATTAAATAATTTATCTACTTAACTTATTAATATTTATATTTAAAAATAAAGGAATAACAATTAATTCTTACTTATAAATTTAAAGTATTGATAAAAGATAAAGTTACTATTTTGGAAAAATTATTAATTACTTATTGGATTATTATTTGATCTTAATACACATTTATCAACTGTCCAATCAAAATTTTCCCATACATTTTTATCTAATTTATAATTTGAACCTTTGAATTCTTTCAATTTGATCTTTGTTGGAGCTGCAGAGCAATATTGCCGACTCCCCTCAACTGATAAATATTGTTGATGATAATTCTCTGCATAGTAATATTTATTTATTTTTTTAATCTCAGTTTCAATAGAACCCAATTGATTTTCTAAGAGGCTCTTTTGATAACTTTCTTTACTATTTATGATTATGTCTTTGTATTTTTCATTTGTATAATAAATTGCTGATCTGTATTGAGATCCTATATCGTTGCCTTGCCTATTCTTTTGTGTAGGGTTATGACACTCCCAAAACATTTTTAATAAATCGCTAATATCTATTTTTCTTATGTCCCAAACTACTTTTACTATTTCAGTATGTCCTGTGAACCCTCCACATACATCTTCATATGTAGGATTATCTATATTCCCCCCCGCATAACCAACGGAAGTTGTAACTACACCTGGAAGTTTCCAAAAACACTTTTCAGCACCCCAGAAGCATCCACAACCAAAAAATATAGACTCTTCAGAATCCCCTGGTTCTTTAAAAATATTGGTTTTCAAAATCCTATGTAATGGTGTTATATGATTTTTAAAATCACTTTTCATAATGTTTTTAATAAACTTAAACATGATTAATAAATTAATTATAGAAATTTAAGTATTTTAATAAATAAAAAATTCTTTTTGTAAACAATTAATTACTCTCTATACTTTTAACTGCCAATTCTCTCTCCCACAAATTTTTGTAAAGACCTTTCTTTCTTAAAAGATTTTTGTGTAATCCTTCTTGAACAATTTTACCTTTATTCATAACTAAAACTCTATCGCAAGTTGCGGCAACCGCTAATTGGTGACTAATCATTAAGATAGTATTTTTTTTATTTTTTCTTATCTGATTAATTATTAATGATGCTGTTTTATTATCAACACTTGCTAAAGCATCATCTAGAACTATTACAGGAGCATTTATTAATAATGCTCTTGCTAATGCCGATCTTTGCCTTTGCCCTCCGCTAAGTGTAATTCCTCTTTCTCCGACTAAAGTTTCAAAACCATTGGGAAAGCTATTTACGTCCTCAATTAGACCGGCTTTAACAGCAGAATCTTTTACTAAATTTCTTGAAGCCTTAGGTTTCCCAAATCTTAAATTCTCTGAAATTGAAGAAGTAAATAGAAAAGCTTCTTGTGGAACTATTGCTATGTTTTTTCTTAAATCATTTAATTTGATATTTTTAATATCTGAACCATCAATAAAAATTTGTTGTGAGTCTATTTCTATAGTTCTTCCTAATGCCTTTGCTAATGTAGTTTTTCCACAACCAACAGGCCCCACAATAGCTACAAGCTCACCAGGATTTATTTTGAAATTTATACCATCTAGAGCATTAAATTTTGAACCTTGGTACTTTATTTTTAGATTTTTAGCTTCTATTGCCCCTTTAACCTTTTTTTTAAATACTTTACTATTAGGACTATTGGTAATCTTTGGATTACTTTGAAGAATATCTTCGATCCTGTCTAAACTAACTTGACCCAATTGAAATGTATTTAATGTAAAGCCCAGAAGGGCAGTAGGAAATACTAATCTTTCAACGTAGAGTATTAGTGCAATTAATCCACCTATAGTTATAAAACCGTTCTGAAGCTGCGAAGACCCAATAGAAAGTAGCAACAATAAAGAAATCGATGAAATGCCTTGTAATAAAGGGAATAATGTACTGGCAGTTCTTGCAAGCTTTATAGCTGCATCTCTATATGAATTATTGATTTTGCTAAACTCTTTTTTCTCCGATTCCTCTTGAGAATATATTTTAATAGAGCTAATTCCTGATAAATCTTCTTGAATTAGATCACTTAATTTAGAAAGAGATTCTTGTTGTAATTTTCTTTGGTTTACCATCTTTCCTCCGAATAATCCCACAATTCCTAAGATGATTGGAAAGATCATTAAAGCTGATATTGTAAGCATCTTATTTATTAGAAACATAGAAGGAATAGTTAGAGAATAAGCAAGGACGATATTGCAAAGACTTAAAACTGTAAATCCTAGTAATCTTCTAACATTCTCAACATCACTTGTTGCTCTACTTATAATGTCACCACTACCTTTCTTTTGAACCCAGTCTGGATCCTGCATTAGTAAATGATCAAATATTTTTTGTCTAAGATTTACTTCTACTTTTCTACCTATTCCGAAAACTATTTGTCTAGAAGATAATCTTATTATTGCCATTAAGCTAGCTAATAAAATCAACCAAAGTGATTTTGTAATTATGAATGTACTTGAAAAACCTACTTGTAATTCATCAATGATATTTTTAACTTCTAATGGAATAATTACACTAAATATATTTACTATAAGAAGCGAAATTGCCCCTATTATCAATTCTTTTTTATATGGTCTTAAGTATTTACTTATTATCTTTATCTTTAGATTTTTCATTTAATACTTCCAATATGATTAAGATAATGTTTCATTTCTAAATTTGTGAGCTAATTTTTAAAAAGATAAGTTTTTTTTACTATGAATGATGATCAGATTCATCCCTTACACGATACAGATAAAGAAATTGTTGATTCATTAATCGTAAAGATTTCACCTGAAGATTTTGATTTAATAAATTTGGCTAGATTAATTAATCGTTATGAAGGTTTTCAAGGAGAACATGAACTAAAAGATGATTTAAAAAAAATTCTCAAATTTTGGAAGATGTCTAAAGACGAATTATTTTCCAAAACCAGAAAAATCTGGAAAAATAGTTTTAGACCTTCAAATACATCAAAGGAAATGATTGGCTCTGGTTTTGATGCCTCTAACTAAAGTAATTTAATTAATTCTAAAAATGAATAAAAATATAAAAATCGATGAGATACTTGAAAAATTGCTAAATGGCATCGACCTTGATGAATTCACATCTAGAAATCTTATGAAAGCTTGGCTCTCCGAGGAAATTTCACCTGTGCAAACGGGAGCTCTTCTTGTAGGTTTAAGATCTAGGAATAATACTGCAATAGAATTATCTTCTATGGCTGATGAACTACTTAAAAAATGTAATCTCCCGATTGAAAGACCTAATATGTTTATCGTCGATACTTGTGGAACTGGAGGGGATGGTGCGAATACCTTTAATATTTCTACGGCAGTAGCTTTTGTAGCATCCTCTTGTGGGGTAAATATAGCTAAACATGGGAATAGAAGCGCCAGCGGAAAAGTTGGATCAGCTGATGTCCTGCAAAATTTAGGCTTAAATTTAAATGCATCATTGGAGAAGGTTATCTCTGCTATCAGAGATATTGGGATTACGTTTCTTTTTGCACCAGCTTGGCATCAATCTTTAATTAAATTAGCTCCTCTTAGAAAAGATTTAGGAGTAAGAACAATCTTTAATCAATTAGGCCCATTAGTTAATCCCATAAGACCTAACGCTCAAGTTTTAGGAGTTGCTTCTGAGACATTATTAAATCCAATGGCAAATGCATTAAATAATCTTGGTATGGAAAGAGCAATAGTAGTTCATGGATATGGAGGCCTTGATGAAGCCTCTTTGGAGGGCGATAATAAGATTATTTTTGTTGAGAATGGTCAATTAAGAAATTCTTTGATTAATGTTTCTGATTTTAATTATTTAAATACAAGTAATAATAAGTTAGTTGTAGAGGATAATATGGATAGTAAGCAAATCTTAAAATCAGTTCTAAAAGGGACAGCAGAGAAAGCTCATTTAGAGGTAGTAGCACTAAACGTAGCCCTTGTTCTTTGGGTTTCTGGTATTGAAAATAATATTGAATTAGGTATAGATATGGCACTATCCTGTTTAAAGAGAGGAGAACCTTGGAAAAAATTCCTTACACTTAAAAATTACCTAGAGGATTGATTTGATTTATTTTTAGCTAATGGAAAGATCTTTTAAAAAGAATACAAAACTAGTACTTGAGAATGGATCGGTTTTTAAAGGATTTTCATTTGGTGCGAAAGGCAAAGCTATAGGAGAAGTAGTTTTTAATACTGGGATGACAGGTTATCAAGAAGTTATGACTGATCCAAGCTATTTTGGTCAGTTACTTACTTTTACATATCCAGAAATTGGAAATACTGGTATAAATCATGAAGATTCTGAATCACTAAATAATAAAGTTAAAGCGATTATTGTTAGAAATTTCTCTAATAATGTTAGTAACTGGAGATCAAAATTATCTTTGAATGAATGGATGTTAAATAATAATATAATTGGCTTATATGGAGTTGATACAAGAGCACTTGTCAAGATTCTAAGAAATAATGGATCTATGAATGGGATTATTACTACCGATAATCTTGATTTTAATGAATGTATTGAGTTACTTGAGAAATTTCCAAAAATGAGTGGTCTAAATTTGACTAAGGAAGTTACTACTCAGGAATCATATATTTGGAATAAGAAATCAAAAACAGATTTTGACATTAGAGATAGGATCAAAATTAAGAAACTAAAGGTTGTGGCAATTGACTTTGGAATAAAGAAATCAATTCTCAATAGACTTGTATCCCACGGTTGTGAAGTTATTGTTATGCCAGCAAATTCATCAATAAAAGAGGTGCTAGCAGAAAATCCAAATGGTATCTTTTTCTCAAATGGCCCTGGAGATCCATCAGCAGTTTCTGAGGCAATAGAACTTGCAAAGGAATTAATTGATATTGGTACTTTGCCAATGTTTGGTATTTGCTTGGGCCATCAAATCTTTGGTTTGGCACTTGGAGGATCAACATACAAATTACAATTTGGTCATCGTGGTCTTAATCATCCATGTGGAAATAATAATAAAATAGAGATTACTAGTCAGAATCATGGCTTTGCAATAGATAAGGAATCAATACCTCAAGATAAAGTTCAAATAACTCATTTAAATTTAAATGATAAAACTTTAGCAGGATTAAAAGTAATAGATAAACCTATATTTAGTGTTCAATATCACCCAGAAGCAGCTCCAGGTCCTCATGATTCTGATTACTTATTTAGAAATTTTGTGTCTCTTATGTTAGAAAGATGTTGACATATCGATTAATTTTGATTTGATAATTACATTTGGTATATTATTTTGGAGGATCAGCTCATAGAAGACTACCAAAGACTAACGGTTTCTCTGAGAGCAAACTTTACAGTAAAAACAAAAATAGTTATTTTTACTTTTACTGGCCAATTAGATGCTTTTTCCGAGAAACAATTCAAGAACTTTATTACAAGTAATCTTGAAAAAAATCCATTGCCTTTTATTATCGATTTGTCCAAGATAGATTTCTTAGATTCTTCTGGACTAGGAGCACTTGTACAAACGGCAAAAGAAGTTAAAAAACTAAAATTGAAATTCTTTGTTATTGGAAATTCTAGAGTTGGACAGACTATTAAATTAGTAAGACTTGGAGATTTCTTGAATTTAGAGTCAAACCTAGATGATGCTTTTTCTAAATTAAAAAGTTGACAAAATGGATACAAAATCAAGAACCTTCTAAATCCCCTGATGAAATAGGTGTTATTCAGTTAGCATGGTTAGGTGATTCTGTTTGGGAGCTTCATCAAAGGTTAAAGCATATACACATGCCCTTTAAATCAAAAGATTTACATCTAATAGTAGTAAAAGAAGTTCAAGCAAACGCCCAGGCTCATTCTTTAAAATTAATAGAACCCTTATTAAAAAATTCAGAGTTAGACTTAATTAGGAGAGCAAGAAACAAAACTAAAAGATGTCCAAGATCTTTAGAACCATCAGTATATGCTCAGGCAACTGGTTTTGAAACGTTAATTGGTTGGTTATTTTTAAAAAATCCAAAAAGGTTATCTAAAATTCTTGAATATTTAGATATGCAAAAACAAACAAAGGGGTAATTATGAAAAGAAGAACCAATTATAGATACGATAAGAAATCTTTGGATAATCCATCGCAAGATCATCAATTAAAAAAAAATAGAAATAAATTAGATGAAAAAAATAATAAAATCTATAAAAATAAACAGCATGAATCGAGTTTTGTTAGAGATAGTTTAAAAAGGAAAAATAAAAAAGATTCATATAATAACTCTAAAAAAGAACACATCCAATTTAAAGAGAATAATTTAGATGAATTTGTTTGGGGAAAACATTCTGTTTTATCAGTTTTAGAATCTAATACTCCAATAAATAGGGTTTGGTGTACATCAGAAATTCGTTCATCGGAAAAATTCTTTTTATTATTAAAAGAACTTAAAAGTAAAGGAGTCTTAGTTGAAGAAGTTTCATGGTCAAGGATATCTCAAATTACAGTAGGCGGAGTGCATCAAGGAATCGTTTTACAAAAATCTTATTCTCAAACAACACCATTAAATGAACTTGTTAATCATGCTAAGACAAATTCATCTCATCCAACATTAATATGTTTGGATGGTATTACTGATCCACATAATCTTGGAGCAATAGTTAGATCAGCAGAAGCATTAGGTTGCAAAGGTCTGATTATTCCCCAAAGAAGATCAGCTGGAATAACAGGTACTGTTGCCAAAGTCGCCGCAGGAGCACTTGAAAATATTAAAATAAGTAGGGTAGTTAATCTAAATAGAGCTCTTAATGAATTAAAAAAAGAGGGATTTCTAATAATAGGATTATCAGCAGGTGCTAGCATTAACATTACAGATTTCAAACAGAAAGTACCCTTAGTAATAGTTATAGGTTCTGAGAATAAGGGATTATCAGTATTAACTCAAAGAAATTGTGATTATTTATTAAAAATCCCATTGACGGGCAAAACTCCAAGTCTTAATGCTTCTGTGGCAGCAGCTATCTCTATATTTCAACTTTCTAAAAATTTATCTTCATTTACATAGAAAAATATGTCTGAAATAATATTGATTTATTATAATTTCAATACATATGATCACGTTTAACAATATAAAATTGGAAAAAATGCAAAAAAGTGTATAGAATTTAACAAGATTTACCGGTCTTATGGGGCCTAATCATTTGATAAGAAATTTTGGAAACAAATTAGGTTTAGCCTGGTGGGCTAAAGTTGAGACAAATAGTCCTAATGCTGTTTATTGGTACGGACCGTTTTTGACAAAAAATAGTTTGAAGCAAAATCTTAATGATTTTATGCGAGATTTATCTGATGAAGGTTCGAATAATATTAAACACACATTAATTCGTTGTAAGAAAACTGAACCTCTAACTATTTACTAAATAGATAAAATATTTATTAAATTAGAATAAACTCTTTAAATATGAATTTTTCTGAATTTCGTAAAGGAATAAAAAATAAGGATTTTTCTGTTAAAGAGTTAACTAATGAATTTCTTACAAAGATAGAAACATATAATCCCAAATTAAATGCATACATTACTTCAACAAACACTAAAGCCATTGAGCAGGCTGAAATTATTGACAAAAAAATAGCAAATAAAGAATCTCTTCCCCAGCTAGCCGGATTGCCAATTGCAATTAAAGACAATCTTTGTACAAAGGGAATTCTCACATCTTGTTCAAGCAATATGTTGAAGAATTTTATTTCTCCTTATGAATCTACAACAACGCAGCATTTGTGGGACTCTGGGGCTATTTGTTTAGGGAAAACAAATTTAGATGAATTTGCGATGGGGAGCTCTACTGAAACCTCAGCATTTGGGGTTACTTCAAATCCATGGGACTTTGATAGAGTGCCGGGAGGAAGTTCTGGAGGCAGTGCCGCATCTGTATCCGCTGGATTATGTTTAGCGGCTATAGGTTCAGATACAGGAGGATCAATAAGGCAGCCAGCATCTTTTTGTGGTGTTGTTGGACTAAAACCAACATATGGAAGAGTCAGTCGTTGGGGGCTTATAGCTTTTGCTAGTTCCTTGGATCAAATAGGACCTATTACAAATAATGTTTCAGATGCAGCAGAATTACTATATGTTATTTCTGGAAGAGATCCTTTTGATTCAACTTCTTTAGATGAACCTGTACCAAATTATTTATTAGATCTGGACAAGTCAATTAAAGGATTAAAGATAGGTCTAATAATGGAATGCTTAGAACATCCTGGATTAGACTCAGAAGTTAAATCATCAATCTTAAAGAGTGTAGATATATTTAATTCTCTTGGAGCAGAGATAATTAACATAGATTGTCCAAGATTTAATGATGGCATTGCAACTTATTATGTTATTGCTCCCTCCGAAGCATCAGCTAATTTAGCTAGATATGATGGAGTCAAATTTGGTTTTAGATCTCAGGATTGTGATAATTTATCCGATATGATTTCTAAAAGTAGATCGCAGGGTTTTGGAGATGAGGTACAAAGAAGAATCTTAATAGGAACATATGCATTATCAGCGGGCTACAGTGATGCCTATTATAAAAAAGCTCAAAAAGTAAGAACTCTCATTAGGAATGATTTTGATAATGCTTTTAATAAAGTTGATATATTGTTAACACCTACAACCCCTACCACTGCATTTTTGAAAGGTGACTATGTAAATGACCCTCTATCAATGTATCTATCAGATCTTCTAACTGTTCCGGTTAATCTTGCGGGTTTACCGGCTATTAGTATACCCTGTGGTTTTGATGAAAAAGGATTGCCTATTGGGTTACAACTAATAGGAAATGTACTTGAAGAAAATAAGATTCTTAATGCTGCTAATCTTTTTGAAAAAGAAGTTGATTTTTCTTTGAGAAAGCCAAAATTAGAAATTTAAATTAAAAGTTAATTTCTTCCAATAATTATAGACCTTTTGAAATATATCACTATCTTATAAATAATTAAGAAATGCAAAATGGGATTTGTTCCACTACATAACCATAGTGATTACAGCCTTCTTGATGGAGCTAGTCAAGTATCGAAAATTGTTGAAAGAGCAAATAACTTAGGAATGAAAACTATTGCTTTGACTGATCATGGGGTTATGTATGGAGTTTTAGAATTAGTAAAAAATTGTAAAAAATTTGGTATTAAACCGATAATTGGTAATGAAATGTACATAATTAATGGCTCAATAGATGATCCTCAACCAAAGAAAGAAAAGAGATATCACTTGGTTGTTCTAGCTAAAAATCTTATAGGATATAAAAATCTTGTTAAACTTACCACTCTCAGCCATCTTAATGGTATGAGAGGTAGAGGTATTTTCTCAAGACCATGTATAGATAAGCGATTACTACATAAATATAAAGAGGGTTTAATCATATCAACAGCTTGTCTTGGAGGTGAAATACCTCAGGCAATTTTAAAAGGTAGATTAGATGTTGCTGAAGATATTGCAAAGTGGTATCAAAGAGAATTTGAAAGTGATTTTTATCTGGAAATTCAAGATCATGGTTCAATCGAGGATAGAATAGTTAATGTAGAAATAATAAAAATAGGAAAAAAATTAGGCATTAAAGTAATTGCTACAAATGATGCTCATTATTTATCAAATAAAGATGTTGAAGCCCATGATGCTTTGCTTTGTATTTTGACTGGTAAATTAATAAGTGAGAAAAAAAGACTGAGATATACAGGGACAGAATACATTAAAGATAAGAATGAAATGCTTGAATTATTTCAGGATCATATTGATATAGAAACTATCAGGGTGGCAGTCCAGAATACTAAAGAGGTATCAGATAAAGTTGAGGAGTTTGAATTATTTGGTGAGTATAGAATGCCTAAATATCCTTTGAATGATAATAAACAATCCATTAATTACCTTAAAGAAGTTGCTAAAGAAGGATTACAAAAAAGACTTGGTAAAGCTATTTATGATGATATTAGTGAATCTTATAAAAATAGACTGCTTACAGAACTTCAGATTATTGAGGATATGGGGTTCCCAGATTATTTTCTAGTTGTATGGGACTATATAAAGTTTGCTAGAGATAATTTTATTCCAGTGGGTCCTGGTAGAGGATCCGCGGCAGGATCCCTTGTTGCATATTCCCTCCAAATAACAAATATTGATCCTGTAAAGCATGGTTTATTATTTGAACGATTCTTAAATCCTGCAAGAAAATCAATGCCTGATATAGATACAGATTTCTGTATAGACAGAAGAAATGAGGTGATTGATTATGTAACAGAAAGATATGGAGAAGAAAAAGTTGCTCAAATAATAACTTTTAATAAAATGACGTCTAAAGCAGTATTGAAGGACGTTGCAAGAGTTTTAGATATACCGTATGGGGAATCAGATAAATTAGCGAAATTAATTCCAGTTGTAAGAGGTAAACCTTATAAGCTTAATGAGATGATTGACTCCAATACTCCTAGTAGCGAATTCAGAGAGAAATATTTAAATGATCTTAAAGTTAAAAGATGGGTTGATTTGGCAATAAGAATTGAAGGTACAAATAAAACTTATGGTGTACATGCTGCAGGTGTTGTCATTGCTTCTGAACCTTTAGACGAATTAGTTCCTTTGCAAAGAAATAATGATGGCCAGATTATTACTCAATACTCAATGGATGATATTGAGTCATTAGGCCTTTTAAAAATGGACTTTTTGGGTTTAAAAAATCTTACTATGCTTGATAAGACTGTTTCTTTAATAGAGTCATCAACAGGAGAAAAGATTAATTTAGATAATCTTCCAGAAAATGATAATAAAACCTTTGACCTTATTGGTAGAGGAGATCTAGAGGGTATATTTCAATTAGAGTCATCAGGAATGAAACAAGTTGTTAAAGATTTTAAGCCAAGCTCTTTAGAGGATATTTCTTCCATTTTGGCTTTATACAGGCCGGGACCTCTTGATGCAGGATTAATTCCTAAATTTATAAAAAGAAAAAATGGTAATGAAAGAGTTGATTACCCGCATCCTTATACAGAAACAATATTAAATGAGACATATGGGATTATGGTATATCAAGAACAAATTATGAAAATAGCCCAAGATTTGGCAGGTTATTCCCTTGGTGAAGCTGACTTGCTTAGACGTGCCATGGGTAAGAAAAAAGTATCAGAAATGGTTAAACATAGAAATATCTTTGTAGAAGGTTCTGTTAACAAGGGAGTAGAAAAGAAAATAGCTAATGATCTTTTTGATCAAATGGTATTATTTGCAGAATATTGCTTTAATAAAAGTCATTCAACTGCATATGGAGCCGTAACCTATCAAACAGCATTCTTAAAGGCTCATTTCCCTGTAGCTTATATGGCAGCTCTATTATCGGTTAATGCTGGATCTTCAGACAAGATGCAAAGATATATATCAAATTGTTATTCAATGGGGATTGAAGTTATATCGCCAAGTATTAACCTATCTGGAATCGATTTCACCATTAAACGTAACCAAATACTTTTTGGTTTGTCTGCGATTAAGAATTTAGGTGAATCAGCAATAAGAAATATTATTAATAATAGAAAAGAATTTGGGATGTTTAAATCATTATCTGATTTATGTGATCGTCTACCAGTAAATATTTTAAACAAAAGAAATCTTGAATCTCTTATACATTGTGGATGTCTCGATGAGTTCTCAATAAATAATAATAGGGCACAATTACTGGCTGATCTTGAACACATTGTTGACTGGGCGTCAACTAGACATAAAGATCGTCTCTCTGGTCAGGGAAATTTGTTTGATGATAATAATGCTCATGATATTAATTTTTCTTTCACAAAGAAAAAAGAGGTGGATGATTATTCTCTAATCGAAAAACTAAAATTAGAAAAAGAATTATTAGGATTCTATTTATCTGATCATCCATTAAAACATCTTTCTGAGCCAGCTAAATTAGTTTCACCTGTAAGTATTTCCAATCTTGAAGACTTTAAAGATAGAAGCAAAGTAAGTCTTGTTGGAATGATCCCAGAAATCAAGCTAATTACTACGAGGAAAGGTGACAGGATGGCAATATTACAATTAGAAGATCTATCTGGCAGTTGTGAAGCTGTTGTATTCCCAAAAACTTATATAAGACTTTCTGAATTCTTGCTTACTGATACCAGATTGCTAATCTGGGGAACAATTGATAAAAGGAGTGATAAAACTCAATTAATACTAGATGATTGCAGAGAAATTGATAATTTAAAATTATTAATTATAAATCTTGAATGTTCACAAGCCTCCGATATTAGAGTTCAAAATAAAATAAGAGATTGTTTAATAAAATTTAAAGCAGATAGAGAAAAATGTGGTGTTAAAACTCCAGTTTTAGCTGCAGTAAAATCCGATAAGACAATAACTTACGTAAAATTTGGAGATCAATTTTGTGTTAGTGACATTTCGGGAGCAGCAAAACTTCTAGAATCAAATTCCTTTAAGGTTAATTTAAGATCATTAGTTTCTTAATTATTCATCGTAGTTTTGAGAAGCAGGCTTAAATGCTGCCTTTGCTCTCTCTATATTTAAAGGTATATTCTCAATGCCAATAATACTTCCAGGTTCTTTATCCCAACTTGCCGATAAAATACCAAAGCTTAATCCTCCTAAACCTAACAAGAAGAATATTGCTGAAATTGCGATTGTTGAGGAGGGAGGTATTTCTGCAATATTCTTTGTAACAATAAAGTAACTGCCTACAAAAACTGACATGCCTAATATCGTTGGTATTCCAGCTGTTATTATTATTCTTCTTGCCATTCGATCGGCAACATATTTTGGAATACCTTGTGAACGAGGTCCAGTATTTTCTACTTTAATTTTCTTATCTATCTTTTCGATATTTGTAAAAGCATAACTATTAGAAGTCGTTTTCTTTTTAAATTTATTTTTTTTATTATTTTTCTTTTTCATTAAAAGAATCTATCCTCGAATTCCTAAGTTCTTAACTAAGTCTGTATATGATTTTAAACTTTTTGATTTTATGTAAGAAAGTAATCTTTTCCTTTTACCAATCATTTTTAATAAGCCTTGTCTTGAAGCATAATCATGACTATTATTTTGTAAATGATCACTTAGCTTGGTTATCCTTTCTGATAACATAGCAACCTGAATTTCTACTGAACCTGTATCAGTAGGATGTACTTGATGGCTTTTAATAAGTTTTTGTTTCTCTGCTGTATCTAAAGACATAAATTTTTAAAACCTTATTATTATAATACTATGAAGAATAGCAAAAATATAATTAATTGTTCTCTAGAAGATTAAGTGATTTCTTAAATAAGTACTCGAAATTTAATATCTTTCTACTTTTTAAATTGCTATTTTCTATATCTTTAAGGTCCTTTAGAAGAATACTAATTGTGTCCTGGATATCTTTTTTAGGATAATCTAATGATTTAAGAGCTATTTTTAAATCCTCTATTAAATTTTCAAGTTCTTCATTTTGTTTTAAATTAATTTTCTTAATTGAGTTTAGGTTTGTATTTTTGTAATTAATTTTGCTTCTTAATTCTAGAAAGATTCTTTCAGTCATTTTCTGACCAATACCAGGAACTGAATTTATTAATTTACGATCATCATTAGATAAAGCATCAATTACTTCATTTAATCCATATTTATTAAATAAAGACATACCAATCTGTGGACCGATACCCTTGATATTTATTAAATCCCTAAAAAAATCTCTCTCTTCTTTTAATTTAAAACCATAAAGGTATTCAGAATCTTCTCTTCTTATATGATGTAACCAAAGGATTAATTCAATGTTCTCATGATTATTTATTAAATAGGATGTTTGTATCTCATAACCTAAACCCTGGCAATTTATCAAAACAAAATACTTTTGATTA
>CETG01078954.1_pt1 | contig 14043 bp, 13 predicted proteins | sample 361471 | NCBI WGS metagenome assembly CETG01 (sample SAMEA2622696, study PRJEB7988) | marine metagenome | isolation source: saline water (ENVO:00002010), including | reverse complement strand
CTAACCCCACATTGTAATGGCACTCATACTGAATGCATAGGACATATTACTAAAGAGAGGATAGATATTATCTCTTGTTTACAACAAGAATTTATTCCTGCTTCTTTAGTATCGATTCTTCCTGAAAAAAATTCTGAGAATTACATTCCTGATATAGAATCAGATGATTTGTTAATAACAAAAAGTAAATTAAAAGAACATTTAGAGCATCTAGATCAAAAAATGCTCAACGCATTAATTATCCGAACACTTCCTAATAATTCAGAAAAAAAATATAGAGACTACATGAAAAGCCCTTCTGCTTTTTTTAGCTTAGAGGCTATGCAATATATTGTTGATTTAAAAGTAGAACATTTGCTAGTTGATCTTCCTTCCGTTGACAGGCTTTATGATGATGGATTGCTATCAGCTCATAATATATTTTGGGGCACAAAGGACAAAGAGCTTAATAATAATGCTAGACACAAGACAATCACTGAAATGATATTTGTTGATAACAATATAGTGGACGGTTCTTATTTATTAAACCTTCAAATAGCTCCATTTAAATCTGATGCAGCCCCCAGTAGACCAGTAATTTATACTGTACATGAACTATAAAAATACATTAGAATTTGCTCAAGAACTCGATTTTCAAGATGATTTGAAACATTATCGAAATCAATTTTTTATACCTAAGCAAAAAAATGGAGAAGAGTTTATTTATATGTGTGGTAATTCTTTAGGGTTGCAGCCAAAAAAAAGCCAAGAGTTTATTAATCAAGAAATCAAAGACTGGGCGGAACTTGGAGTAGAAGGACATCTTAATGCTAAGAATCCATGGCTTCCATACCATGAATTTTTAAGTCATAGTTATGCAAAAATCGTTGGCGCTCAATTAAGCGAAGTGGTAGCTATGAACACTTTAACTGTAAATCTTCATCTAATGATGGTTTCTTTTTATCGTCCAACAAAAAAAAGATTTAAGATTATTATTGAGTCTGATGCTTTTCCATCAGATATTTACGCTGTAGAATCACAAATTAATCATCATGGTTATCAAGCTGAAGATGCTTTGATTAAACTCTGTCCAAGAGAAGGAGAATTTGCAATTCGAACACAAGATATTCAAGCAGTTATTGAAGAACAAGGAGATGAAGTAGCGTTAATTATGTTAGGAGGAGTTAACTATTATACTGGACAAGTTTTTGATTTTGAAGAAATTACAAGATTAGCACATAGTAAAGATATAAAAGTAGGATTTGATTTAGCACATGCAGCTGGTAATATTAAATTAGAGCTTCATAAATGGGGTGTAGATTTTGCTGTTTGGTGTTCCTATAAATATTTAAACTCAGGACCAGGATCAGTAGCTGGAGCATTTATTCATCAGAGACATCATAAGTCTACTATCCCTAGATTTGCTGGCTGGTGGGGTCATAATAAAGAAAGTAGATTTAGAATGCCAGATGAGTTTTCTGCTATTGAATCAGCTGAAGGGTGGCAATTAAGTAATCCACCTATATTGTCATTAGCTGCTATTCGAGCTTCTTTATCAATATTTGATGAAGTAGGCATGGATAGTTTAACTAAAAAATCAAAAGAACTCACAGGATATCTTTTGTTTCTTTTAGATTCTATAGACACAGAAAGAATACAAATTATAACACCAAAAGAAAGAGGTTGCCAGTTATCTATCAGAGTAAAAAATGGCAATAAATTATTATTTAATCAAATTACAGAAAAAGGAGTCATTGCAGACTGGAGAGAGCCCGATGTAATAAGAGTTGCTCCCGTTCCTTTGTATAATAGTTATACCGATGTCTTTAATTTCTACTCTATATTAAAACAAGTTTTATAATGAAAAGAGAGGTAACTATAGTTGGAGCAGGGCTTGTTGGCTCCTTATGTGCTTTGTATATGATTAAAAGAGGATATCGAGTACGTGTAATGGAAAAAAGAAAAGATTTAAGATCTGAAATCATTACTGCAGGCAAGTCTATTAATTTAGCTTTATCTGAAAGAGGATGGACGTCTTTAAAAAAGGTTGGAGTGGATAAAGAGGTGATGAAAATTGCTATTCCGATGTATAAAAGAATCATGCATGATAAAAAAGGAAATTTAACGCATCAAGCCTATGGTAATGAAGGGCAGGCTATTTATTCAGTTTCTAGAGCAGAGCTTAATCTATTAATGATGAATCTAGCAGAGAAAAATGGAGCTATATTAGATTTTAATCAAAAATGTATTGATATAGATTTTGATAACAAAAAGGCTACTTTTAATAATTTGATTTCAAATCAAGAAACCACAATAAGTTCAGATTTTTTCATAGGAGCAGATGGGGCTTTTTCTGCTGTTAGAAAGCAAATGGTAGAGAGAAAAAACCATGAATATAACTACCATGAAATCGAGCATGATTATAAAGAGCTTCTTATTCCAGCAGGAGATAACGGAAGTTATTTATTAGATAAAAATGCTTTACACATTTGGCCAAGAGGTGAGTTTATGCTTATTGCTCTAGCTAATTTAGATGGAAGTTTTACCTGTACATTGTTTGCTCCTAAAAAAGGAGAGAGCTCTTTCGAAGGTTTAAATTCAAAACAGGAAGTTGAAAATTATTTTAATTCGATTTTTCCAGATTTTTCATCTCTAGTTCCTGATTTATACCAACAATGGACAACTAACCCCACATCTTCTTTAGGTATTATTAAGACCTATCCTTGGCATGTAGATGATACTGCTTTATTAATTGGAGATTCAGCTCACGCTACTGTTCCTTTTTATGGACAAGGTATGAATTCAGGATTTGAAGATTGCCGAATGATAGATGCTCTTTTAGAAAAAAATCAAGATGATCTGCTAGCGTGTTTTGAAGATTTTTCTAAAACCAGAAAACCAGACGGCGATGGCTTGCAGGATTTATCGCTTCATAATTTTATTGTCATGAGAGACAAAACAGCTGATCCAAATTTTCTATTACAAAAAAAGATAGAACAAAAGTTTGCTAATCGTTATCCTGAAAAATGGACACCACTTTATTCCATGGTAAGTTTTACAAATATCTCCTATAGTGAGGCTTGGAAAATAGGCATGAAGCAAGAAAAACTCATGAAAACAATCATGAACACTGATGATATTGAAAAAAAATGGGAAAGTGAAGAAATAATGCAAAAAATGCTACATTTATTGTAGTTTTGGTACATTTTCATGCATTTTTTTAATATTTAGACGCTTTTTATTGAATTTTTAATACATATTTTTAAGTAGATTGTTCTTTTTTATTATCCAAAGCCATATCTTGATATAGATTTTTCATAAAAATGCATTAAAAACACACTTTTTTGCACAAAAATGCATTAAAAACACACTTTTTTGCACAAAAATGCATTAGAAACACAAAATCGTCTCTACTTTTTAAAAAATACTTCTTTTTCTTATTTAAATAAATGATTAACTTTGATTTTAAAATAAGATACTTTGAAAAAAATCATTTACATACTATTTTGTATACCGCTTATATTTAGTACCTGTCAAGATAATAATCCAGCCCCGATTAATTCTAATAATTCTAGCTCAACTTTAACCACACATGACTGGTATTTTGAGATTAAAGTTGATGGGGTTGCGCATCGTATTGAAGGAACATTTGATAATTCTTCACCAAATGGATTTTATATACCTGGTAATAATCATGTGTTCATGCAAATAGCCAATCCATCTACGATATATGCTACTCTGACTAATAAAGGTGATGATACATATATTAGTGGTGAAAATTTTACAATCTCCATGACAAGTGCAAATCTTAATTTAGGAGTAAATAATATTGTTTTACGAGAGTCGGCAGATATGTATAATAGTTTTATAGGAGTTACTTCCTTTCAAATTTCCTCCATTAATTACGCTAATGGTTTGTGGTTAAATCCTGGCTTTATTTTAAATTCAGATCCTGCTCACGTAGGATACGGAAGCAATGAATTTCCTATAACCATTACACAATTACCTTCAGCCACCACTTACTCTGCATCCACTGGCTATACTATTGGCAATCCAATTATTGGAAGCGGATCAGCAACGATTTATACTTTAGACTCTGATTCTCCAGGATCTGGAAAAGATATGACAAGACCATATTTGATTGAAATTAGCTTCAAAATATACTCATTATATCCATGAAAAAACTAGTATATCTAATCTGTTTTACTCTTATTTTTAGCTGTAATACAGATAAAAAAACAACCATTATTTTATCTAAATCTTCAAAAAATTATGTCTCTTGGATTGAAAAAGAGAATGTAATTGTTTTGGATGCTTGGAGCATTAAAAATACAGATAGCATATTATCTTTAGCTGATGGAATTATATTAACTGGAGGAGAAGACATTAATCCTTTAGAATATAATGATACTGTTAACATCAAAGTGTGCGGGCCAATAAATTACCAAAGAGATACATTAGAGAGAAAATTATTTGATTATGCTTTTAAAAACAAAATACCACTTATTGGAGTTTGTCGAGGTATGCAAATGATGAATGTAGCTAGCGGGGGTACACTTTATGGAGATTTGCCAACTGAAATTGGAACCGCTGTTGTTCATCGAAATAATGGAGAGGTTTATCATGAAATTGCACTTTGCGATAGTTCAACATTAATTTTTCCAGAGGGAAAAGATACTTTTATGGTAAATTCTTGGCATCACCAAGGATTAAAAGATATATCAGATAATCTTCGAGTTATAGCTAAATCCTATGATGGCTTACCTGAGGCTGTAGTTATGAAACAATCAGTTCATCCTTATATGGTTGCCGTACAGTTTCATCCAGAGAGACTAGGCAAAGAAAACGCTATACATCTTCAAATTAAACGTAGTTTTTTCCAAGCCATTTCTAAGTAATTAAGAACCTTACTTTTTCTATCTTTGCTTTGTTATGTCAGCTAAAAAAACTGTACTTATAATTCTAGATGGATGGGGTCATGGAGATAAAACAAAATCAGATGCTATATATCATGCCAAAACCCCATTTATTGATTCTCTTTATCAAAAATATCCTAATAGCGAACTTTTAACTAATGGCAAGAGTGTTGGTCTTCCAGCTGGTCAAATGGGAAATTCAGAAGTAGGACATCTTAATATAGGAGCTGGTCGAGTTGTACATCAGGACTTAGAAAAAATCAATCAAGCTTGTTCTAATGAAAGTATTAATCAGCAGCAGCAGCTTCAAGATTCATTTCAATATGCTAGAGAAAATAATAAACCCTTACATTTAATCGGATTAGTCTCCGATGGAGGCGTACATTCTCATCAGGACCATTTATATAAAATATGTGAGCTTGCAAAGAGAAATTCAGTTTCTCAAGTCTTTATACACGCTTTTACGGATGGTCGCGATTGTAATCCAAATAGCGCAAAGCAATTTATAGAAAGACTAAAACAAAACTCTCATGGAGCGAAAATTGCAACTATATGTGGTAGGTACTATGCTATGGATCGTGATAAAAGATGGGAGAGAGTAAAAATAGCATATGATTTATTGACTGAAGGCAAGGGAGAGAAAAGTCAAAATTTAATTGAAAGTATTCAAGGTTCTTACAACAGAAATATAAGTGATGAATTTATAAAGCCTATTGTAAAAGTTGATAATCAGAATAACCCTATTGCTAGAATAGAAGATGGAGATGCTGTACTGTGTTTTAATTTTCGAACAGATAGATGTCGTGAAATCACAACTGTTTTAACTCAGAGAGACATGTTGCAGTATGAGATGAAAAAGCTGAATTTGCATTATACTACAATGACCAATTATGATGACACTTTTAAAAATGTAAATGTAATTTTTAACAAAGAAAATATTAAAAGAACATTAGGTGAGGTTCTGGCTGAGAAAGGTTTAAATCAAATTAGAATAGCAGAAACTGAAAAATATCCTCATGTAACTTTCTTTTTTTCAGGTGGTCAGGAAAAGAATTTTAAAGCAGAGAAAAGAATCATGATCAATTCTCCTAAAGTCGCAACTTACGACTTGCAGCCAGAGATGAGCGCACTAGAAGTCACCTCTACTGTTAAATGTGAGTTGGAAAAAAGTGAAGCAGATTTCATCTGTCTTAATTTTGCTAACCCTGATATGGTAGGGCATACAGGAAGCTATCATGCAGTAGTTAAAGCATTAGAAGTTGTTGATCAATGCACTAAACAGGTTGTTGAAACTGGGATGAAAAACGACTACGCTTTTGTTATTATCGCAGATCACGGAAATGCTGAGTTTGCAATTAATCAGGATGGCTCCCCTCATACAGCTCATACTAACAATCCAGTACCTTGTTTTTTAGTAAACACAACGGCAAAAAAAGTTAAAAATGGTATTTTGGCTGATATCGCCCCGACCATTTTAGATATTATGAATATAAAACAGCCTTCTGAAATGACAGGAAGGAGCTTAATTATAAAACAATGAATTATATAAATCAATATATAGAAAAAAATAAAGATAAATTTATTCAGGAATTAATCGAGTTATTAAAGATACCTTCTATCAGCGCAGATCCTAAATACAAAAAAGATGTGCTTAAATGTGCAGAAAGTGTAGAGCAATCTTTGATAAATGCTGGAGCTGATAATGTAGAAATTTGCCCAACTCCAGGCTATCCAATTGTGTATGGAGAAAAGATTATTAATCAGGATTTACCCACCGTTTTAATCTATGGACATTATGACGTTCAACCTCCTGATCCATTAGAACTTTGGGATAGCGGTCCGTTCGATCCAGTTGTTAAAAAGACAGATATTCATCCGCAAGGAGCAATTTTTGCTAGAGGAGCATGTGATGATAAAGGACAGTTCTATATGCATGTTAAGGCTTTTGAGTTAATGATAAATACCGATACATTGCCATGTAATGTTAAATTTATGATTGAAGGAGAGGAAGAGGTTGGATCTAGTCATTTAAATGATTTTGTAATTTCAAATAAAGAAAAATTAAGATGCGATGCTATTTTAATTTCAGATACAGGAATTATTTCTAATGATACTCCATCTATAACTGTTGGATTAAAAGGATTAAGTTATGTAGAGGTTGAGGTTACTGGTCCTAATCGAGATTTACACTCTGGACTTTATGGAGGAGCTGTAGCTAATCCAATCAATATATTATGTGAAATGATAGCTACCATGAAAGATGAAAACAACCACATTACAATACCTGGATTTTATGATAATGTTGTAAATCTTTCCGATCAAGAAAGAGCTGATATTGCTCGAGCTCCTTTTTCTTTAGAAGAGTATAAGAGAGCTTTAGATTTAAGCGATGTACATGGAGAGCATGATTTTACCACTATGGAAAGAACAGGAATTCGTCCAACTTTAGATGTTAATGGAATTTGGGGAGGATATATTGGTGAGGGAGCAAAAACTGTAATACCTTCAAAAGCATATGCTAAAATTTCTATGCGATTAGTACCAAATCAAACCAATGAAGAGATCACGGAAAAGTTTACAAATTATTTTAAGCAAATTGCTCCAAAAAGTGTAAGTGTTAAAGTGAGTCCTCATCATGGTGGGGAGCCTTATGTGTCTCCAACAGATATTGCTGCTTATAAAGCCGCTAGCATGGCAATGGAAACTACTTATAATAAAAAACCTATCCCTATAAGAAGTGGAGGAAGTATACCAATTGTTGCTTTATTTGAAAAAGAATTGAAAGTAAAATCTATACTTATGGGATTTGGATTAGACAGTGACGCAATTCATTCTCCAAATGAGCATTATGGAATCTTTAATTATTTAAAAGGAATTGAAACTATACCTTATTTTTTCACTAATTTTTCCAAAATATATAAGCCAGCTTAATAATGAAAACAATTTATATTTTTTTCATTTCAATTCTATTTTTAATTAGTTGTGATAGTCAACATAAAAATTCTTCAATGAAAAAACATAAATATACCAATGCTCTTATAGACGAAACAAGCCCTTATTTATTACAACATGCGCACAATCCAGTCAACTGGTATCCCTGGAATGAAACAACTTTAGAAAAAGCAAAACAAGAAAATAAATTACTTTTAATTAGTATTGGATATTCTGCATGCCACTGGTGTCATGTTATGGAGCATGAAACTTTTGAAGATGATTCGGTTGCTGCTATTATGAATGAAAATTTTATTTGCGTTAAAGTTGATAGAGAAGAACGTCCTGATGTAGATCAAATTTATATGACAGCTCTGCATTTAATGAATCAAAGAGGCGGATGGCCACTTAATTGCATCGCCATACCTGATGGAAAGCCATTTTGGGGAGGAACGTATTTTCAAAAAGAAGATTGGAAAGAGCAAATCATACAAATTGCTAATGCATATGAACAAAATCCTAGTCAAATTATAGAATTTGCCAATCGTTTATCAGAGGGAATACAAGAAGTTGAAAATGTAATTATGAATCAAAAAAAGGCTGAATTTAGCTGGCAAGAACTAGATAAAATGGTCTTGTCAATGTCAGAGCGATTTGATAACGAAGATGGGGGATCTGAAGGAGCCCCAAAATTTCCTATGCCTAACTCCTATAATTTTTTATTAAAGTATGCTCACTTAGCTGATAATAAGGAATGTCTAGATCATATTGAAATCACATTAGAAAAGCTAGCTTATGGGGGAATATATGATCATATTGGTGGAGGATTCGCACGTTATTCAGTAGATAGATTATGGAAGGTTCCTCATTTTGAAAAAATGCTTTATGATAATGCTCAGTTAGTCAGCCTTTATAGTGAAGCCTATTTAAAATTTAAAAACCCACTATACAAAGAAGTAGCTATTGAAACTTTAGAATTCGTTGAAAGAGAATTAATGGCCGATGAAGGAGCTTTCTTTTCAGCCTTAGACGCTGATAGTGAAGGGGAAGAAGGTAAATTTTATATTTGGAAAGAAGATGACTTAAAAAGGATTATAAAACATGACTATCCAATATTTAAGCAACATTTTAATATTAATAGTAATGGATTTTGGGAACATGGAAATTATATATTACTAAGAAAGGAATCAAAAGAGCAAATCGCTTCTATACATGAAATAGATCTTGAAGAATTAGATAATAAAATAAAAGATTGGAAAAAAATACTATTAAAAGAACGGTCAAAAAGAGTTAGGCCAGGACTTGATGATAAGTCACTTACTTCATGGAATGGCTTGATGCTTCAGGCTTATTTAGATGCTTATTTTTCCTTTAACAATAAGCATTATTTAGACATTGCTTTAAAAAATGCAAACTTTATTGTCAATCAACAAATGGATGATAATGGTAAATTAATGCACTCTTACAAAGCAGGAAAATCTACTATTAATGGCTATTTAGAAGATTACTCTATAGTAGCATCAGCCTTTATAAAATTATATCAAGCAACTTATGATGAAAAATGGCTCCAGTATTGCGATAAACTTATTCAATATTCGATAACGCATTTTTATGATCAAGAAAGTGGGATGTTCTTTTTTACTTCTAATCTAGATCCGAAATTAGTCGCAAGAAAGATGGAAGTAACCGATAACGTAATTCCAGCATCTAATTCTGTAATGGCAAATGCATTGTTTGATTTAGGGGTTTTATTGGATAATTCGAAATATAAAAACAAAGCAAAGATTATGTTAAACAATGTTAAGCCTGACATGAGTTATTTTGGCTATTCCAACTATGGAACATTAATGTTAAAGTATTTAGAGCCTTTTTATGAAATTGCAATAGTTGGAAATCAGGCTAATGAAAAAACTATTGAATTTAATCAAGAGTACCATCCTAATAAGATTTTTTTAGGAAGTAATAGTTCATTAAGTAAAATGGAGTTATTGGAAAATAAATATATTGAAGGTAAAACCATGATTTATGTATGTGAAAATAAGGTTTGTCAGTTGCCAACAGACAATATAAATGAAGCTCAAAAATTGTTAAAATAATGGAGTATTTTTTTGAAGAAGATCAGAAGTTTAGACAATGGTGGCTATGGGCTATTATGTTAGCTACGTTAATTTTCACTACAATAATTACAAAGTTTAATATTTTTTCAGTTATATTATTTTCTCTAGTATTAGCGCTTTTATATATTTCAAAACTTAGAGTTAAAGTAAGTAATAAGGTTATTTATTATCAATTTTTCCCATTTCATCTAAAAGCACATCAGATTAGACTTAAAGAAATCGAGAGCTTTAAATCTATTACCTATTCTCCAATAACAGATTATGGAGGATGGGGAATAAGGTATAGCTTTAGAGGAACTGCTTATAATGTCTCTGGAAACAAAGGGGTTCACATTGAGCTTAAAAGTGGTAAGAAAATTTTATTTGGAAGTCAAAGATCTCAAGAATTTGAGGATGCAATTAGGAGAAATCACACAGCTTTAATTACGAAATAATTCTTTTTTCCTTTTTGTATAAGAATATATTTATCATTTATAAGAGTTGACAAGGAGACAGTAAATTCTTCTGTAATCTTTTCTTGATTTACACTTATTGAATTTCCATGAACCATTCTTCGCGCATCTCCTTTAGAGCTAAATATTGTTGTGTTTTCAGTAAGAAAATCGACTATCGATCCCTTTAATTCAGATTTTGATATATCAAATTGAGAGACTCCTTCAAAAACAGATAAAAAGGTCTTTTCATCTAAAGCGCTTAAATCAGTCGCTGTTGATTTTCCAAATAAAATATTAGATGCTTTTATTGCTATTTCTAGATCTTTTTTTGAATGAACTCTTTCGGTGATATCTTTAGCTAGCGATTTTTGCAATACTCTAAGATGCGGCTCTTTTTCATGCTCAGATATGATATTTTGTATCTCCTTTTTTGATTTTGTTGTAAAAATCTTAATGTAGTTTTTAGCGTCTTCATCAGAAGAATTTAGCCAGAATTGATAAAACTTATACGCAGATGTTTTGTCTTTATCTAGCCATATATTTCCACTTTCAGTTTTTCCAAATTTTCCTCCATCTGCCTTTTGAATAAGAGGAGTTGTAAGTGCAAAAGCCTCCCCTTTTCCTTTTCTTCTTATAAGTTCGGTTCCTGTTACAATATTGCCCCACTGATCAGATCCTCCTAATTGTACTTTGCAGCCTTTATTTTTCCAAAGCCAATAAAAATCATAACCTTGAACTAATTGATATGAAAATTCCGTAAAACTCAAACCACTTTCTAAACGAGATTTAACCGAATCTTTGGCTAGCATATAATTTATTGAAATATGCTTGCCTATATCTCTAATAAAGTCCAAATAAGAAATATCTTTAAACCAATCGTTGTTATTAACTAATTCTGCAGAGTTTTTTTCAGAATTAAAATCAAGAAATTTTTCTAGCTGCCCTTGTATTGCATTAAGATTTTTGATTAAAGTTTTTTGGTCAAGTAGATTTCTTTCTTTGCTTTTTCCAGATGGATCACCCACCATTCCTGTTGCTCCACCGACTAAAACTATTGGTTTATGACCGTTTCTTTGAAGATGTTTTAAAAGCATTATCTGTACCAAATTACCAATATGTAATGAATCAGAAGTTGGATCAAATCCTGAATAAGCAATTGTCATTTCTTTTGAAAATTGCTCTTCAGTTCCAGGCATAATATCGTGTATCATGCCTCTCCATTTCAGTTCATCAATTAGTGTCATTTGTTTTTTTATACAAATATAAAATTTATACTTATCTCTTTTCTTAATTAGTATTAAGTATTTAATATGTTTGTGATATGATATTTGTAACAGGAGGAACAGGATTAGTAGGATCTCACATACTATTAAATTTAGCAAAAAGCTCAAGAAATTTTAGAGCATTGAGAAGAGAAAAATCATCTTTAGATGTTTGTAGGAAAATATTTACAAACTATAATGCAATTAAGTTATTTAATAATATCAATTGGGTTATAGGAGACGTTAATGACCTGATTTCACTAGAAGAAGGAATGTCTGATTGCACAGAAGTAATACATGCAGCTGGCCTTGTTTCTTTTCATCCAAAAGACGCTGATAAACTTAGAAAGATTAATATAGAAGGAACAGAGAATATTGTTAATACTTGTTTGGATTTAGGAGTTAAAAAATTAGCATATGTAAGTTCTATAGCCACTTTAGGAAAAGAAAAATCACACGATCATATAGATGAAGAATGTTATTTTACTGTTAAAAAATCAGAGAGCAACTATGCATTAAGCAAGTATTATGCAGAACAAGAAGTCTGGAGGGCAAGTCAAGAAGGCTTAGATGTTGTTATCGTTAATCCTACTATTATTTTAGGGCCTGGAGACTGGACAAAAGGAAGTTCGCAAGTTTTTCAAAAGGCAAGCACTGGTTTGTCATTTTATACTTCTGGAAGCACGGGATATGTTGATGTATTAGATGTTGCAAGGGCTACAATAGAATTATTAGATTCCAAAATAATAAATGAGCGGTTTGTTGTAAATTCTGAGAACATGTACTATAAGTTATTTTTTGAGATACTCTGTAAAGAATTTGGCAAACCAAAACCTAGTATTAAAGTAAGCCCGTATTTGATAGGTTTAATTTGGAGGTTTGAAGCATTAAGATCTTTTTTTACTAATAGCAGACCGTTAATTACTAAAGAAACTGCCATTAGTGCAATGACCAAACGTTCATTTTCTAACAAAAAAATTACAAAAACATTAAAATTTCAGTTTGTTCCAGTTGAGACCTCGATAAAAAAATATTGCAGTTGGTATAAAAAAGATTTATCTTGAGATATTATCTTTTAGAATCTCGTCAATAATTGAAGTGTACATTTCCTCTAATTCATCAGGCCGACTACTATAATAATTTAAAGAAGCTTCAAAGTCTTCTTTACTGATATCAGACACCTTAAATAAAGAATCATACTTTATTACTAGTCTATTTTTTGCATTAACATCTTTACTTTTAGTTAATTCATACTCTGCTTCAATTTCATGTATATTTTTTAAAATACCGGTAAAAGTATATTTTGATATAATTGATTCTTTGCTTGTATTGTTTTCATTTGAGCAAGAAAAAAGTAGCACTATAGAAACTAGAAGTGTTTTATACATCTTTTTTAAATTTTCTTATGTAAAGATATATATTTCATTTACATTTGCGTATTATTAATCTAAACCAAATAAAAATGAAAAAAATTATTTATCTATTTGTAGCTTCTTGTTTCTTTTTTGCTGTAGCATGTGGAGGTGGAGGAGATGCTGCTACAGAAGCAGCTCCTGCTGAAGAAGCAGCTCCTGCTGAAGAAGCAGCTCCTGCTATTGAAGATTCTGTTGATTCTGTTGCTGTTGAAGAGGCTAATGAAGAAACTACTGAAGAGGTTTCTGAATAAAACCAGAGAAATCAAAACTAATACTAACTTAAATTAATAGAAAATGAAAAATATTATCTATTTAACTTTCTTTTCCTTTTTTTTCTTTACTGTAGCATGTGGAGGAGGAGATGCCAACACAGAGTCTTGTACTGCAGAAGAGGAGGTTACTTGTAGCTCTAAATCTGAAAAGAAAGAATGCTCTAAGTCTGAAAAGAAAGAATGCTCTAAGTCTGAAAAGAAAGAATGTTGCGGGGGAGCAAATGAAACCTGCTGTTCTTCTAATGAAGGAGAGGAAAGTCATGACCATTCTCATGACCATTCTCATGACCATTCTCATGACGAATAGTATAAAAGTTTAGTTAATTACTCTAAAGGGATATCTTAAGATATCCCTTTTTTTATCTATTAAATGTAATCCTTTCTCCCTTTTTTTCTTCATGAAATACGCCATTATCATACACGATATGACCATTGATTATAGTGTAAGTAATTTTTGAATTAAATTTTTGCCCTTCAAATGGAGACCATTTACATTTATAAAGTAAATTATCCTTACTAACTACCCAAGATTTATTTAAATCAACTAAAACTAAATCTGCAAAATATCCTTTTCGAACGAACCCTCTTTTTTTAATTTGAAAGCATATAGCTGGATCATGACACATCTTTTGAACAATATGTTCTAGAGTTATTCTCTTTTCTTTATACATCTCTAGCATTGCATTTAACGCATGCTGTACAAGAGGACCACCAGAA
>CETG01190733.1_pt1 | contig 14051 bp, 13 predicted proteins | sample 361471 | NCBI WGS metagenome assembly CETG01 (sample SAMEA2622696, study PRJEB7988) | marine metagenome | isolation source: saline water (ENVO:00002010), including | reverse complement strand
AACTTCATTAGAAAAATTTTTTTAAATCAACTAAAAATAAATAATTTCAGGAATCATAAACATTTTGATCTTAAAGTTGAGGGTCAACGAACTATTATTCTGGGGTCTAATGGAATCGGCAAATCTAATTTATTGGAGTCAATTGAATTCTTAAGTCAGTTAAAATCTAGTAGAGCAATATCTGATAAGGATTTAATAAATAATGATTCTGAGTTTGCAACTATCAAGGCTCAAATAAATTATAAGGATGACTTGAAAATGAATTTATATAGAAAAGGCGGAAAGAAAATATATTTAAATGATTGCTTTATGAAAAAACAAAGTGATATGAGGAATTATTTACGAAGCGTTTGCTTTAGCTCTAATGATACAAATATAATAAAAGGAGAGCCCAATTATCGAAGGATATGGCTTGATAAAGTTGTAACTCAGCTTGAACCGGTATATTTTGAATTGCTTTCAAGATTTAATAAATTGTTAAAGCAAAGAAGTCACTTTTGGCGTTCAGATATTTCAAATAATGATAAATCAAATTCTTTAATTGATAGTTTTGACTCTCAAATTGCTTTAATTGGATCAAGGATTCTTAGAAGAAGAATTCGTGCATTAGAAAAATTAAAACCATACATACAGCATTGGCATAATTATTTAAGTAAGTCAAAAGAGAATATTAATTTAAATTATGACTCAAGCATAGACATAATAAATAGTGATAATGAAGTAGAAATAATTAATCAATTAAAGCAAGAATTATTTAACCAAAGAAGAGTAGAAGAATTAACTGGTAGATGCAGTGTTGGGCCGCATAGAGATGATATTGAGTTTTTGATAAATGACATATCAATTAGGAAATTTGGCTCTGCTGGACAGCAACGAACAATTACTCTTGCATTAAAGATGGCAGAACTTGAGTTTGTAAGAAATACTATTTGTATGGATCCAATTTTAATTTTGGATGATGTTTTAGCGGAACTAGATATGGTTAGACAAAGCCTTTTATTGGATTCTGTTGGTAGGAAGACTCAATGTTTTATAAGCGCTACGCATTTAAATAAGTTCAATAAAAATTTTCTAGATAGTTCCCAAATAATTTACTTATAAATTTTTAAAATTACCAATATTTAGCTATCCTAAGACTCTGCAATATATTTTTTTGTAATGGAATTCTCACAGACAGCAGGTAAAGTCGAGATATTTTCTAAAGGATCAAATGATAAAAAATCAGACTTCCATGGGAAACACCTTATTTTAGAATTATATGAATGCAATCATCAAAAATTGAATGATGAATTATATTTACGCTGTTTGATAAATAATTCAGCAAAATTAGCTAAAGCGACAGTATTAAACTTGATAAGTAATAAGTTTGAACCATATGGAGTTACAGCAATAGCTCTACTAGCGGAATCCCATTTATCAATTCATACATGGCCTGAGTCTAATTATGCAGCTGTCGATATTTTTACTTGCGGAGCAAATATGCAACCAGAATTAGCAAGTCAATTTTTAATAGAAAATTTAGAAGCTTCACAAAACTTTTTAAAAACTATAAATCGTAACTATCCTCTTTCTATTGAAAATAAATTAAGAGAACCTTGTTAAATTTATTACCTATTTAACTTGCCGCTGATCAAACCTTCTAGATCTAAGCTTACACTCTTAAAACCAATTTTAAAAAAGTGATTTAGTAATTCATCTCTATTCTGATTATTGATAAATCCCTTAATCTCATCTGCAGGAATTTCTATTCTTGCTGATGTACCCTGGCATCTCACCCTAACTTCTTGTATCCCAATTTCTCTAATATATGCCTCTCCCGCTTCTATCATTTTTAATCTATCGAAAGTTATATGATATCCGTAGGGAAATCTTGATGATAGGCAAGGTTGTGCAGGTTTGTCCCACCATGGAAAACCAAGGGATTTTGAAATATCTCTAATATCTTGTTTGGAAAACTTAAATAATGCAAGCGGTGATAAAACTCCTGCTTTTTGCGAAGCTTTGATCCCAGGCCTGTAATCACTTAAATCATCGAAATTAACCCCATCTAATATGTTTTTGTATTTAAGTTTTTCTGAAATATAAGAAGTTTGCTTGTGTAATTCTTTTTTACATGCAAAACATCTATCCTCTGGATTACTACTATAAGAATCATTTTCTAATTCATGTGTGTCAACTTCTATGTGATTGATGCCTATCCATTTTGCCTGCCTTCTAGCTTCCTCAAGTAGATGATTAGCAAGGGCAGGTGAGACACCAGTAATAGCTATAGCTTTACCTTCGAGCTGTTCAAAAGTTATTGCAGCTACTAGTGCACTATCAACTCCACCAGAATAGGCAATACATGCAGTTTTCAGACTTTTTATATAACCACGAAGTAAAGTTAATTTTTCAATTTGCTCTTTTGTAATAATCTCAAGCTGATTAAACATACTTTTAAAAGTTTTTAGATTACTAGGTTAAATTAATTATTAAATTTTTAGATTATTTGCTTAACTATAACTTAAATTAGCAATAAGTATATTTAGATCATTGTCAAATTCGAGTAGTAATTCAGGTATTGGTATAGTTACTGCTAGTGGCAGCCAAGAAAGATCTAAAGGTCAACTTCATATATATGATGGGGAAGGCAAAGGTAAGAGTCAGGCTGCTTTAGGTGTAGTCCTTAGAACAATTGGCCTTGGTATATGTGAGAAAAAACAAACAAGGGTTTTGTTGTTGAGATTTCTTAAAGGACCTGGAAGAGATTATGACGAGGATTCAGCAATAGATGCTTTGCAACGAGGCTTCCCCCATCTTATTGACCATGTTAGGACAGGACGCTCTGAATTCTTTAATGCAACAGAAGTAACCAAATTTGATAAATCAGAAGCGCAAAGAGGATGGAATATAGCCAAAGGAGCAATAGCAAGTGCATTATATTCTGTTGTTGTTTTAGATGAATTGAATCCTGTTTTAGATTTAGGAATGTTAGATATTAATGATGTTGTTAAAACTCTTGAATCTAGACCTAATGGTTTAGAAATAATTATTACGGGTAGAGCCGCTCCTGCCTCATTAATTAGAATTTCACAACTTCACTCAGAAATGAAGCCACATTCAAAAATAGAAAATAATTCGTATCAGGATGAAAATAATTTTGGTGGGATAGAAGTATATACGGGCGAAGGAAAAGGGAAATCAACAAGCGCATTAGGTAAAGCCCTTCAGGCAATTGGTAAGGGTATTTCGCAAGATAAAAGTCATAGGGTATTAATATTGCAATGGTTAAAGGGTGGATCTGGTTATACCGAAGATGCCGCCATTGATGCCCTAAGAGACAGTTATCCTCATTTAGTTGATCATCTTAGATCAGGTAGAGACGCGATAGTTTGGCGCGGTCAGCAGCAACCTATTGACTATGTCGAAGCAGAAAGGGCATGGGAGATCGCAAAAGCAGCAATTCTTAGTGGTTTATATAAGACAATTATTCTCGATGAAATAAACCCCACTGTCGATTTGGAACTTTTGCCAGTTGAGTCAATACATCAAACTTTATTAAAAAAACCAAAAGAGACAGAAGTTATTTTGACTGGACGATGTAAAAATGAGCCATCTTACTTTCAACTTGCAAATGTTTATTCAGAAATGGTTTGCCATAAACATTATGCGAATGTTGGAGTTGATTTAAAAAGAGGAGTTGATTATTAAATTATTATGGAATTAACTTTTGAGTTTTTCTAAACCTCCCTCTATAGATATTGATTGAATATTCTCATGCAAAAGAATTCTTGAAGCTCTTGCAGCTCTTATTCCTTTTTGACAAAGGGTATATATTTGTTTTTTAGAGAAATTAGTTTTGATTAAGTTTAAAGATTCATTATTATGAATAATGCTTAAAGGTATGGAGATCGATCCTGCTAATGATTCTTCTTCAAACTCTTCTTTTTCTCTTACATCAATAATAATTATTTTTTTAAATCTATTTTTATAAACTTTTTTGAATTCAATATAGTTAATAGTTTCTATTTTTACTTTTGTGATTAAGCATGTTTCTTCTTCGTAATCATCTCTTTGATCTCTAAGATTCTTTATTTTCTGCTTATTAGTTAAACTTCCTTTTAATATTAGTTTTTTCATTGTCATTTTTAATAAATTAAAAATTAATAGTTTCCCATCAAGAACTTCACCTTTTTGAATAATTATTTTTATTAATTCATTTGATTGTAAAATTCCAATTAATCCTGTTGAAACTCCAATAACACCAAAATCCTTGCAGCTAGGAATATCATTTTTAGATGGAGACTTTGGAATTAAGTCTCTTAGATTTGGACTATTTTTATTTAAATTAAAAACACTTACCTGCCCTTCAAATCCCTGCACAGAGCCAAATACAAAGGGTTTTTTTAATATAATGCATGCATCATTAATTAGATATCTAGTGCCAAAATTATCTGAACAATCACAAATAATATCGAAGTTTTTAAAGATTTTTAAAATATTATCAGGATTCAGCCTTTCAGAATAACTGATAATTTTGCAGTTAGGATTTAATCTTTGAATTTTTGTCATGGCTGAAATTATTTTATTTTGGCCAACTCCATAAGTATCGTGAATTATTTGTCTTTGTAGATTAGATTTTTCAATTTTATCATTATCAATTAATCCTATAGTTCCTATCCCAGCAGCGGCGCTATATAAGATTGCAGATGAGCCAAGACCACCTGCTCCCACGAAAATTACAGAGCTATTTTTTAAATTTATCTGACCTATTTCCCCAATCTCATTGAGAGATATATGTCTCTGATATCTTTCTAGCTCATCTGCATTTAGTATTTGTTTATTATCTTCAGATATTTCCATATCTTTAAACCAAAAATTCATTTATAAGATATTTTAATTACTTCTCAATTGAATAAGCTAATTTTTACAATATTATTCTTAGCAATTTATAAAATTTCTTTAGAAAACCCAAAAAAAATTAAAATCCTATCTTTTGATCATGGGAGTGATGCTAATTGACGTTTTTAGGACTTTTATTATGAAAAGGAGATTAAAATGTGAAGTTTTTGTAAACGCCTTTTTAGAGCAAATTCCTTCAGAAGCTAATTATATCAGTTGATTTCAAGTTATAGTAAATATTTCGGTTCGGGATTATCTACAACAAATAGGTAGTCAACAGCCAAATTTTCCGATACTGTCTGGTTCATATAACATGCTGACTGAATTCATGAGTGAGAAAGCTCCTGAGTCTAACCAAGACTCCGGCTCCGATACTAATTCTGAAAATAAAAATATTTCAGAGAAATATTCTGACGTCATGGGGAAAATCAATGAAACCCTTGGAAAGGTTGATTGGACCCAAATGGGAAAGTATGGAAAAGCTGCTGGTATTATCGCCGTAGTTGTACTTGCTCAAATAATCATTAAGGTTGTTATTGATACAATTAACTTTTTCCCGATAATACCAGGTCTATTAGAATTATTAGGGGTAATAGTTGTTGGTCAATGGAGCTGGCAGAATCTTAGAACCAGTGAAAATCGTGATGCAGTTATAGATAAAATGCAAAATTTGAAAAAAACATATTTTGGCTAATATTTAAATTACATATCTAAAATAATCTTCATATATTCATCTGCTTGTGTTATATAACTTCCTCCAAATATATTTGCGTGATTTAGGACGTGATAAAGATTGTAAATAACCAATCTTTTTTCAAATCCTGATTTCATGGGTATGATTTTGTAATATTCTTGATAAAATTCATGGTTGAATCCACCGAACAGTTTTGTCATAGCTAGGTCAACTTCGCTATCAGCCCACCATGAAGCAGGGTCGAAAATTACACCTTTAGCATCTTTATTTATTCCAAAATTACCTGACCATAAATCTCCGTGCACTAAAGAAATTGTTGGATCGTGTTGATTAAGTACAGTTTTTATTTTTGAAATTAAATTTTTTAATAGGTTTGAATTATAAAAATCTCTTTTTAGATTTTTTAATTGAGGTTTAATTCTAAAATTTACAAAGAAATCAGCCCAATTACTTCCCCATCCCGCCATTTGCTTATTAATGCCAATAAAACCCTCGACTTCATATCCAAACTTATTTTGATTCGATTGATTAGATCTTAAGTGCATTTCTGCTAATCCTTTCCCTAGTTTTAATTGAGACCCGTTTTCGATGTCTATCCATTCCATTAATAATAGTTCTGTATTTTCAAGACTAATATAAGAATTTATTTTTGGGATTATTAAATCATCAGTATTATTATAAATTTCTAGATTTTTAAGACAAAAGTATTCGTATTTTAATAATTTTTCTTTCCTAATATTTTTTTTCAAAAAGATAGAATAATTTTGAAAATCTAGTTTGAATGAATTATTTATATCACCTCCATAAATTTGTGAAATGTTTTTTGGAAAAGATTCTCCTAATTGATTACAAATTTCGCTAACTTCAAGTTTAGATATTTTTTTCACTGTAATGCTTAATGAAGAGGTTGTAGTAGTTGGTGCTGGGATAGCAGGACTAACATCTGCAGCTATTTTATCAAAACTAGGCTTATCAGTTACCTTAATTGAATCTCATAAACAATCTGGTGGCTGCGCAGGAACTTTCAAAAGAAAGAATTACACTTTTGATGTTGGTGCTACTCAAGTGGCTGGCTTAGAAGACGGAGGTATACATTCTAGAATTTTTAATTTTCTAGAAATCCCCAGACCTGAAGCCTCAATTTTAGATCCTGCCTGTGTTGTTGATTTGGAAGATGGAACTCAACCAGTAGAAATATGGTATGAAAATAAAAAATGGATTGAAGAAAGAAAAAAACAATTTCCAAAAAGTGAAAAATTTTGGAAATTATGTTCTTTAATTCATCAAAGCAATTGGAAATTTTCAAATAATAATCCTGTATTGCCAATTAACAATTTGTGGGATCTATCACAATTTCTTAAAGCTTTGATTCCGCAAAATTTACTTACTGGAACTCTTTTAAAATCATCAATGTTTGATTTATTAAGAATCTGCGGTGCTCATAAAGATCTTCGATTAATACAATTTCTAAATTTACAATTAAAACTCTATTCTCAGGAAAATGTATATAAGACTCCCGCATTATATGGCTGTACTGTATTACAAATGGCTCAAAACCCACATGGACTTTGGCATTTAAAAAAGTCCATGCAAGCTTTGAGTCAGACTTTGGAAGAGTCATTAAATAAAACGAATGTAAAAATTTTATATGGTCAGAAAGTTTCTTCTATTTGTTTTGATAGAAATAATAAATCATGGAAAGTTTATGCTCAAAAAAAGAAAGAATCTTTTGAATATATTGCAAAAGATGTTGTTTACACTATTCCTCCACAAAGTCTTTTAGATCATTTGGATGAAGAATCAGTAGAATATAAAAAATATAAAAGAGTAATTAGTAAAATCCCAAATCCTAGTGGTGCTCTTGTTTTTTATTCTGCTCTAAAAAGAACTCATATTAATGAAGTTTCCTCTAGCCATTATCAATTTGTAAATAAAGAACTTGGCTCTCTTTTTGTATCTATTAGTCAAGAAGGAGATGGGCGCGCACCTGTTGGTGAGATGACCTTAATTGCAAGTATTTTTACTGATACAAATGAATGGTTTAATTTAAGTAAAAATAGTTATTTATATAAAAAGAGTAATTATTTTGATAAGATTTCATTTGTTTTAGAGAATAAATTTGGAATTAAATCAGAACAATGGATTCATAGAGAATTGGCAACACCACTAGGATTCGAAAGATGGACTAATAGACCTAGAGGAATTGTTGGAGGATTGGGACAAAATCAAAATTCATTTGGATTATTTGGATTATCAAGTAGAACACCTCTTAAAGGTTTATGGTTATGTGGCGATTCAATATATCCTGGGGAGGGGACTGCAGGTGTTAGTCATTCAGCATTAATGGTGTCAAGACAAATAATATCTTCGAGAGGAATGCCTGAGTTCAATTTATGAAGAAATTAATTAAGAAACTTTGATCTTATATATTTTGATTTCTCCAGTCTATTAAAAATTAATTCCCAATCTTTTTCTAATATTGCTTTCTCAAAAGCTTCAAGATTTGTTTTAAATATATTAATGGCACTTAATATGTTCTTACTATTATATTTAGCTAAATCATGACCTAATTCAGAATTACCTCCTCCAACTCTAGAAGTATCAGCAAATCCAGAGGAGGCTATATTTTGAAGCAATTTATCCATAATAAGGTTGTTTTCACTATTAGCTGTTTCAATCAGTGATGATGCTAAGAATATTGGTAGATGTGATATCAGAGAAGTAGCTTGATCATGGTTCTCTGGAGTTGTCGTAATTACTTTACATTTCATAGAAGTTATTAATTCAGATAGAATCTTTACTGAATTAATATCAGTTTTTGGAGTAGTTGTAATAAGCCATTTTGCGTTTTCTAAAAGATCATTACTACCAGCATTTACACCTTTATGTTCTGTTCCTGCCATTGGATGAGAGCCTATAAATAATGGATGTAACTTTTCCCAGGTATTAATTACTGGCTCTTTTATTGATGCTATATCTGTGATTATTGATTTTAACGGAATAGCGTCTATTAATTCTTTATTCGGTTTAATTAAATATTTAATTGGCAATGCCAGAAAGATCACAGAGCATTCTCTTAAAATATTTAAATCTGTAGAAATGTGAGTTGCTAGTTTTCTCTCTGTCGCTTTTTCTTGATTGTATTTATTATTGACTACTCCATAAACTGTATGATTTAAAGTTTGCAACCTTAAACCAATCGATCCTCCAATTAGTCCTAGTCCAACTATTCCGATGTTCATTGATTTATGGTTTTCTTTGATTTCTGCTTATATTTATTAGTATCATACTTTTTAAAAGTATGTACGTTCAAAGTATAAACGCTTAAATGCTTGAGATCTTAAGTCATAGATATTTAAAAAAATTCTTGAGATACAATTGCAATGATTGGGTCCATATATATTCTTTTGGGAGAATAATTTCAAAATGTATTCAAACAAATCACAATTATTTAATCAATTCAGAAATATTTTTAACTGATAAGTGGCTTTCTGCTGTTTTAATATCCTTATTTTTAAATAAAGAAAATACTTACTTAGTACTTTCAGAAAAAGAAATTCACTTATTAAAAAAACAAAAACTTACGCTTTTAAGAAAATTTGGATTCAATTTTTTATTAACTAATGACGAATTAATTTTTGATAATCATAAAATTTTCCTAATAACACTTGATGTCTTATTAAGTAGATTTAATGATTCACGTTTTAATAATCAAAGAATTATGTTAAGCAATATTCAAAATTTAAAAGAAGATTTAAAGAATATTTTAAAAATTTCGCTATCTAAGCGAGATTGGTTCCAATCCCATAAAACAAGTGAAAACAAGCATCTCGAAATAGATTCAATATATAATAACTTGAAGCAAAAGTTCTTTCTAAGAGCAAATCCTAATAAAAAACAGGTTTATCTAGACAATGATGATATAAAACTTTTAAGAGAATTTTTTTTTAAGAATGCATTTTTGTCTAAAAAGTTCTCAAAAGTTAAAAAAGCGTTATTTGCAAGCTGGCCATGTTGGGTGAAATTGGATTATGAAAACTTTGAATGGATCTTAATTTTAGAACCTGTAGATGAAATACTGGAAATAAAAGACTTAATAAATCAGAATAATTTTATTTTTTTATCAGCTTTTAGAAAAGATAATTTTTTCCAGAAATATTTGAAAAGTCATAATTTATCTATTGACTTAGCTGTGAATTTTAAGAGTGACTTTATTGAAAAGAAAATTAAAATTTATACCCCTCTAGGACAAATGCTACCTAATAATCCTTTATTCTTAGAATCAATAACTAAACAATGTCTTAAGCTTTTTATATTTAAAGATGAATTAACTGTAATTCTTTCTAATGCATATGATCTAAAAATATATTTAGCTACTCAGTTTGCCTCAAGATATGGGAAAAAAGTCTTACTTGAAAAGTTGCCTAAAAATAATAATTCAATACTTGTAGCTAGTTATGATTGGTGGATAAGAAATCAATTTTCCTGTCAATTGCCAGCTCAAATTATTATTCCACTTTTGCCATTACCTGATATTACTGATCCTAGTAATGAACGGGTTATTTCGTACCACGCCAAAAACTCGACAGATTGGTTTAGAAACTTTTTAATGCCTGAAGCTATTAATACCTTAGATAAGGCTGTCTATCCATTAAGAAAGAATTCAGGATCGCTTGTAATACTTGATGGAAGAATAACTAGTAGGCAATGGGGAAGAGAATTAATAAAGAAGATTCAGCCTTCTAAAGTTTTGAATTCTATATTTCCCTTTAATTAGGTTATTATCATTAAAAAACATTTAATATGGGAGAAGCAAAAAGACGAAAAAATTTAGGATTGCCTTCTAAAAAAAATAAGGATAATTCAAATATTGATAATTCGCCTAAAATAGTAGAATGGTTACCTTTTACAACAAATCAAAAAAATAATTTTATTAAACTAACGATTAAAGGAGGATGGATAGGTATAGCTCTATTGGTTATTTTATGGGTAGTTGTTAGATTTATAGGCCCTACTCTAGGTTGGTGGACGCCAGCTGATTCTATTTAACTTTAGGCTACATTCTTTATATTATTTGAAACTATTTCATTACTCTGATTCGAATTTAATTGTTTCATTGAATTTGAGCTTACTTCTGTTCCTTCAGTTAGTTTCTGTTTAACTATTGATTCTATTTTTTCTTTTATTTTTGAATTCTGATCTAACCAAATAATTGTATTATCTCTACCTTGCCCTATGTTCTCACCTTCGTAGCTATACCATGCACCTCTTCTGATAACAATGTTAGTTTCTTCTGCTAAGTCTAATAGGCAACCTGTAGTGCTGATCCCTTTGCCAAATAAAATATCAAATTCAGCAATTCTAAAGGGAGGTGCCACTTTATTTTTTGCTACTTTAACTTTTGCTCTTATACCATATTCCTCTGTGCCTCTTTTTAAAGTTTGAATCCTTCTAATATCTAGTCTGACTGAGGAATAGAATTTTAAGGCATTTCCACCTGTGGTGGTTTCTGGGTTGCCATAAGTAATACCAATTTTGAGTCTCAATTGATTTAAGAATATTACTGTACAACCAGATTTGCCAATATTACCCGTAATTTTTCTCATCGCTTGACTCATTAATCTTGCTTGACTTCCAACCACATGATCTCCCATCTCTCCTTCGATTTCAGATCTAGGAGTAAGAGCTGCGACGGAGTCCACAACTACAATGTCAACAGCTGTTGACCTAATAAGTTGATCAACAATTTCTAAAGCCATTTCTCCAGTATCTGGTTGAGATACAAGTAAATTTTCCACATCTACTCCAAGGGAAGCAGCATATACAGGGTCTAAAGCATGCTCAGCATCTACGAATGCTGCTACACCTCCATTCCTTTGCACTTCAGCGATTGCATGCAAGGTTAACGTCGTTTTACCTGAACTCTCAGGTCCATAAACCTCTACAACGCGTCCTTTTGGATAGCCTCCACCTAAAGCTAGATCAAGTGTTAATGCGCCGGTAGAGATAGTTTCCACCCTCATTCTAGACGCATCTCCTAAGCGCATTATTGATCCTTTGCCGAAGTTTCTTTCGATTTGACCTAAGACTAGACTTAATGCCTTATCTTTCTCTTTTGAAAGGCCATCCCCAAAACCTTCATTTTTCTTTTCTTCAATACTCATCTTTTGATTAATTGATGTTTATTTATAACTACTTCTTAAATTTAAACTTGATTTTTAATTTAAGAAATAAATTAATAGTACAGACGTACCCTAGCCGATCAATTTGAATTAGCAAGTATATTTTTCAAATCTTTTAATTTTATAAGTATTATGTCTCTCGGTAAATTTAATCTATCTGATTCTTTTAAATAACCCCAATCTGCTAAAAAACATCTAATCTTATTGGTTTTATTATTACCGGTTATGTTTAATAAAGTTTTTTTTCGATCTTCTATAAAACCAATAATTTCATATTCCTTAATTAAATTAGAAATAATTTTAACTTTTGTACCTGCCTCATAGCCAAAGATTAATTCTGGGTAAACATTGAAACTATTTAATATCTTAGAAGTAAACTTGCTGCTTTTTGTAGAAATTATTCCAATTTTAAAACCATCTTCTTGTGCTTTTTTAATAAAAGAAATAACTTTAAAGAAAGGATTGTGAAAATTAATCCATTTATCTAAATCTGATTTAATTTGCGATTGCCTGACTTTATCAAGATACAGCTGCAGAATGTCAGGTTCCCATGAATTTCTTGTTAATACATCTTTGCAATTTTTGGGATAATTGTTTAGGAAATCTTTTTTTGATAAATGATCTAACGGTTTATTTTTTTTTATAATTTCATGTGTTAAGAGGACCATCTCCCATCCATATTTGACCCATGGCCTAACTTCTTTAAAGGTATTTGAAACTTTCATATCAATATTTAAATTTATTGGAAGAGCATCTGAATTTAAATATTTTTTGCAAACCATTAATGAGCTGTACCAATACTCATTCATTCCATCAACGATAACTCCGTCAAAATCAAATAAGACCAATTTTTGATTTTGCACTCTTAAAATTTTTTATTAACTGGGCCGCTAGGATTCGAACCTAGGAATGGCGAGACCAAAACCCGCTGCCTTACCACTTGGCGACGGCCCAATAGAATATTTATTTTAATACATAATGTAGATCTTTTACGACCTTAAAACTATAAAAGTATTTCATTTGTTTTCCATGGCTCAAGTAAGAATTTTGCTTTTTCAATAGCTAAGGCCATTTTGTCAGGAGTTTCATAGATTTTTTTATTAGATTTAAAAGCATCTTCAATAAGAGGCTGGACAAGCTTTCTGGCTACACTACCAAATGCTATGCCATCAGGAATTTCATCGTCCTTAAGAAATTTATAGGTATTACCATTTGTCCCCCCTGCTAATTGAATTAGACCAGGTGGAAGTAGTAGATGTATTTTTTCCCACAATTTTACCGCAGCTTTAGCTGCTGTGGCGGCGATGTCTCCTGACATTGGTCTACCATCGAGTTGCCAAATTAGTTGTACTTTATGATCTTTTAATATTTCATATCTTTCCCAGAAAGCATTTGCAAGAGCTTCTGGAGATGAATTTGACTGTGATAAACCACAACTGACAGAAATCTTTTGTAATTTCACTTTTGATTTCTTAATAATATTTGAAACTTCTTTAAATGAGTCTTTTCTATTGATTTCTGTATGAATTTCAACTGCATCCGGTTTTATTTTTTGAAGAATTTCTCTTAAGGAACTTTGTGACAAACGATATTCATATTCGGAAATCAAATTCAGAGGACAGCTATTAATACATCTTCCACATCCATAACATTTATTTTTATTTACTCCATTTTCATTAATGGCAAAAGTAGGGCAAATACTTTCGCATGGTCTGGAGCAATCTTTGGGGCAAATTTTAGGATCAAACTTTGCTTTCCGAAAATGGATGTCTTTGCCATCAGTAATGCTGATCATTAAACCAGGATTTTTACCAAAGACTTTTTTTGACCAATTTATTCCATTGCGTGCTGCTGCAACCACGGAGGGATCAGCTGCCACATCAATATAATCAACTCCAGCGGCTGAATAAATTGCACAAAGATCTTCAATAGAGACAATATCTTCATTGCTTGCTCCACAAATAAGCTTTACCCATCTATCTGATTTAATTTGATTGCCTATGATTGTCTCCAAATTTATAAATCATTTTTAATATATTTTTGAAGAGATTGCCATTTAAGTTTTCTAGAACCTCCCATTTCAATAGCTATTTTTAATTCTTCATTTTCTTGAGATATTTGTATCAAGCGTTCTAATTCAGATTGAGATAAAACCTGTCCTTCAAGAAGCCAAAGTAGCTTTTTCTTATCGTTTTCATTAAAAAGTTCTGCTGCTTGAGGTATTATCTGTTGGACTTCCCCAAGAGCTCCATTCCTTCCAATATTCTGATGTCCAAGATGAGGTGGCCTTATCC
>CETG01120597.1_pt1 | contig 14060 bp, 13 predicted proteins | sample 361471 | NCBI WGS metagenome assembly CETG01 (sample SAMEA2622696, study PRJEB7988) | marine metagenome | isolation source: saline water (ENVO:00002010), including | reverse complement strand
AATCCTAAGGCAAAAGACGTAGTAAAAATAGCAACCAGCTTAATGAGCAGACTGTATTTCTCATAGCTGTCGAACTGATTTTGCAGCGTCTGCCATTCCAGTGATAAATAATCCGTGGCCATTGGCTAATCCTAATTCCAAAAAATTGATGAATCTCTGTTGCATAGCATAACCAGCGAAGGCGCTCCGCGCGACTAAAATCATCATGCATGGCATCGGTGCGCTTTGCTTTCCTTGTATTGCCGCCGAACGCATAAAACCAAACTTAATCACAACTTTCTTTACTGAGCCGAAGCTCGAGTAAGCGTAATTCCCTGGACACTATGTTGCGATTGGTTTGCATGAAAATCCACAGTTTCACCGCGATTTGGGCGTTAAAAGCAAGCACCAGTAAAACGCCCCAGAATAACTCGTTCTCGGCCACGGCGGTAAAAAAGCGATAACCGAAAAAAACGATTAAACCCGTTAACGCAAAGGCGAGGGCATAGCCAAGTTTCATTACTGATGAAAAGCCGCCTTTAAAGCCCTGCCCCAGGTAGTCAGCCAAACCGCCATCGACCAGCGTATCCAGTTCTTTTGCCTGGTCCTGCAAAGCCTGCTTAATTTTGTCATCCAGTTCATTATTCATTTTCTGCCCCTTGGTTCAGGTTTACTATCTGATGTTTTAACTGCGCTCTGGCACGGTGCAACCTTGATTTCACCGTTCCGATTGGAACACTGATAATCAGCGCAATCTCGCGAACAGACATATCGTTAAGGTAAAACAATTCCACAACCTCTCGGTCTTCGTGGGTTAACTCTTTTAGCATAGCCAATACCAGTACCGAATCCTGGAGGAGAGACACCTCTTCAGCGCTATCTGGTAACACCGCCGACACCACCTCCTTACTAGACTTTCTTTGCCAGTCGATGATCTGCCAACGTAACGCTCTGAATAACCAACTGCGAAACAACGACACATCCCGCAGTTGCTGTACTCGTTTTGAGATGTGTAGCCATACGTTGTGAACAAGATCTTCAGCAATCATGGCATCACCCACGCGCAATAAAGCATATTTGCGCATAGGATCGTAAAAAACGTGATATAGCTCTCCCATGGCCGACCTGCGACCGGCCTGTACTTCCAGCACCAGTATTTCAATTTTTGCTTCGTTCATGAGTTAATCAATATCTGCAGTATCGCTATAATAAAACGCAGGATGAGCGTGATAATTTCTTCAATCATAGCCAGTCATTCCCTCCTTCGGATACCGTAAAGACGAACGAGCAGGCCGACAGGTTCGCCATTTCTGCTTTATTTGGAATAATCAAGCAGCATAAAGCCGGAGTTAAACGGCAAAAGCACCTTGCTCTACCCAGATCTGCCGGCGGATAGAACTCAATTGTTGGAGATAGCACTAAAGATATATATCCGGCATAACAGCGGTGAACGATTAAATCGCATTCATCAAGTTATTCGATAACTTTTGCTGCTCTCTGTTAGTTCAATTGATTATTGGGGAAAATAGGTTAGACGTCAGTGTCGCCTATGTGGCGTGGAGCAGACGTTTCCAAAACTCTGTTAGTGTTATTTAAGGGAAAGGTTAATTGAAGCATTAATGTGCGTTACAACCAGTTTTCTGCTCTTTTAATAATACGAGTAAGTCGTCCCAAACCAGTGGCTTAGATAGGTAGTAACCTTGTGCCCAGTCGCAGCCAATGCTTTTTAAATAATTAAATTGAGCTTCTGTTTCTACCCCCTCAGCAATAACGCGGAGGTCGTATAACCGAGCCAGGTTTTGAATAATCATCACCATCTTATTGCGTGCTTCACGTTCTGAAAAAAGATCGTTAACGAAAGAGCGATCTATCTTTAAACAATCGGCAGGGTAGTGAATAAGTTGACTAAAGGCAGTAAAACCTGTGCCAAAATCATCTAACGCAATACTAACACCAAGAGTGTCTAATGCCTTTAAAATTTGCAAACAGTCATCATCTCCTGCTACGAATGCCGTTTCAGTGACTTCAAGCTCTACATTTTCTGGTGCTAGCTCATATCGGCCAAGTAAATGTTCAACATCGACAGGAAACTGCTCGTTGTGTAGCTCTACGCCCGAGATATTAATACAAACTTTACCAGTATAGTTATACTTATTTTGGAGCAAAACCAGAGCTTCAAACGCATTTTCAATCACCCATAAATCAATTTCTTTTATAAGCCCAGAGGCCTCCGCTACGGGGATATAATAATCAGGACCGATACCGTCCAGTTCAGGATTTTCGCATCTTAATAGCACTTCAAAAGCGACTACACTGCAATCCGAGCAGTCAAATATAGGCATGTAGACTAAAGAAAACTGTGCTTCTGCTAAGGCGTTTTTTAACCCAGTTTCAATTTGCTGTCTTTGCCGAAGAGAGTTTGCAATATCTTGGGTGAAAAATCGAAAGCTATTACGACCACTGTCTTTTGCGCTATACATGGCGGCATCAGCTTGATGTAATAATGCGCGTGAAGTGGTTCCATCATCGGGGTAAATCGCGATACCAATACTGGCTTGTACATTATGGGTGAAATTATCTACTTCGAAGCCCCCTTTGAAAATTTCTAAGACGCGTAAGGCGACGTTACCGGCATCTTGTGGCGATTTAATGTTGGGTAGTAGCACAACAAATTCATCACCGGCTAATCTTGCGAGGCTTTCTGGTTGCGGCGTGAATATTTGATCGGTTGGGCGAATGACTTCCCATAATCGCTCACTGAACTTAAGTAATAATTGATCACCCGCATCATGGCCGTAGTGATCGTTAACCTGTTTAAAATTGTCTAAATCAATATACAATAAGCCAATACGCTGTTTATCTTTGTCTGCCCGGGCCAACATACGCTCTAAGTTGTTTTTAAAGGACCAGCGATTAGGTAAACCTGTTAGGTTATCGTAATACGCTAATTTGCGAATATCATCATTATGCAGTTGCATTATCGTTAGGTAGGCTTGCTCTTCAGAGCGCAAAGCGGCAAGGCAAATAGTATTCAATGCCACCACAGTCAATATAAAACGAATAGCTTCCACCATGGTGTAACTGGTCATGAGCAACATCGAAAGAGGTGTAAAGAATAGAAGTATACTGGCAAGGCAGAATATGACAGATACAATTACTGCGGACCAGAAGCGATTAATAAAAAGGTTAATGGCGGAAATGGGGTAAACCCACATTATTCCGGTGTTGTCTTTCCCGCCAGTTATGATTAGGCACATTGATAGTATGAACAATACCACGGTTAAAATGTTGGCTGCTCGTTCTACGTTACCACTTCGCTTTAAAAGAAAAAGATTAAGCAAGCCTACTAGTCCGTTAGACAATAATAAGGCGCCCAAAACCTGATTATTACCGAGTAAACTAGTACTTCCTAGTACAACTAAAAATACTACTCCAATAATGGTCAATACTTGGCATAATCTGTAACGACGATGATTCCGGACTGCTATCATCTCTTGTTGTCCGGCAGTGGTATCTTGCGTGTTAATCATATTACTGACAAATATCCACGAGTATAAGTTTCTTTGCTGTACTCAAAGTAATTATCTAAAAAAGCTGCTGGCTCTGAATATGAATAGCTATTTTCATCAATCACTTCCTTAAGAGAAAAACAGCGCTTTCTTCGTCTTATTTTCATACTTTAGTCTATGTTATGAGCCTATTGTGTCAACCTAAATGGGAGATGGGCACTTCTTCTTGAGCTTGAGGATACGCGTTTTAGGCTTTCCATTATTAATGCTTGTTTGGGCAAGCACTGCATTCACTTGTTGAACTCAAGGCACAAAGCAGCCTCCGGTTATCGAGATGTCACATAACCGCTAATTACCTATGAAGAGTCGTTTTCAGTGTGACGTTACACCATGCTATCTTAGGGTTTTTCAGCGATAGTTGGCATCTAATCCAGTACCGGATACTAAGTGGATAAACCCACAACTGAGCAATATTAGCTTTTAGTGCAGCGATAATAGCAAAGACAATATTCAACAGCGCCAGAATCCATATGGCCACGACGCCGATCAGTATGAAAACGAGAATAAAACAAATAGCATAGTAAATAACCAGGCTTATCAGCCAGTTCACCGTCACTTTGCCATGTTGGTCTATGGTGTCACTTTTATCCATATTTACCACCCACATCACAATGGGGAAAATAAAACCAAGCCCGGGGATAACAATACCAGGGCGTATTGAGCGGCATTCCCCAGTATTCTTGCTGCTTGTCTTGGGGAGCCAAAACGACAGCCAATCTTCATTGTCTTGAAACAATAAATTTGCCATTTATACGCCATATAAAATACGATATTAGTGTACTATATAGCAATACAATAAAATCTAAAATTTTATAGAGAGAAGTGATGGTAGACGCAGAAAATGCGAAACAAGGTATTCAGGTTATCTCACGGGCTGTAAAAGTACTGCGAGCTCTGGAGGGACACCCTGAGGGACTAAGTTTAAGTGCCATAGCCAAAGAAGTAGCGTTGCCTCGTTCAACAGTCCAGCGCATAGTTGGGGCATTGTCTTCAGAAGGTTTTTTAATCTCCGCAAGCCCGACTTCACGAGTACGGTTAGGGCCAGGTCTGGTATCTTTGGGCTCTGCAGCCAAAGCTGATATTGACAGGTTGATTATTCCACATATGAAGCAACTCTCCATTGAGGTTGGGGAGACGGTTGATCTGTCTGTTCAGGACGGAAAAGTTATGATCTTTATTGATCAGGTTATTTCTGATTCACAAAAATTACGCGCGGTATCTTCTGTAGGTGAAGCTTTCCCAATACATACTTGTGCTAACGGCAAAGCGATTATGGCTAACATGTCAGATAAGGAAATCGACCAATTAATTACTACCAGTGCCCTTTCTAAACTGACTGAGTTTACTATTTCTGATCCAGCTGCGCTTAAAAATGAAATTGAAAAAATACGTAAAAAAGGTATAGCCTTCGACAGAGAAGAACACTGTGAAGGCGTATGTGCCATTGGCATTGCAATTGCCGATCCTTACGGCCGAAATATTGCTATTTCCATTCCCATTCCATCAGTCCGGTTCAGTAGAAACAGGAAACTTATGACCGAAAAGCTTATCGAGTATAAAGCAATTATTGAAAAAGCACTTGGCGCAACCCTTCTTTAAGTAACGCAGGATTATTCAGATTGATTGGCAGTGCTTTTGTTCGTCAGATATATAGACAAAGCAAAAAAGACAAAACCAAACAATAATACGCCGCCCATCCAGAAATGAGTAAGCAGATCTGCAGTCATGATGAAGTCCTCTTTGCAACAAAGCGATGGAAAAGATAAAAGCTTAACGTAATGGTGAAAATCATTGCCAGCGACGCACTAAAGAGCTCTAAAGCTATATTCACAATATCCTCCCTAGCCCGATATGGCCTGTGCTTCATTGTTCGTTGTTAACCTTAATAAGGGCGGCTCAAACTTAACAATTAACAAATTACCAACAAATGTAACAAATAAAGATACAATTGCAACCACGTGTGCGTTTTCCAACACACTCAATCCCAATACAGATTTAATGTCAGTAAACGACCACAACAAGTTGACTCCCCAACTTAACACCAAAACCAGTGCAGCAACTGTCGAGTTTCGCTTCCAGAATAATCCAGCGATAATGATGAAGAAGAACGGAACAAGCCAAGCAAACAACCAGGTTATCGCAAGAATGACATTAGGCTGAATAAACAAAGTCATCACAGCAGCAGTAAATCCTATGCCGACAATAGCGTATCGAATGAGCTTTTTTTCTGAAACCGGTGAAAGTTCTTTATTTAAACTCGCACCAACTACATCTTTTGCCAAAATCGTGGCTGGGGCTAACGCCGACATCGCAAAGGTTGAAAGCAACGCTCCCAGAAATCCAGCTTGAAGTAAAACTACTAACCAAGTAGGTAACAAGTTCACTATAAGTGCAGCACCAGCAAGTTTTGGCCCCAGCTCGGCAAATTCAGGAATCGTTGCAGCTGCGATACCTACTAACACTGGAAACACCCCAAATAGCCCATTTATCGGCGCTGCGATCCACAGTGACCGATGAATTGTCTTTTCATCTCTGGCAGACATTGCTGCCTGCATTCCTTGTTGGTTTACCGACTGCGAAAATACAACGGAGAAGATAGCTGCCAACGCAAAACTAAAGAGTAAATCTGGCTTACTAAAAATAGAGAGTTTAAAGGTCTCATTGCGCTGATGGTAATATTCCGAAACGCCTTGCCATCCTTCAGGAAGTACAAACGCCAGGTAAATGCCCGCAGTAATTACAGCAACATACATCACTATCGCATTTACCAGATTTACCCACATAGTTTGCTTAATTCCGCCCATGCAAACATAAGCGGTACCGATAGCCGCTCCTAATACAGCAGACCATCCCAGTGGCCAGCCCGACATTGCGGAAATACCGATACCCAGAGTTTGAGCTTCAAGTGTTACTAATCCAAATACCACCATTGCAGCAACACAAGCAGTATAGGTTCGAAGCTTTTTATTATAGAGTTTACCTATTAGCTCTGGAATCGTGGCAGTGCCGACCCGTCGAATCCACTTCCCAGTGCCAAGGCAAATTACACAAAGCAAAATGGTATGGGCAAAACAAAACCAGAGTGCGACAGCACCGAGCGAAAATGACATTTCCATCAAACCATACACATGCGCTGAGCCAAGGTAAGTAATGGCTATTGTGACAGAGAACATCGCTACACCTGCGTCCCTGCCCCCCAAAGCCATATCCGTCACAGCTTGATTCTTCGCTGCCTGCCAGCTCAAATACTTGCCAATCCCCCCAATAACAATGATGTTATAGAGGAGGACCATCAGTAAAATTGAATTCACATTACCTCCTATTGCGAATGCATATAGCCCTTGTTTACCCGGCTGTACAGCCACCATCAACGTAAATAATCTGGCCATTAATGAAGTTTGAGGCGGGTGACGACAAAAACAAAACCAACCCAACCATATCATTGGTTTCTGCCACCCGCCCCATTGGCAATCGACTTAAAAATGGCGCTATTCTTTTCGGGTCATCACAAATTTCTGCCGTTAAAGGTGATTTAATTAACGTGGGTGCAATGGCATTCACGTTAATCTGAAAGCCTGCTTCTGCGCCTTTAATAGACCATTCGGTAGACAACTGTTTAGTTAAACTATCGACGGCAGCCTTTGAAGCTGCATAGGCTGTATAACCATCCGGGTGACCACTAAAACCACGCACTGACGATGTATTAACAATTTTACCGCCTCCCTGCTGCATGAAATACCGCCCAAAGACCTGGCAAGGAATAAGTGTCCCCGTTACATTAACTGACATTACCTGCTCAAACTTATTTTTTGGCATCTCTTCGGCTGGCGCCCTGAAAGCCATTCCCGCATTATTTACCAGAATATCAATTTTGCCATAAAGATTTATCGCTTCTGATACCAGGTTCTCTACTGACTCTGGGTCTGTGACGTCGCTGCAAATTGCTTCGCATTCTCCCCCTACACTGCGCACGCTGGCCACAGTCTGTTGCAAAGTCTTTTTATTTCTTGCTGTAACAATTACTTTTGCACCATGCAGGGCAAATGCCCGGGCATAAGCAGCGCCCAGGGTGCCATTTCCACCCGTAATAACGGCGACTTTACCTGCCAAACGAAACATGTTGAGTGCAAAGTCGTCACTCCAGGTTTCTGTCATAGACATAACATTTCCTCTATTAGTAGCTAATAGCTTGCTTAATTATTACGATGTGGAGAATGTCACTAGTACCGTGACCACTTTGTTAGTGTTATTTTGTAACTTGCGGCCTTCCCCTGGCAGAATTGCCAGCCCATCACCTTCCCTTAAGATAAAGGTATTGTTTGACGCATCAGTAACCGTTAACTCACCAGATATGACAAAGTAAGTTTTCTCAAACTCAGCACCAAACGTACCTTCCAGATACTGCATGTCTGCACCACCAGCTGGTAAGAAATAACTAAGACCTTGCCAAAATTTAGTGATCCCGCTTTCTTCTTCTCCCTGAAGTTTGAGAGCGACCATATTAAAATGTGCCGGCGGGTTGTATGGCTGGACTGCTTCTAACGATATTTTTTTCATTGTTCTGACTCCAATTAGAAACCAACGTTATTTTTGCCCTTCAAACCAAGCATTTGTCTCGTTTCTTCAGGTGCTGCAATATCTAACGAAAACGATCTTAGGATGTCAGTGATTTTCTTCACTTGCTGAGCATTGCTGGTGGCCATTTCACCCGGTCCAATGAATAAGCTGTCCTCAAGGCCAACCCGAACATTTCCCCCCATTAACGCAGAATGAGTGGCAAAAGACATTTGATGTTTTCCTGCAGCCAGAACCGACCATTCATAATCATCCCCGAATAGGCGGTCCGCTGTTTTCCGCATAAACATCAGGTTTTCTTCGTCGGCTCCGATCCCTCCTAGAATGCCGAAAATAGTCTGTATAAAAAATGGCGGTTTGATCAGCCCTCGATCTGCGAAGTGAGCTAAATTATAGAGATGGCCCACGTCATAACATTCGTGTTCAAACTTTGTGCCATGCTCAGACATAATATTCATGATTTTTTCAATATCCCGAAATGTATTTCGAAAGATAAAATCATCACTATCCCTTACGTAGGACTCTTCCCAATCAAACTTCCAAGTTTTATAGCGGTTCGCAAGTGGGAACATGGCAAAGTTAATACTGCCCATATTAAGCGAACACATTTCAGGTTTAACTTTCATGGCGCACGCTAAACGTTCTTCAACCGTCATGGTTGGGCTTCCGCCCGTTGTCAGATTAATAACCGCATCGGTATTTTCCTTGATGGCAGGTAAAAATTGCTGAAAAACAGCAGGATCACCGGTAGGTTTCCCTGATAGCGGGTCCCGGGCATGCAGGTGAATTATTGATGCGCCTGCGTTTGCTGCTTCCAGAGACTCTGCAATAATCTGTTCAGGTGTTATCGGCAGCGCATCAGACATAGTAGGTGTATGCATAGCACCTGTTACCGCACAGGTCACTATTACTTTTTTATTCTTTTTCATCGTATTGCCTTATTGTTTTTGTTGCGTTTCTAACAGGTGAGCGGTCAATCTTTGTCGTAATGCATCAGCTTGCCCATTTTGCCAGGACCGGAACCCTCTGCCTGACTTCACCCCCCACTCGCTTCGCTCCACTTTGCTTTTTAGAATGTCTGCAGGCTCCACGTCTCGGTTTAAACTTTTTAAAATGACGTTGTGAATATCGAGGGTTAAATCAAGCCCCACCAGATCTGCATTTTCGATTGGACCTAAAACCGGTAGTCGCAAGCCAAAGCTGTTTTTCACAACGTTGTCGACACCTTCAGCCGTGCACACACCATCATTAATCAAAGCTATAGCTTCTCTCCATAGAGCATGCTGCATTCGATTCCCAACAAAGCCAGGTACATCTTTTTTAATATGAACGGGAGTTTTTCCTACAAATTCCAACAATGACATCATCCGTTCGACCGCAGTAGCACTGCTTTGCGTAGTTTCCACGACTTCGACCAGAGGCACTAAATAAGGGGGATTCCACCAATGCGTGCCCACCACCTGACCTTGAAAATCAAGCCCAGCAAAGATCTCTTTAATCGGAATGACAGAGGTATTACTCGCTACGATGGCGGAAAATTGTGTGAAAGGTTTGATCCGTTCAAAAAGTTGTCGTTTTAACTCGACTTTTTCTGGCACGGCTTCAATAATCACGTCGGCATCTATCACCGTCTCACGCAAGTCACCCGACACTTGAATACATGACAATGCTTCATTTGACTGTCCTAGCATCGCCAGGTTTTCCGCAATCTTATCTTTGGCAGAATCGCGGGCTGATGCATAAGGGTCAAACAATGCAACAGTTAGGCCTTTACTAGCAAAAACCTGCGAAATTCCACATCCCATTAATCCAGCACCCAGAACCGCGACTTTTAAAGATTCGAACATACGTTTATCCCTTAAAATATGGCGCCAGGCATCAGGCGCCGGGCCTTCGACTTATTACTCAGATTCGCCTTGTTCAATGCGATAAGTACCACTCTTGTCAATCATCGCAACCAACCTGACAATACAACCGTCCCCTCCCTTCCAGCGCCATGGAAAGGCCGCAATGGTGCAGCGCTTGCCTGTCACTTTGTCGATTTCCCCTCCTACATTTTCGATCCCGCAAATACCATTGCTCAGCAATGCTCTGTGGCAAGGCTCCCAGTCGGGAAAGTCATCAATGATTCTTCTCCCACCTGAGAAGGCTTGATATTCCTCCTCCAAATGCGGAATCAATGGCCCTGGACCATGTGGGCCAATAGCCGTGCCTAACGGATGATCTAAAGCTTGTACATCTATACCAACCATCTTTACCTTTTTGTTCGCAAGCCATTCACCAGCATCTTTATATAGGCCAGGCCCGTAATGGTAATACTCAGAAGAATCCGCGTAAGTGTGATGCCAGCCTGTATTAATAATGACAATGTCACCTTCTCTAATTTCAGGAGTCGCATTTTCCAAGTCTTCGGCGGTGATTACTTCCCACTTTTGTTTTGGAATAGACACCACTACACCGGTCCCGAAAAATCGCGGTAAAGGCATCTGATCCATAAAGGGTGTGCCCTCAACCACATGGGCCGGCGCATCAATATGAGTACCAGAATGCATTACCGTGGTAATGCGCTGAGTTAAAACACCTGACTTAGACATCCCATGCAGACGTTCAATCTTAACGTCTTCAAAGTACGGCCAACATGGTTGCCCCAACCCCCATTCGTGACTCAGGTCATAGAATTCCAAACCAGTATCGTTGTGTCTGTTCTCTTGCTGAATCATGTCATCCATTTGTTGCTTTGGTATTTTGTGCACACGTTTAATATCACTAATTTTCACATTTCTCTCCTAACCACATTGCGATACAGATATACCGTAATATGAAATTAGCAACATATTAATCACATGTCAACAAATCAAATATCCGCAACAACAACGATATAAACAGTTGTTATATATAATTTTTTATAATTAAATACAGTTCTCACCCATTGAAAAACCATTGTTATTTACATTTTTTTAAAAAAATATTTGACAATATGGGCAAATGAGAAATAGGGTTACTTAGCGATACAGAGGTACCGTATTGCGGAATAAAACGAGAGAACAATAAAACCAGACTTGGGAGAACAGGTAATGACACCGTTCAAACAGAATAAAATTAAACAGTGCTTGGTTATAGCTTCAGGATGCTTCGCTTCGCTTGGCGTTGCTCAAGAATCAGATGGCTTGAATCAGCCAGACAAAGGCGCTGAAACGACCTTAGAAGTGATTGAGGTAACCTCACAAAAACGGACACAGACACTTCAGGAAGTTCCAGCAACCATCACTGCTATCCCATCAAATATGCTCGATGATTATGCCATTGATAACCTTTTTGAAATTGCAGATCTGGTTCCAGGAATGGTCTTCTCCCGCGCCCCGGATGACGGTTTAGGCCTAACACTCAGGGGATTAGGTACGCCAGCCAGGACACAAAGTTTCGACCAGTCTGTCGCGTTATTCCAGGATGGAATGTTCATTGGGAAAGGGCGTATGTATTCAGCTGCCTTTTTCGATGTTGAACGTGTGGAAGTTATAAAAGGCACACAAAGTACGTTATTAGGAAAAAATACCAGTCTCGGAGCAATCAGTGTCATTTCCAAACAACCCACAGACTACTTTGAAGCGTCACTCAAAGCCGGTGTTGAATTACAGAATGGTGGCTGGAATACTGACGCGGCAGTAAATATACCGTTGACAGATGACCTGAACGTCCGTATTGCTTCTCACCTCGCGGAACAGAACGGATGGGTGGAAAACCTGGCAACCGGCCGGGATGTCCCAGAAGACACTGATAATGCGCTGCGGGTTATCGCCCAGTATCTCCCCTCCGATACGCTGACCATTACCGCGGCATACCAACATTCTGTCAGTGAACGTATCGGAAATGGCTACCAGTATGTTGATAACGGTAATTATTTCAGCGAAGACGTTATATCAATCATTGGCGAAGCCGAGTTAGACACAACGAAGACGGCTTATTGTGATGAGTGCCCCAATAACGAAAGCTACCACGATACTGAAGTGGATACGCTTACACTTACACTCGATAAGCAATTTAACGACCTGACATTGACGTCAGTCACATCCACCGCCACCTATGATATTACCTTTTATGATGACTTTGATTTTGGTCACGCGTTTGACGAGCTTACCTATGCAACGACCGGCGAAGTAAATTTTTACAGCACATATTTTAAACGTCAGGAAAGCTACGATCAATTCTCACAAGAGCTTCGATTAGCGTCAGATAATGGTGACAGCTATGATTTTATGATTGGCTTGTTCTATTTCTACAGTGACTGGGACTCTGTAGAAGAGCAGTTCTTTAATACGCCAAACTTTCCCCCCGTAGGTCCAACCGGACAAATATTTAATGGTTCATTTGCTAACGACTTCTCTCAGAAAACTAAAACACTTTCATCGTTTGCACAGTCTGACTGGTATTTGTCAGATCAGATAACCCTATCGCTAGGTTTACGCTTTACAGATGAGACAAAAGACGTGGAATTCAATCGATTACAAGGGCCGGTTGCTACCTTATGGAACAGCGTTATTAACCCGCCTTTTGAATCAGATCTGACATTTAGTGATAGCTTCTTAAATGGCAATGTGTCAGTGAGTTATGAACTGGACCGAAATGTTACCTTGTATACATCATATGGTGTTGGCAGCAAAACTGGTGGATTCGCGGAATCAGCAGAAGTAACCAGTGGCAACCCTGCTCTGGATGTCGGTGACGGCGGCGCTCGGGTAAAAACCGAAGAAGCACATACCTATGAAGCAGGTAGCAAAATGGTTCTACTGGACCGCAGACTCAATGTTAATGCAGCGGTCTTCTACACAGAAATTTTTGATTTCCAGGAGACCTCCTTCCTGGTCACGGAGACCAGTGCTGGCTTTCTCACACAAAATGTCGACGTTGAATCGACAGGGTTTGAGCTTGACGCTCGTTATCAGTTGAATGAAGACTGGCGTATTAGTGGTGCATTAACCTATGCTGACAGTGTTCACAAAGACGATGGCAGTGACTTAGCTCAAGCCCCTAAACTGACAGGCAATGTCGGTTACTCATATATCACAGAACTCGATTTTGAAAATTTAGTATTTCGTGGAACGGGGTTTATTCGCTATCGGGACAAAATGGTTAGCCAAATCAATGAAACTTATCCATCAGCCAGTCTCACCACAGTCGACCTCACTGCGAGTGTAGAAAGTGAGGAAGGGAACTGGGATTTATCTTTATCGGTTCAGAATTTAACAAACGCACGCTCAGCTGACTTCAATGGCCCTCCTGCTGCACCAATAGGTGCCATTTTTGGCGCACCTACGGGCGATCAAGGCATCACTGCTGAAACGCTGAACCAACAACGAATGATTAGATTGCAATTTGGTTACTACTTCTTTTAAGCCCTGACTTGGGGCTTACCAGCGGCATATGCGAACCCACAGCATATGCCGCCATTTTATGCTCTGACGTTCTGATAAAGCTCACTTGTCGTAGCCTATAAACCGGCATAGGGCAAAAACTGATTCGTAATAGTCAGGATTGCGAATAGGTTATTGGCCAGTTTTTTTTCGCACACTAATTGGGCAGCTGCCAAGACACTTCAGCATATGACCTATAATCTGGTTAACTCAATAGCGGGATATTACATTTAGGGTAACTTATCGCTATCTCCCCCTTTTGACAGCTGAATTCAAAGCTTTCAGCAGGTATTTCAAATTGACCAAAAAGAGGCGATTTCAGTGCCAAACTATACTTTGCCAATTGATGGCTGTTTCAGCGATACTTGCGCGTCTAATCCAGTGCTGGCTACTTCAAAAACCGGATACTTAGCGGATAAACCCACAACTCACCATTATTAGCTTTTAGTGCTGCAATAATAGCAAAAATAATGTTCAGCAGAGCCAGCACCCATATTGCGAAAGCACCAATGATTAAAAAGATAAGAAT
>CETG01027833.1_pt1 | contig 14068 bp, 17 predicted proteins | sample 361471 | NCBI WGS metagenome assembly CETG01 (sample SAMEA2622696, study PRJEB7988) | marine metagenome | isolation source: saline water (ENVO:00002010), including | reverse complement strand
TCTAGTTAATTGTTTTGGCTCGTTTATAAATTCAGGTATAGATATAGTCCAAGAACTACCTCTTCTATTATTTGGGTTTATAACAGCCAGTGCAATTATATTATTATTTTCTAAAGCAACTAGGCATCTTGGTTGTTTTTGGGGAATTATTCCATTTAACTTATCTTCAGCCTGAGCAACCCATTCTTTTAAAAGCATTAAATGCATCCATTTAAGCTTGTATGTCTGTTTTGAAGACAAGAGCATTGATAGGTGTTTCGCATTAAGCGACTCAACTTTCAAATTTTTTGGATATTCTTCAACCAAATTTATGTTTTAAAACTTGTTATAAATCTATCTATGTATCCTTGTTTTGACTTTAATTTTTTTATTAAGGTCTAACCAAAACAATAGGGGTATGCTGATTAGCATTTCCAGCTGGGTTTGATATCAAGGCTTGACTTAAAATTTTCTCATCACAATTTTGACTTGAGGCCAGAACTTTGACTTTTCCTAAATCATTTACATCAACTACAGCTACATCGATACCAAGTTCTCTAGATGCACGTTCGCAGAATAAATTACTATTAATAGGACCTAAAACGATAGTTTGATCATAAGGTGGAGTTGTTCCAGTTATGTCATCTATTAATCTGGCTTGTGATCCTGCAAGACGATAAAAAGTTCCTTTAATTCCGAATATTTTCAGGAATGCAGCAATCAACCACGCAAAAATAACCCTAGAAGGACCAACTAGGTTAATTAAAGATTGCATGCCACATGCTGTAGCTAGGCTGCTTGTTGGATGAAAACCTTTGCATAAAAGTCTTGTAATAATATTTGTTTTTAGTGTGCTTGGGAAAATATATCTTCCTTGCATAATTGCTAATGGTGTTTCACCAATAGTTAATATGTCACCATGTTTAATAGATGATTTACTATAATTTTTTAAAAGATCATAAGGATTATCAAGTCTTCCTAAAATATGGGTCTTTATAGGTAAAACCTTTATTCCATTATTTAATTCTTTCCATTGTTTACTATTAATATTAATAGAATCATTAATTGGTATTACGAATCCATCAATACATTCAAGTTGCCCAAATGGTCCATAGTTGACCCAATTTATTTCTATCCATAGAGCTTGTAGTTTTATTTCGTTCGCATTATATGAATCATTGGTTAAATCTATTTTGACTTCTACATTAGTACTATTTTTACTCTTGACGATATAAGCAGACCAGTAATTATCTTCTCTAGATTTTTGGTCATTATGTTTTGTTATTAACTGCGTTGATATCTGAATTTTGTTATTTTTATTGCAACCTATAGGAACAACTTTAATAGATAAAGAGGGTATCATTACTTCTATTCTGTTATGTGGGTTATCGATTCTTAATAAACCATTTATAGAAATATGCTTATTTTCTCTATTTATGTTCCATTTATATGGTGTTAGTAATAATGGTGAGCAAGGCTTTAATCGATGTGATAATTCAATAAATAATAATGCTATAGAGGTAAAAATAATTAAATAATAGATCATTTGAATGGGTAAGAATCTTTGTTTTTTAGGAGGTTAACTTTTAATCATAACAATTATTAGATGATAACTAGTCTATTGCTAACGAGGATCTACATATCCATCTTTAGCCGCTTCACTGTTGTATTCATTAAAACTTTTTATGCTAACTGTAAAGTCAGGTGGATTAATACCTGTAGATTTACTTATTGCTTCATTAATATCTTGTAGAGGTACTTGACCTTCTTTATCTAAAAAGATTTTACCTTCTTCATTCAATACAACAACTTGAGGAATATTTCCATGCCAGTAGTACGCTGGATCATTTGGATCTTCTGTAGTCTTATTTTGTAATTCATCCGTTGTTAAAGGTAATAAATCTATTTCTGTTGGCCAAAGAAGTTTGATACCTGAAACAACGGGTGCAAATTCTTTACTGACTGCGCTGTCATCTAAATAAAACACCAGAACACTGGTTCGTTTGTTTTTTCTTGATTCTGAGAGTGTTGTAGGAGGTGGAACTAAAGCTCCATTGCCGGTATAAATTGTATATATATTACCTTCATAGCTATCATTGTCTCTTGCAGCTTGAACGGTGGAAACAAACGAAACAAAAATAAGTAATAAGGAAAAAAATCTTTTTAAAATAAAATTCATGTTAGGTATTTAATTTGAATTAGATCTTTGTATTGTTATACATAGATCTGAATAAAGTCATCCTTTTGAAAAGGTTCTTCCCATTCCCTGTGCAATTCCTTTCCCAATCAAGCCAATAGCTCTTCCGACTATTTTTGTTAGAACAACAACCATTAGATCACCTAAGTATTTAACTAGTGATTGAACTTGTGGTGCTAATGCATCTCTTGTTTCTATTATTAGAGCTACTTGCTGCTGCAACCAGCTTAGTTCTTTTAGTTCATCATCCCTTGATTCTGTTATTATATAAGTTTTAATATTAGCTGCATCGATTGTATAAAGAATTCTTTTACTTTCATATAGTCTGATAGGTCTTTTTATAAGCTTCTGCCATTGACTTTGAGCATTCAATTGGTTTCTTAGCCTTTCAAGTTCTCTGGTTGATATAAGATCTTGATCTAGTAAATAATTTCTTAGTTCATGCCATTGAGATGTAACATTTAATAATTCTGCGCTTATTATTTCGGCTGTTCTAACAAGCCAGTTAGAAAACAGTATCTCTAATCTTAAAATAGATCTAGGATTGTCGACTGACAAATATTGCCCATCAACAAGAACTGGCTTGTTAGAAACTAGTGGGTCTAGTATTAATTTAGAGTTAGGTAATTCTTCGTCAATCTCTGAAAAATCGGCAAGATTAATTAATTCATCATTTACTGGTATCATTTCATCTAACTTGGGCAAACGTACATAATTACCTATAAGTGATCTGACGGCATTTTGTCTGATTTCTAATTGAAGTTCATTCCAGTCTATATCTGTTTCGTTGTCATTGATGTTTGTTTGTATTCGTCTTATAGATTGATCAAGTTGTGTAAGTAATGACACGAATAAATCTTTTTGGTAAATTGTTTTGATAGCTTGAATGGCCAATATCTGTCCTGTTGAATTTGTCAATTCGCCTTTTATTGAGTCGTTTAAACGTGAATATATTGTTTCCCATATACTAATAGATGAATTACTGCTTATGGTGATCTGAGTTTTGTAATATTTTGGATCATCAGATATATTTATAACATTTGGAATTATTGGCCTTACAGTAAGTATTGGCTTTCCCCAGAGAAAATTTAAAACTGACTTTGCTGAATTTAACTCTCTTTTTCTTCCGATTATCAATAATAAAATTATCGGATTTGATGGTGGTGTTTTTAATATTTCTTCAATTCTGGATAAATCTTCATTTATTTGGTCTAGCCCACTAATTAATAACCACTGACCTAGGCCTAAGGTTATTATTGGACTAGAATTGTTTTGTAATAAATCCTCTTTGATTCGAACTACTCTCCCTCCGTTAATAAGAGTATATATATCTTCCTTTAAGTTTTTAAGACTTGGGTCTTGAACTAATCCACTGCAATCTAGTTTAAGTAATTCAGAAGGGTTGAGATTTATATTTGGAGGAACAATTAAAAGTATTGGCGCAGGTAACCATCTTTCTTTAAGTCTTAATAATTCGATTTGTATGGCGTCTGTAACTTCAGAGTTATCTAAATACCAAATGACAAGCTTTGGATGTTGTGTTAAATCTTCTTTGGAGGCAACTATTTTTATTTTTTCATCATCAGCATTAAATTTAATTGCTAGAGATTCCCAAACAAGATCAGGAGCAAGCAGAAGTATTTGTTTTTGTCTCTCTTCTTCCAATTCTGTCTCCTAGGTTATCTTCTCTTCAAAAGGTAACTAGATATTTTCGATTATTCCAGTCAATTGTTGTTTAATAATATTAAAACTTGAATTTGATTATTTTAACCTCTTTATGCCAAGTAATCCTTTACCAAAGGGACGTCTTCAATTCTTGGTTTTTCTAATGCTTTAATAGCTTCTTGGAGATCTATTGTCCCGTCATATAAGGCTCTTCCAACAATTACCCCAATTATTCCATAGCTTTCAAGTGATGTTAAAGCGAGTAAATCAGAAATAGAACCAACTCCTCCTGAGGCAATTATTGGGATTTGCGTCTGTATGGCAATTTCTTTTAGAGCATTCAAATTTGGACCTTTTAGAGTCCCATCAGTACTTATATCAGTACTAATTATTGCTGCCAAATTAAGAGAAGAAAGGGATCTTGCTAAATCATTTGCGTTTGTTTGACTCTGAGTCATCCATCCTCGTGTAGCTACTTTTCCTGCTTTTGCATCTATCCCAACAATTATTCTTCCTGGAAATTTATTGGTTAAATCTTTTACTAAATTTGGCTTTTCAATTGCGATTGTTCCCAAAATTACTCTTTCAATCCCATAGCTCAATAGTTCTTCAACTCGCTCTTCTCCTCTAATACCACCTCCTATTTGAATTGGTATATCAATAGCTTTTGTTATTTGTTTTATTTTTTTATCATTGATAGGTTTTCCTGTTTTGGCTGCGTCTAAATCAACTATATGGATCCTTTTAGCACCATTAGATTGCCACTTGATTGCTTGCTCTACTGGATCTGAGTTGAATTGAGTAACCATGTTGTAGTTCCCTTGGTTTAGGCGAACGCACATTCCATCCAGAAGATCAATGGCAGGGATTATTTGCATTGCTTAGATTTATTTCTTTATCCATAGTGCATCTTGATGTACTCGTTTGGGTATAGCATTAATCTCTTTAATAGAACAGTCATCAATTGATAAAAATGAAAATCTTAATCATGGGTGGAACTCGATTTGTAGGAAAAGCATTAGTTAATCAATTGCTTGCAAAAGGTTATGATCTAAGTCTATTTACTCGTGGCAATAGGTCTATACCTAAGAATGTTGAACATATAATTGGAGATAGGAATAATCTTATGAGTTTGGAAGCATTATCTGGCAGGAAATTTGATTTTATTATAGATACTTCTGGAAGAAATCTAGATCAAACAAAAAACGTAATCAAATTTACGGGTAAACCAAAAAAAAGATTTATTTATCTAAGTTCAGCAGGTGTTTATAAGAGATCTGATATCTTACCCATAGATGAAAAAACAGAAGTTGATCTACAAAGTAGACATATAGGAAAGTATGAAACAGAGCAATGGCTTGCTAATAATGAAATATCTTTTACAAGCATTAGGCCAACATATATCTACGGTCCTGGTAATTATAATCCTATTGAAAAATGGTTTTTTGATAGATTGTTAAATAAACGAATCATTCCTATCCCTGGTAATGGTGATACTGTTACTCAATTAGGGCATGTATATGATCTTGCTAATGCTATGATACTTTGTATTGAGAACGAGACTTCAATAAATAAAATATATAATTGTTCAGGTGAAAAAGGAATAACATTTAATGGTTTAGTTAAATTAGCAGCAAAAGCCTGTGGAATTTATGATTCAGATATAAAAATCTGCAAATATGAACCGCAATCTATCGACACAAAATCTAGGAAACTCTTCCCATTAAGATTAGAACCTTTCTTTACTGATGTATTATCTCTGAAAAATGATTTAAATTGGCTACCTAAATATGATCTGTTGAATGGATTTATAGATAGTTATACAAATGACTATTTAAATAGAGCTGATAAATCCGTTGATTTTGATGATGATGATACTATTATCCGTCAAATAAATAATTGACTGCAGAATATAGACCAATAAAAAGAGAAGGCCAGAACAAGAACCAACCTAATGAGTGGATCAAATTAACTAAATCGCTATTACCCCAACTTAACGGCCAGATCATTAATAATATACTCAAAAACTGAAGTAAAGTTTTAATTTTTCCACTAATTGAGGCAGGTCCACCTTCTTTATGGAATGAACGCCAACTTGATATATAAAGTTCACGTATAAATAATAACCATACCGACCAAATTGGTAATGTTTGATTATAAACCAACCATATGATTGGAGCCGCTAGAAGGAATTTATCTGCTAATGGATCAAGACGAGATCCCCAAATGTTTTGTCCATCATTAGCTTTCCTGGCAAGCCAACCATCCAGAAAGTCACTTAATCCACCAGCTATTAACAAAAACCAAGCAAAAGCATAAAACTCATTTATCAATAATAGAATTAATGGTAATCCTATACATAGACGAAAAATTGTTAATGAATTGGCCATTTTTCTATAAACATTAATTTTGTTGATATATTTTTTATTTTTCATAGTAAGATCACTTTTATTGGTTAAGATAAGTTGTAGGTAATCTACAATCTAATCTTGGATTTAATAGATTATTATTTGAAAAATCAGTATTTTTTCCAATTATGACATACTTCCTACTCTTTTTATTGATTGGCTCACTGTTTGCTATGAGTTATATAGTGCGTAAATTAGAACAAAATTAAATATAAATATAATGAAATATAATTAAATCTTAATTCATTCATGAGATCATTACCCTTACATTTTAATCCAAACTCAGACTTACTTTTAAGTTTACAAGACATTGCTAATGAGCAATATTTAAATGGTTTTATTCTTGGAGCAGTAGGAAATTTATCTAAGGTCAGATTTAAATGCCCATCTCCTCAATCACCTAAATTGATTGAAGGTAATCTAGAACTTATTACTTTAAGTGGAACAATCTCGCCGACTAATCTACATATCCATATAAGCATTGCTGATTCCTCATGCAATGTATCTGGAGGACATTTAGAAGAAGGAACCATTGTTTTGAAAGGTATTGATCTTCTTGTCGGCTTGTTAGAAATTGATGATAATAAATTAGAACTAGAGGCAGGTAATCAAAACAATAAAATAGTTAAACCAAGAATTAGCATATACGTTCTAAAAGGATGTCCATGGTCTAAACGAGCAATAAGGCTTCTAAATAGCTATAATTTAAATTATAGTAAGCATCAAATTACATCAGACGATGAATATAATAAAATATTTCAATTATCAAATTCTTCATCATTTCCTCAAATATTTATAAATGATAATTTTATAGGCGGATATGATGCTCTTGCTGATCTTCACAAAAAAGGTAATCTATCTAAATTGTTGTGAGTAATATTACACCTGATAATCAAAAAAATAGTTACTGGGATTTAAAGCCTATATGGTGTCAACCATGGACAATCCTATTAACTGGATTTGTTTGTATAACCTGTTCATGGTTTATTTTTCATATTCGTTTTCTAACTTTAATTATATTTATACTTGTTTCTATTTGGTGGTATTTATTTTTGTATCTTGCACCTTCTATATATAGTAAATCTTTGGATGATGTTTAAAAAAAATGTTTTTTACAAATCAATTTCAATCGTTTTATTTTACAAAACTATATTTAAGAATTTTAATCGCAAATTCATATCAAATTTTGACAGAATTCCCAATTGCTAATTAGTTCAATAATTAATTCATATGAATAGTATTTTTAAAATTGAACCTTTACAATCAGATGATATTTCTATAATAACTGAGTGGTTAAGAATTGAGGGATTCACTCCAGGGTTAGGTGATTTAAATATTTATAGGAATACAGATAAGCAAGGTCTCTGGGTTGGATGGCTTAATGGAGAACCCATAGGATGTATAGCTGGAATTAGATATAATTCCTCTTATGCATTCATAGGACTATTTATAGTTTTAGAAAATCATAGAGGTAATGGATATGGAGTTCAATTATGGAAACATGCCCTAAAATACTTAAGAGATATTCCTTGTATTGGATTAGAAGCTGCTCCTAATAGAATCAATGATTATTCAAGTTGGGGTTTTAATCTTTCTTCTACAACTACTCGATGGATGTGGGAGGGAGAGGATGGATTCCTTGTTAATAATTTGTATATAGAAGATGATCAGCAAGGGATGAGGGTTATTGATTCAGGTTCTCTCCCTTTCTCGTTAGTACAATCTTATGATGCAAATAGAGAACCCAGCCCTAGACCTCATTTTTTAATAGATTGGTTAAATCACCCTAATGGAAAGGTTTTAGTTATTGTTGACAATAAAGGTAATTGCCATGGTTTTGGGCGAATTAGACCTTGTCTATTGAATAATGAACAAGGGTGGCGAATCGGACCTCTTCTTGCTGATACCCCACCTTTGGCAGAGATTCTTTTAAGAGATTTAGTATCTAGTCATGCAGGAGTTGTTTTGATCGATTCACCTGGTTTAAACCCATATTCAAAATATTTGCTAGAAAGACTAGGATTTAAACCCCAGTCTCAGACATTTAGAATGTATAAAGGTAATCAACCACCTGTTTCTATGAATCAAGTTTATGGTCTTGCTTGTTTAGAATTAGGTTAATAATATAAATCTAATTGATTCAAATTAATTAATTAAAAAAGATTTTTAATTTAGTTTTTTCTTAAAGACTCTTTTTCATTTTTTAAATCTTTTTCTAATTGTTCAATTAGTTTAGTCACAAGTAATTGAAACTCAGGTTGACATCCTTTGAATGCAGCTTTATGCCTTATAGGTTCATGTCTTGTCCTTAAATCTGTGAGCATTAATTGTAATGCGTCAATCTTTGGATTGGTTTTCATAAATAGCTATTCTAAAAAACTTTAATTTTTTATATATTAAAGCTTTGTATAGCTTTCTTCATAGTTGTTTTGGAATGTTCTTTGCTGCTTGTAATTTCTATTATTTTTCCTATTGAACTTTTCTCCTTTAAAGCGTCTATACAAGTTATCGCTACCAATCGTCTAGGTACATTACCTTCTTCTTGTTTGTTCTTTTGAGTATAAAGAATTCTTTCTTCATTAATCCCTTCTTCTTTTTCATTAAGTCCTCCTGGCCTTACAATTGTCCAATTGAGACCACTATTTTCAAGATTTTCTTCTCCTATACGTTTAAATATAAGTATTAATCCAAATAAGTTTAATGGATGAAATAGTTTACCAGTACATAAAGAGCTTACTAAAACAACTCTTTTAATTCCAACTCTTTTACAACTTTGTATTTGTTGTATTACTCCTAAAGCATCAATTTTTGCGGGACCGGTAAGATCAATAGAAGGTCTAGCTCCTGTTGCTATTACTAAGGCATCATTACCTTTTAGCGCATTATCAAGATCTGTCTTCTTTGACAAATTTATGATTTGCTTACTACATTTATTTAGTGAATCAGGAAGAGTTGACGACTTTCTGATAAGAAGCTTTGTAGTATATCCAGCTGATATGGACTCTTCAGCAATCCTAAAGCCCGTCTTCCCAGATGCTCCTGATATAGCAATTTTCATATACTGAAAAAATTTCTAAAGTATATTTAGCAAATAAATCGATTTTCTGCGCGCTAAAATCGTATTTTTAAGCTTTTTTATACTTAACAGCTATTCGTCTATTTGGAAATAATCTTTTACATATAATGCAAACAGTTCCATCGCAACCCTTTGCAGAACAATATTCTCTTCCGTAAAATATTATTTGAAGGTGAAGTTTGTTCCATTTATTTTGTGGAAATAGATTCTTTAAATCTTTTTCTGTTTGAATTACATTATTTCCTGCAGTTAATTCCCATCTTTGTGCCAACCTGTGAATATGAGTATCTATAGGAAATGTATCAAAACCAAATGCTTGAGCCATGACGACACTTGCTGTTTTATGTCCAACTCCAGGGAGTGATTCTATATCTTTAAAATTATTAGGCACTTTACCTTTGAATTCATTTTGAATAATTAATGATAACTTGTATATATTTTTGGCTTTTGTTTTAGCTAGACCTATCTCTTTTATATATCTATATATTCCTTTTTCACCCAAATTTATGAATTCAGCAACGTTTGAAGCTTTTTTGAAAAGGACTTCTGTTAATTCGTTAACTTTTTTATCTCTTGATTGAGCGCTTAACAATACGGCTATAAGTAATGTAAAAGGATCTTTATGAAATAAGGGTATTTCTGTTTTAGGGTATAAATCATTAAGTATCTCTTGAATAACTATAGCTCTGTCTTTTTTTTTCATGTTAATTAAAAGATCTTTCTTAAATTTATCTTTTTATTTATATATGAAAGAATTAACAGTCCTAATACACCTAGTATAAGTATTTTCTTCCCATCATCTAATAATCCAGAACCGAAAGCCACAATAGGTGCATTTGAAATTATTATACTAATAATAAGGCAAGGTAAAAACTTTTTCCATGTTGCCTTTGTTAGACCTAATCCATAACATACAAAGTCAAAAAATCCCGTCATGAGAAATGATATTATAAGCAGATAATTTTCTTCTAGATGATTTTTTCCAAATAATTCTATTTTATCTACTAGTCTAGGACTTGTAATTTTTTTTAAAATGTTCTTACCAAATCTTTTGGATAAATAAAAACTAATTGAACATGAGATTAAGTCCGCCAGACATATTAGTGGATATGCCTTTTTAAAACCTAATAAGACTCCCGCAAATATAGAATAGCCTGTACTTGGTAAGGCAGGGAATAAAATACTGGAAGACCTTAATAGAAAAATTAATAAATATATTGGCAATCCTATTAAATTTGTCTTTTCTCGTAAATTTGCTAATCCGTATTCATGAATAAGAAACGATATTAGAAAAAATATAATTATTATAAGGATCAATCTAATGATCTTATTAGTTTTGTAGCGATCTAAGTTCATTAATTGATTATACATCCAATATGGATATCTTTTAGACCTTTTAGAATCCAAGTCACCTTTTAAATAATGACCAATTTAGTCAGTATAAAAAGATACAATCTAATTATGATTTTAGAATAAAGCTGAAATCTGATTGATTAATAAATATAATAAGAATCGTTGATAATTAATTGTTTTTACTTGTGAATATTAAACACCTAATAGTAGATGGAATATGTCATAAATATAGATCTTTAGAATCAGATAACTGGATATTGAATTCTATCAATTTAGATCTTAACCCTGGTGAATTAGTAGGACTCGTTGGCCCTTCAGGATGTGGTAAAACTACATTGCTTAGATTAATTGCTGGCTTTGAAACCCCAAATAAAGGAAAAATAATTTTTAATGGTCTTGAGGTATCTAGTCCAAACCATGTTCAACCCCCTGAACGTCGGGGAATTGGAATGGTATTTCAAGATTATGCGCTATTTCCTCATCTTGATGTTATGAAAAATATTTGCTTTGGAATACCAAGAGGTTCTAAATTAAATCGTGTTGATTGGCTTTTGCAATTACTAGGTATATCTGAATTAAAAAATAGATATCCTCATGAACTCTCGGGAGGTCAACGTCAACGTGTTGCTTTGGCTAGAGCATTAGCGCCTGGAACCTCACTTATCCTTCTAGATGAGCCATTTTGCAGCTTAGATCAGGAAGTGAGAATTCGACTGAGGAATGAACTTTCATCAGTACTTAAATCGTGTGATGCAGCAGCCTTATTTGTAACTCACGATTCACAGGAAGCGCTGGCAATATGCGACAGAGTTGCTGTTATGAATAAAGGGAATATTCATCAATTTTCTACACCTATTAAGCTTGTATCACACCCTCTTACACCTTTCGTTGGAAAATTCGTTTTACAAAAAAACTTGCTTCCTATTAATAGAAAAAAAGGAGAATATGAATCTGCTTTAGGGCTTATTTCTTTTACAAATAATTTATATAATAATAATTTTAATACTATTATGTTTGACTCTAAGTCAATAGCATTAGAATTTAAATCGGATGGCAATGCAACAGTGAAATCTCGAGAATTCATGAATGATTATTGGATAATAACTGTAAAATTATCAGGCCATATTTTGAGAGTGCTATATAAGGGTGATGATAACTTTCAAATAGGTGATAGTTGTAATATTTCTTTTATACCTCAGGAAAAGGTTTTTCTCTTCCCAGGTTCAATTGGGGCAGTATTGATCTAAATAGTTATTGACTATGTTTCGCTATTGAGAGTCATTATCAATCAGCTATTTACAAATAAGCCATATAATTAGATGTACATTTAGATGGTAATGATGTATCATTTATCACTAGGAGATCCTTGTTTAAAGGAGTTCTTTTATTTGGTGTTTTTTCTTTAGTTATGAATTCTTCTGAAAGTAAAGCGTTAGGGGTAAAGACAGGTCCATCTGGTCGTGCTATGGCACAACCAATGGAGAGTGAGCTTTTAGATGCTTTTTATGACCATATAACCATGGAAAGAAATGCTAGTTCACAATATTTTGCCTATTCAATGTGGTTTGAAGAAAGAGAATTAAGAGGTTTTGCAAGTTATTTTGAGAAAGAATCTAAAAGTGAACAGACCCACTCGCTAGAGATGGCTAAATATTTGATAGCTAGAGGTCAAACAGTAATTTTGTCTGAAGTGATCAAACCAAAGCAGAGTTATGAAAATGTAGAACAAATACTTATAGATACATTTCAATTGGAGGTTGATGTAACCTCTTCATTACATCAACTTTATGCTATGGCTGAACGTTCTTCTGATACAAGAACTAATGTTTTTTTAGATCCTGTAATTGATAATCAAGTTTCATCAGAAGACGAATTAGCTTATCTTTTAGGGCGAGTTAGATTTGCAGATAATGAACCTTCCGCAATATTGCTAATAGATAATGAATTAAGTAAAAATTGAAATACTAGTGAAGTATTAAATTCCTGTTTATTACTTCCGTTAAGAATTCAATTGATAATTTATCTAGTGAGTCTTTTTTAGACATTGCTTCAGTTATGTTCTGAATAGACTCTTGTCTTTTAGTAAGAGTTATTAGTTCTTTTTTTAATCTTTTTATCAGTGAATTACTTTGACAATTAGCAAGTGATTTATTTATTGAAGTAGATCTCGACTTTATATATTGTATCTCTTTACATAGACTTCCAATAATTGTGCATGACATAGATGGTTTTTTATCCATTTTTAACTCTAAGTTGTTAATGGAGACGCTTCAATAAATGAAGGGGATAAGCTTAGAGTTGGTTCACCTGCTGGCGCTATTAACAAATCAGCTGATCGTAGACGAGAGATTAATCGTGTAGAGGTAACTCTTGTTGAACCTATTAATTCTCCTATTCGTTCATGAGTAAGTCTAAAAGGAAGCTGACACCAATCACCGCATCTTCTTCCAAGTCTATTTACAAGAAGTGCAAATAAAGCTTGAAGTCTTTGTTCTGCATTTCCTAAATGTCGAATTCTAAGTAGTTGAAGGGTCCATTCATTAACTGAATCAAAGCCTCCTGATTCACTTGCTTCAGCATCACTTCTGAAACATAAGGGTGTAAGTGCTTCTACACATACACCTTCACTACATAATCTATCTGTCCTTAGCTGGTCACCAGATTGCAAGAATGCAAGTGTCATGCCTTCAGTCTCTTCACAAGGGCAATATACCCTTGCAATTCCTTCAATAACTTCTAAACATGCTCTGCCTGATCTAGCAGAGGGATCAATAAGAACTGACTGGCCAGTTGCCATTCTTACTGCATCTACAGGTGAGTCTGGTAAAAATCTAAAGCTCATTGAAGCAAAAGAGCTTAATTAACAAAATCAACCTACACATGATCAATGCTCTTTTGCAAGTGATTCTCAATAAGAATAGGTCTGTTGAGATAAAATTGCATGATGTATCGTTTTCGTGTGCCATAAGTTACTTTTTATGGTCTTTTTGAAGAGTTTTTTGAGAGATTATTGATATATGAGAATTATTTCTTTGGCTCCATGTGGTAATAGATAAATGTTTTTGTATTTAGGGATATTTATATATCAATAAAAAAAACCCCACCTAGGTGGGGTTTTTTTGGTATGAAAACAAAATTTATTTATAACCTGTGAGGTTATTTAATAACTTAGTTTCCTGTGACTTTTGCGTTCTCCATGTTGTCAAAAGCTTTGCCAACACGTTTGAAGTCAAATCCCATAGCTCTTAAAGCATGCCAGAGGTGACCCTGGATGAAGAAGAAACCTAAATAGAAGTGAACGTTCGCTAGCCAAGCGCGAGCTGTGTGAGCATCAGCAGCTAGTGATGAGTCAGTATCTATAAAGTAAGGAGCGAAATCAAATTGAAGCTT
>CETG01179685.1_pt1 | contig 14073 bp, 12 predicted proteins | sample 361471 | NCBI WGS metagenome assembly CETG01 (sample SAMEA2622696, study PRJEB7988) | marine metagenome | isolation source: saline water (ENVO:00002010), including | reverse complement strand
CTTGATTACGAAACAGGAGATGAGTTTGACTCAGGTTATAGATCTCACAAAGAAGGAAGTGGTCAGATGTCCCAACTTGCTCAACCAAATCCATTTGACAATAGAGCTACTTCCGGATCTTCTAATGTGATTGGCATGCCAGGACTCTCAACCAATAGCTCTGAAGTTAATTTAATGGAGCCTCGAAGTTTTGATGAAATGCCTAGAGCAATTCAAGCTTTGCGAGAAAGAAAAACTGTAATATTAAACTTGACGATGATGGAACCAGATCAAGCTCAAAGAGCTGTTGATTTTGTTGCGGGCGGAACATTTGCAATTGATGGACATCAAGAAAGAGTAGGAGAGAGTATTTTTCTCTTTGCACCTAGTTGTGTAAATGTTACTAATTCCTTCCAGGAAGAGGCTTCTCCTTCAACTGTGGTGACTAAGGAAAATGAAACTTTGACAAAGGAAGTTGTCCCTGCTCCTGAACCTGCTTGGGGAGATTCAATTGCAACTGCTTTATAAAAACTCAGGTGAATTTATCGCTTGGTGTAATTGGCTTGGGAAAAATGGCAAAGTGTGTTCTTTTGCCTTTGATAGAGAGAGGTGATTTTCTCCCTGAGGAAATTCTTGGAGTTGTTGGGCATAAAGAAAGTGCTCAAAAAACTTTATCTCAACTCCCTGAGGGAATACATGTTGTTTCTGCAGATAACCCAGTTGCTAAAGATGTTTGGAAGGCCCCAGTTAAAATTCTTGCTGTAAAGCCTCAAAAACTTAACGAGATTGAGAAGAATTTCCTGCAATTTGATCAGAATATCCCACAGAATTCTCTATTAATATCTTTATTGGCTGGAGTACCTTTGCAAAAATTGCAAATAACTTTCCAAGGCCATCTTTGTGTTAGAGCTGTTCCAAATACACCTGTAGTTGTAAAGAAAGGTTTGACTGGATTGGCTTGGGGTGAAGATATATCAGTAAAACAACGTTTACTTGTAAAGGAAATTTTTAATCCTATAAGTGAGGTCTTTGAATTCCCTGAAGATCAACTAGATGGTTTTTTGGCTTTAACTTCTTCTGGTCCTGCATATGTTGCGCTTATGATAGAGGCATTGGCTGATGGCGCAGTTGCAGCAGGACTACCACGTTCGATAGCACATTATTTGTCTCATAGAACTCTTTATGGAACTTCTTTATTGTTAAAAGAAAAGGATATGCAGCCTAGTGAGCTTAAAGATATGGTTACTTCACCTGGAGGTACGACTATTAAAGCTCTTAGACATCTTGAAATGGCAGGTTTGCGGTCCGCTTTGATTGAAGCTGTTGTTCTCGCTGCTGAACGGAGTCGTGAGATTGGGCTGAATAATTGATCTTTTTGTCTTTCAGTACTGAATTGTAGAGATCTTCAAGATTATCTATGTTTTGTTTGAGGGTGTATCTCTCTAAAACTCGTAACCTAGCCCTTTTGCCTAGTTCTTTGGTCAAGATAGGTTGATCTGTAAGTACAGGTAAGAGTGTTTTTAGTTGAGAACTAACATTTTCTGTGCTCAAAATTATGCCAGCGCCATTTTTAAGTACTTCCCCATCGGCACCTGCATCTGTGGCGATACATGCTGTACCTGTTGCCATTGCCTCTAGCAAGGCAATGGATAGTCCTTCAACCAGGCTTGGTAAAATAAATACTTCAGCACATTGAAGAAGAGCAATTTTGGTTTTTAAGTCTGATTCATATCCCCACCACATCACGTCATTCTTCTTATTGTTGGTGAGAGAATTGTTTTCAAGAGTTGGTCTAAGTGGCCCATCTCCAACAATTACAAGACGACATCGTTCTGGTTGTATTTGACGCCAAGATTTTAGTAATGCCTCAATATTTTTCTCTGAGGCAATTCTTCCCATATAAATAAAAATACGATCTTTGCCCAGCTTGTTTCTTACTTTTCTTTGTTCATCAGTATGATTATTAGTCTCCTTAGGTAGCCATAAGTCTGTATTAACTCCATTCGGAATTACAGAAAGGCGCTCTTCCTTTACTCCCAGCTTCGCAAGTACTTCTGCTTGCATTTCAGAGAAAACAATTACTTTGTCATATCTTGCTAGGAATGGAGCATAGAGTTGATAAGTAAGCTGCTGAGTACTCGCAGTTAAGTTCCTAATACCTGAATCAAATGCTGGATGAAAAGTTCCTATTAAGGGCACTTTAAGTTGCTGGCAAAGTTCAGGAAGTCTGAAGTCAAGTGGAGAAAGTGTAAGGCTTGCATGGACTAGGCTGGGTTGTAATCTTTCAAGTGATTCTTTTAACTCTCTTTGGGCTCTTGGTGATGGAATTGTATAAACCTGCGATTTTATTAAATAAGGAAGACTGACATCTGGGTCATTAGCTAGCAAAGATGTTTGTTTATTTTTAGGGTTAATAGGATTGTCAAAGTGGATGAAACTTATTTTATGCCCTCTTCCCCTAAGCTCCTGGGTGGTGCTTAGGCCATAGCTTACATTCCCACAAAATGGTGTTTTTTTGCCCAGCCAGGCGATGTGCGCCACTAGCTGAAGTTGAAACTATTTTTTAAACTAGCAGTCTTTTCATGATTTTACTAAAAAGTTTTTTAATAAAGGTTGAATTTAATTAAAAAACTCTGGATTTTATGTGTGTTTGATAACCAAAATAGCCTTGAATTTCTTTGCCTACTTTAGAGAGACATGCTGTTCGCACTTAACTTTTATAAAGAAGAACTTCTCTCAACATTTGTAATGAACTTACTTTTTTAGGAAGATGGTTATCTATCCATATTTCTAAAACAGTTAACAATTTTAGCCAGACTTCTTTTGGTCCCATTATTTCTCCATTGCGATTTAACGGAAGGTTGGATTTGAGAAGTCTTTGAAGTAATGCAAGTTCAGAGGGGTTTAGTTGAATTTCGGCATCTGGAATTGATCCAATTACAAATCCTTCTTCTGGGAGTAGGCTGCAACGCCATTCCCATTGTCCTAACGGGGGTTCTAATTTAATTCCACTCCGAGCACAAATTTGAAGAGGGATGCAATATCCTCCCAGAGCAAGGATATGGATACATGATTGAATGCAATGTGCCAATATGACAACATCTTCTTTAGACCCACTCTTTATAGATTCTAGGCGCTCAAAATGGATAAGAACTGTCGAAAGTATATTGGGTTGTGGGTCTTCACTTGCAACAAGCATTAGGATTAATTCACTAAGAGCCTGAGCTGCTGATAAAGTTTCTATGCGTTGTCCTAATTGGCTATAGCTTCGCAATACTTTCATTTGACGTACTTTTTTTAAGCCTCTTTTGCCAACAATATGTAACTCAAGAAATGTTAGGGGTGCCGCTGCGGCAAGACTACTTTTTGGTCGTCTTGCTCCTGGAATTGCTAGACGAGTAACCCCTTCTTTATCGCTAAGAATAGTTAATAGCCGGTCGTTTTCCCCTAATGGACCTACTTTAAGAGCAAGGCCAGTAAGTCGATTCTTTAAAGTCAATTTATACTTTCAGCCTCTATTTGCTGAATTAGTTCAATTCCAAAGCTTGTCCCAAGCTCAGTGGCACCTGCCTCAAGTAATTCAATTGCATGTACAAGTGTTTTGATTCCCCCAACTGCTTTGATCTCAGCTCTCCCTTTTCCTAATTGAGAAATTTCTTTGATTTGTTCTTTGGATATGGGAAGTCCGAACCCGTTACCGATTTGAACCCCATAAACACCTGCATCTATAGATGCTTCAATAGATAGATATAGTTTTTCTCTGGGAAGATTAATATCTAAGATTGACCTAACAGGAAGACCGATCTCACATATTTGAGCAATTTCTTCGGCAAATATATTTGTTTTACCCTGAACTAATGCTAAGTAATTGGGAACAATATCTAGTTCATCTGCACCTTGATTGCTAGCCCATTGCGCTTCTGATATTTTTAATTCTTGAGGAATACTGCCAAAGGGAAAAGCTATAACTGAAATTAACTTGGTATAGCTTTTGGAGCCAAGAAGTTCTTTTATTTTTGCTAATCGAACAAGATTAGTACATATTCTGGAAATTTTAAATTTTTGGGAGCCATTACAAATTTCAATAAGTAATTCATCTGAAATTAAAGGATTTAAAGCGGCTTGGTGAGTAAATGAAGCAAGTTCAGTGGGATTATTTTTTAGATTAGAGAGGCACATTAATTCTTTATTTATTCCTTAGCTTGAATAAGACCATATCCTCCATGATTCCTCTTATAGATAACTTGCAATTCATTATTGTCTTCATTACGAAAAAAATAGAAGCTGTGGTCAATCAAATCAAGCTGATATCTTGCTTGATCAATATTCATTGGTTTCATTGAAAAATATTTGCGTCTGATTCCAGGCTCCGGCAAATGAGCCTCTTTACCCTCAATTAAAGAATTATCTATTGGTGTTTTGTTGTAAGTTTTGTCTGTTCTGGGAGTAGTAGGAACCTTACTACCATGATTGGGATGATGTTTATTGTGACGCTCTTTGTATTTTCTTAATTGCCTGCAAAGTTTACTTGCTACTAAATCGATACTTGAGTAAAGGTTTTCGCTTCTTTCTTGTGCTCTTATTACAGTGCCATTAACAAAAACTGTAACTTCAGCAATTTGTTGTGGAACTCTTGGATTGCGAGCCACAGAAAGGTGAACATCGGCTTCCTTTACTATTTCATCATAATGATGAAAAGCTTTTTCAAGTTTCGATTGGGTGTATTCACGAAGTGCATCAGTTAGTTCAAGATTCCGACCATGGATAAGCAGCTTCATTTGATTCCTCCGACACCAGACTGTACTGGAATGTTAGATATTACTTATTTACCAGAAAATGGCTCACATGCTTTTCTTTTTCAACCAAAAGGATTAGTCCAGTTTGAGACTGCGTGGGAATGGCAGGCGTTCTGGAGGCGCAATCTTTTAGCAGATCCTTCCTCCCCTCAAGCTGTTTGGGTGTTAGAGCACTCTCCTTGTTACACAATTGGAAGAGGTGGGAATAAAGAGAATGTGCTTTTTGATATTAATAATCCTCCAGCTGAATTTTATTTTATTGATAGAGGTGGAGATGCAACACATCATTTACAAGGACAGGTGGTTGTTTATTTAGTGATAGATCTTCGTAGATATGAAATGGATCTTCATTGGTACTTGAGAGAGCTTGAGCAGGTATTAATTGATTTGTTACATGCTTTAGACCTCTCTGGAGAGCGGGTTGATGGATTGACGGGGGTTTGGTGTAAAGGATCCAAAGTTGCCTCTATAGGTATTGGCTGTCGGCGTTGGATAACTCAACATGGCTTTGCTTTGAATGTAAATTGTGAGTTAAAAGGCTTTGAAGAGATTTATCCATGTGGTCTTAATAGTTCAAAGGTTGGTAAATTGAATGATTTCATACCAGGCCTTACTGTTGGGGAAGTGCAACCATTAATTAAAAAATGCTTAAGGGAGCGTTTCAGATTCAATTGGCTTTATTGATTTAATAGATAGTTTCACTAGGCTTTTGGCTGATAATGAGATTTGTACCTTCTTTAAAAAAGAAGGGCAAAAACACTTAGTTAAAAAGAATGCGTTTATCTAACAATTCTTGCAAGTCTGCAATATCTTCTTGGGTTGCTACAAAACAAGAAGAACTGGCTCTTGAAAATCATATTTATGTAGAAGGGCTTGGCCGTGTAGATCAAATTTGGCATTGGTTAAAAGCTAATCATGGCAATCTCCTTGCATTAGATGCTCCTCATGCGACGCATCCTGAAAAATATAATTATTCTCAGTTGTCAGACATTATTGATATAAGTGCTTCTGCATTTAAAAGTTTTGGAATTGAGAAAGGTGATGTTATAGGTCTTTTCTCGGAAAATAGTCCCCGTTGGCTTATTGCTGATCAAGGAATTATGCGAGTAGATGCAATAGATGCTGTAAGAGGTGCTTCTGCACCAATAGAAGAACTTCGTTATATTCTTGAAGATTCAAAAGCAATTGCTTTAGTTGTTCAAACGGCTGAATTGTTTCATGAAATTCAACTTTCTCAAGATCAGAAGAGTCGATTAAAATTAATTTTGCAACTTGAAGGTGAACCTGCAGAAGGGACGGTTGGTTGGGATTCTTTTCTTGCTAGAGGGTCTAAATTTTCAGGGCATAATTCTAGTTTCTCAAGGGAAATTGACTCTGCAGCTAGTACAGTTGCGACAATTCTCTACACATCAGGAACAACAGGTAAACCTAAAGGAGTCCCTCTAAGTCATAAGAATCTTTTGCATCAAATGCGATCCCTTGCATGCATTGCAAATCCCTCTCCAGGAGCCCCAGTTTTAAGCGTTTTGCCAATATGGCATTCCTATGAACGAAGCGCTGAGTATTACTTTTTATCTTGTGCGTGCACTCAAAGTTACACAACTATTAAAAAATTAAAACAAGACCTACAAAGAGTGCGCCCAGTAGTGATGGCGACGGTACCAAGATTATGGGAAGCAATTCAGACAGGCTTTGATGAAGCTATTAAAGAAATGTCTATATCAAAAAAGTTTCTTTTAAAAAAAGCTTTACGTAATAGCGCTTCTTATAAAGTCGCATTACGAAAATCAAAGAATTTATTAATAAACAATACTGGATACTTTCAAAGATTACTTTCTTTTACTGAAGTTGTTTATAGATTCCCATCGCATCAACTATCGGCGTTGTTTTTATGGCCCAAGGTTTTAAGGCAGGTTTGTGGAGGAAGATTACTTTTTCCTATAAGTGGTGGTGGGGCAATTGCTCCTCATGTGGATCTTTTTTTTGAGTCTTTAGGTGTTGAGTTATTGGTTGGCTATGGTTTAACTGAAACAAGCCCTGTTGTAAGTTGTAGACGTCCTTGGAAAAATATTAGAGGTAGTGCAGGTGCTCCTTTGCCTCAAACTTATTTTCGTATTATTGATCCTGAAACGAAATTATTAAAGAATTTTAATGAGCGTGGTCTTGTAATGGTAAAGGGACCACAAATTATGAACGGCTATTGGAATAAATCAGAAGCCACAGCAAAAGTTTTAGATGATGAAGGGTGGTTTAATACAGGAGATCTTGGGTTGTTGATGAATGATGGATCATTAGTTCTTACAGGTAGGATTAAGGACACCATTGTTTTAAATAGCGGAGAAAATATTGAACCAGCTCCACTAGAAGAATTTTTAGTTGCTAGCCCTTTAATAGAACAAGTTTTGCTTGTAGGACAAGATGAAAAACAACTATCAGTATTAGTGGTCCCAAAAATTGAATTAATTCTTACTTGGTCCAAAGATAATGGATTGAATTTAACGGAAGATTTGGGAGGGTCTCCAGGTGACCTTGGCTTGAGGAATCTGCTTAGAAGAGAAATTAATTCTTTACTCCAATCTCGTCCTGGCTCTCGTCCTGATGAAAGAGTTTTTGGTGTTGCTTTAGTAGAAGCATTTACTATTGAGAATGGATTACTTACCCAAACTCTTAAGCAAAGGAGAAATAAGATTGTTGAGAGAGATTCTAAGATTATTGAAGAAATTTATGGTCAATAATTTCTTGAACTGAAAAATTTAGTTGACCTAATTCCCTTTGGCTGAGATTCTTGGTTCTTACGAATTAACACAATGACGGAAGCTTCAACGCTCTCTATAAAGCGCTCTATTGCTGTAAAGGCAGTCGTAACTCCATCATGGAAAGAGGATGCTGAAAAAGAAATCAGTAATGCGATTTCAACAACAGATGAGCAATTAGCTCAGCTAGAGAAAGAGGGCCAACAAGTAATTAATGATATGAGGAATCAAACTGCTAATCCTTTGGATCCTAGAGTTCAGGAACAGGTTGCACAAATACAACAGCAAGTTGGGGTTAAAAGAGCAGAGCTTGAAGAGCAAAAGAGAAATTTACTTTTGCAGCAATCTCAAGTCAGAGAACTTGAAATGGAGCAAATTGTTGAACAAGGACAAATGGAAAGTTTTTGTGATTTGAAAGTTGGTGACAACTTGGTTGAAAAAATGCAAGTTTCTATATTGGTAAGAGATGGTGTGGTCGAGGCGATTGAAGGTAATGAGTAAATTTCTTTTTTGCAATTTTTTCTTTCTCTAAATCACTTTTCGAAAATAATTTCTAAATATTTTTCGATATAAAGTTTTCTATCTTGAAAATATCTGATGTTGAGGATCCAATCCACAACTAGTATGTATCTAAAGGTGCATTTCAATAGAACAACTTCTTGAATGCCTGCCCAAAACCCTTTACTTGTTTGATATATGGCGACACATGACATCTTTATGCCAGCATTAAGTTCCACCATGACAGAGGGCAAAATTGTTGAATGGCTTAAAAAACCAGGTGACAAGGTTGGTCGTGGAGAATCAGTTTTAGTTGTTGAATCTGATAAAGCAGATATGGATGTGGAGGCCTTTCAGGAAGGTTATTTAGGAGCAATATTGATGCCTGCTGGTGGCACTGCTCCTGTAGGAGAAACGATAGGATTAATTGTTGAAAGTAAAGCAGAGCTTGATTCGATTCAGGAATCTAACCCTCCAACAGTAGAAGAAAAAGTATCGAATTCTAAGTCGATCTCTTCATTTGCTTCAGAGGAGAACAACAAAGAGAAAGAGGTTGCTCCAGTTATAGCTTCAACTCCTGCACCTTCTGCACCTAAACAAACGTCGGTTAATTTGAGATCTGGTCCAGGAGTTGCAAATCAGGGGAGAATTGTTGCTTCACCTAGAGCAAAGAAGCTTGCTTCCCAGCTTGGAGTTGATCTTTCTTTAGTACAAGGAACTGGACCTCATGGTCGAATCCAGGCTGAGGATGTTCAAAGAACTCAAGGGCAACCAATTACCGTACCTTGGGTTGCTGAAAGTAATGCACCTGCTTCTATCCCAGAAACTAAAGAGAAACTATCAGTAGTCAAATCGACAGAACAAAAAACTAAAAATTCTCAGATTGGGAATAGTTTTGGTTCTCCTGGAGAAACAATACCTTTTAACACTCTTCAGCAGGCTGTTAACCGGAATATGGAAGCTAGTCTGTCAGTCCCTTGTTTCAGGGTTGGCTATACGATCAATACTGATAAATTGGAAAGCTTTTATAAACAAGTAAAGCCGCAAGGTGTCACTATGACCGCTTTGTTAGCAAAGGCCGTAGGGAAAACACTTACTAGACATCCCCAGGTTAATTCAGCATGTACAGATCAAGGAATGTCTTATCAATCTCAGATTAATGTTGCTGTAGCAGTAGCAATGGAAGAAGGAGGTCTTATTACCCCTGTATTGCAAAACGTTGATAGCACAGACCTTTTTGAATTATCCAAACAATGGTCAGATTTAGTAAAACGTTCTAGGAATAAACAATTGCAACCTCATGAATACAGTACTGGAACATTTACGCTTTCTAATTTAGGAATGTTTGGAGTTGATAGGTTTGACGCAATTCTGCCCCCTGGTACTGGTGCAATTCTTGCTGTAGCTGCTTCTTGTGCAAATGTAATTGCAGGAAAAGATGGTTCGATTATGGTTAAACGTCAAATGCAGGTAAATCTTACGGCTGATCATAGAGTTATATATGGAGCGGATGGTGCCTCGTTCTTGAAAGATCTTGCTCATTTAATAGAGGAAGCCCCAGAAAGCCTTGCATCATAAATAAAATCAAATTGTCGATAATTATGATTAATTCTTGAAAAGATCAATGAATTGAAAACCTTTTTATTCTTGTGATAGATAATAAAAAAGATTTTGAATTAAGTTCTTATGATTATGAGTTAGACCCTAAACTCATTGCTCAGAAACCTATTGAACCTAGGCATAATGCACGGTTAATGCTCGTCGGAGATAAAGACAAAGATTCTCAACTATCAATTGAGCGAAAAGTTTGGGACCTTATAGATGAATTTAATCCAGGTGATTTAATTGTTTTAAATGATACTCGTGTTTTAAAAGCAAGATTAAGAGTTCGTTTCACAACTGGCCGTCAAGGAGAGTTATTAGTGCTTGAACCTTGTGAGAATGGAAGTTGGTTATGCTTGGCAAGGCCTGGGAGGAAGTTTAGACCTGGAGATTGCGTGATTCTTGAAAAAGGGAATAATCATCCAATTGAATTGCAAGTAATTAGTAATCATTCGTCTACTGGTGGGAAAATTGTTCAATTTCCTTCTAAATATTCCAACAGGAAAGAGATCGAGGAATTACTCATGCTTTATGGCGAAGTTCCTTTGCCTCCATATATTAAAAAACAAGATTCAATAAATGGTGAAAGGTATCAAACACGTTATGCCGCTAATCCCGGTGCAGTAGCTGCTCCTACCGCAGGTCTTCATTTTAGTGATGAACTTTTAAAAGGCTTAAAACAAAAAGGAGTCTTCCAACAATCAGTAACGTTGCATGTGGGTTTAGGTACTTTTAGACCCCTTGAGACTGATGACCTAACTGATTTAAAGCTCCATAGTGAGTGGGTTCAAATTAACGAAGAAGTCGTTGCCGCTATTCATAAATGTCACTTAGATGGAGGACGTGTTTTTGCTATTGGAACAACTTGTGTAAGAGCTCTTGAGAGTGCTTTTCAGTTAGGTGGAGGGAAGCTTAAGCCGATAAACTCGAAGGTAGACCTTGTAATAAAACCTGGTTATAGGTTTGGGGTTGTTGATGGTCTTTTGACGAATTTTCATCTTCCTAGAAGTTCTTTATTGCTACTTGTATCCGCTCTTGTGGGCAGGGAACGTCTACTGACTCTTTATAAAGAGGCTATTAAGAGTCAGTATCGTTTTTTTTCTTATGGCGACGCAATGTTAATTAAGCCTGAAGCTGTTTTGTCTTCTGCTCGCAATTCGAGTTATGCAGGTTGTTGAATAATTCCCGTCGGAACATTTTCGAACATTACAGATGAGAGATAACGCTCTGCAAGATCAGGGAGAACTACAACAATGGTTTTTCCTGCAAATTCTTCTTGTTCTGCTAATCGGATTGCTGCAGTAGCAGCAGCTCCACAAGAAATTCCAACAAGAAGCCCTTCTTCCTTTGTAAGCCGCAGAGCCATCTCTATTGACTCTTCATTTGTTACTTGTTCAACCCTATCAACAATAGATAAGTCAAGGTTATTTGGGATAAAGCCAGCTCCTATTCCTTGAATTTTGTGAGGGCCAGGTTTTATTTCATCGCCATTTAATGTTTGTGTAATAACTGGGCTATTGGTTGGTTCGACTGCAACAGATAAAATTGTTTTTCCTTTTTCCTTTTTTATATAGCGAGATATGCCAGTAATTGTTCCCCCAGTACCTACACCTGAGACAAGAACATCAATATTCCCATCAGTGTCATCCCATATTTCCGGCCCGGTTGTCTTGAAGTGAATGTCTGGATTAGCTGGATTATCAAATTGACCAGGCATGAAATATTTCTGAGGATTACTTTCAGCAATCTCTTTTGCTTTTGCTATTGCTCCAGGCATACCCTTTGCTGCTTCCGTAAGAATTAATTCTGCCCCTAAAACAGCCATAACTCTTCGACGCTCTATAGACATCGATTCTGGCATCGTTAGGATCAGCTTGTAACCACGAGCGGCAGCGGTAAAGGCTAGAGCAATGCCTGTATTCCCAGATGTGGGCTCTATAATTGTCTGATTTTTATTAAGGAACCCTTTTTGTTCGGCGTCCCAAATCATATTCGCGCCAATTCTGCATTTGACGCTATATGCAGGATTGCGCCCTTCTATTTTTGCTAATACAGTCGCTTTAGCATTTTTTGTGACTGAGTGAAGTTTTACTAAAGGTGTGTGACCTATAGCAAAACTGTTGTCTTCGAAAATTCTAGCCATTTGATAATTAATTTTTATGCACTACTAAAATTTAGTCATTTAATAGCATTTCAGTGTATTTGATCATGATTATCTTTAATTTCTGGCTTAAATGTTTAAAGCTTCTTGGAAATTCCTCCAAAGAGAACTTGACTCTTCAAGACCTACTGAAACTCTTAAAAGATAAGGCGGGACACCACATTCATTAGCCCATTCCAATTCATCGTAATGAGCTAATAGGACATAGGGGCAAACTAAGGTGAAATTTGTCCCAAGACTAGGTCCTTTGCAAACTTTTAAAGCATCATAAAAAGCTTTTGCTTTTTTTAGTCCACCTTTTAATTCAAATGAAAGCAAACATCCATATCCTCCGTTAGAGCGGAGAATTTTATTGAAGTTTGGGCAATGCTCAGGATGTAGCACTCTGTCTATTTGAGGATGTTGTTCAAGTTTTCTTTTTAATTTAAGGCAAGCTTCATTTAATCTTGGTAGCCGTTCAGTTACATCTCTACTAGCTTCTTCAAGTGCAATTGCATCAGGATCTGCTAAAGGGGCTAGAGATTCAGTCTCTATAGCTTGTCTAAGTTCTTTTTCCCAAGGAGATTCTGGACTTATAATTAAAGAACCTGCAAGGATATCTCCTCTTCCTGCAAAGCTTTTCGTTAATGAACTAAAAATAATATCTGCATATGGTAGAGGGTCAATATTAATAGCTGAACCAATAGTGTCATCTGCAATTAATGGAATACCCCGTTCACGAGCTAATTTGCTTAAGGCTGGTAAGTCAATGCATCTAAGCATTGGGTTGCTTGGTAATTCAACAATTATGGCTGCAGGTTTTTTTTTGTTAATTTCAGCTAATAAGGAAGCTTCATTGGTCTCTAGTTGAAGTTGACAGCCTCCAAAAACCTCTTGAGGTAATTTCAGAACATCAACATAAGGGAACCCTAATTGTAAGAATTCACCTTCTCGCCGAAAAGATCTAATAGCAGCAAGTGCTGTTGTTAGTGCGGCCATCCCAGAGGGATGGAGCTGTATAAGATTAGAGTTGCATTTATAGATTTTAGATAAGCGTTCACGTAATACATGCGTAGCTCTTTTCCCTTCATCTTTAGAAGGTGCTCTTTCTTTATTAAGTGCTATGGCTGCTTGCCGAGAAGATACTCCGAGGCCAGTGTGTTGCCAGAAAGCTTTCCCAAAGGGAGTTGATTGTATGTCTGTGACAAGACAATGCAGTCCCATAAATTCTTTAATGAACGTTGTCCCGGAACTGTTCTTTTCACAATGAAGCTTTGCTCTTTGAGCAACTTTTAAATTGGGGTATGGCCAGCTTTCAACAAGTTTGATTTTGAATTTTTGAATAGATTTTTGGGCTATTTCAGATACAAGCGGATTGAGGCCAAAACGAGGGTAAATTGCCTGAAGCAAACTCATGCAATGCTCTTTTTTTTCTTCATAATCAATGACATCTTGCCATCGAGGTAATGCTACAGAAACAGCATGAGGCGTATCTGGAAGTGCTTTGCCAAGATCTTTGGCACTCCAGCATGGGTTTAAAAGCAGGTTGCGTTTGCTCAATTTAATTTGTCTAGTGCTTTTATTAGGTCTGAGCTCAGATCGTTTAAATCTTCACATCCTATAGAAAATCTTACTAACGAGTCGTCTATACCTAATTTGATTTTCGTTTTTGAGTTGAGAGAGGCATGTGTCATTGAAGCTGGATGATTTACAAGACTTTCGACTCCTCCAAGGCTTTCCGCCATAGTGAAATACTGGAGATTGTTACATACAGAATATGTTTGATTTAAGTTGGCTTTGAGGCTTGCCGTAATAATTGCTCCGCCAGCGTTCATTTGCTTTGTTGCAATATTGTTTTGCGGATGATCAGTCCTAAAAGGGTATCTCACGAAATTGACTGCTGGATGATTGGCTAGTAAATCAGCGAGAGCAACTGCATTTTTCACTTGTCGCTCAATCCTTAGAGGGAGTGTTTTTACTCCTCGCGTAATTAACCAACAATCAAAAGGTGATGGTTGTAAACCAAGTGCTTTTTGAGCAAAAGTCATCTTTTCATGCCAATCAGAATCATTAGTGCAAATAGAACCTCCTAGGGCATCAGAATGACCATTTATATATTTGGTAGTACTTGTTAAAGATATGGTTGCGCCTAAGTCCAGTGGCCTTTGTAGAAGGGCTGTTGAAAATGTGTTATCTACAACAACTGGGATTTTATTTTGATTTGCAGCTGAACAGACTTCTTTTAGATCAATTATTTTAAGGAGAGGGTTTGTTGGGCTTTCTAGCCAAATTAAATTTGGATTAA
>CETG01018763.1_pt1 | contig 14089 bp, 16 predicted proteins | sample 361471 | NCBI WGS metagenome assembly CETG01 (sample SAMEA2622696, study PRJEB7988) | marine metagenome | isolation source: saline water (ENVO:00002010), including | reverse complement strand
CCCCACCATCGGAACCAGCAAGCATATAGTTAGGATCTCCTTTTTTAAAGGTAAGAGCGTGATTGTCTGAGTGCTTGCTTTTCTCGCTCATGGTATAGAATTTTTTCCCACCATTCTCAGAGATCAAAACACGTACATTCATTAGGTAAATTTTATCAAAAACGTGTGGAGAAGCAACCAACTCTTGGTAATAGTGGGGTCCTGTTCCTCCAGAAACTGTTTCCGACATTTTAGTCCAGCTTCCTCCGCTATTATCGGTTCTGTAAACGGCACCTTTTCTTCTTTCTAGCTCAATTGCAGCATAGAGTACATTGGATTTCATTGGTGAAATAGCAAGGCCAATTTTTCCCATTGTTGAGCCGGGAAGGCCTTTATTTATTTTAACCCATGAATCTCCTCCATCGATGCTTTTGTAGATGGATGTTCCAGGTCCTCCTCCAAGAAGAGCAGCAACATTTCTGTGTCGTTGCCAGGTGGCAGCGTAGAGCACATCTGGATTGGTAGGATCGATTACAAGATCGGTAACTCCTGTCCATTCATTTACCTGTAGAGTGTTTTCCCAAGTTGCCCCACCATCAGTACTTTTATATAACCCTCTTTCTCCACCAGAGCTCCATAGTGGACCTTGAGAAGCAACCCAAATGGTGTTGGAGTTGTTGGGATGAACAATAATTTTTGAAATGTGCTCAGATTTTTTAAGTCCTTTATCTTTCCACGATTTACCTCCATCAGTGCTGTGGTAAATTCCGTGTCCAATACCTACGTGTCTTCCACCAACATTTTCTCCCGTACCTAGCCATATAGATGCGTTGTTGCTTGGGTCTATAGTTATGCATCCAGTAGAGTAAAAGGGCATATTGTCTGTTAGTGGCGTCCATGTGGTTCCTGCATTGGTAGTTTTCCAAACTCCACCAGAACCAACCGCTACGTACCAGGTATTTTCGTTGGTAGGATCAATAGCAATGTCTGCTATTCTTCCCGACATAAAAGCAGGCCCAACGCTCCTAAATTTAAAACCTGAAAGGGCAGATGAAAGAGAAACCTTGTCTTCTTTTTTGTCTTGAGAAATAAAGGAGTTAACAGAAAGAGTTAACGATAATACAATAGCTAATAGCGTAAGATTTTTCATAGTAATAGGGTGTTTTTTAAATAAATAGCTCATAAATGTAGCAAAAAATCGTTTTGTTTATTTACTTGTTTTAACACATTGAATAGTACGGTTTTAAAACAATGAAAAAGCGTTATTTTTACCTTTACTATGAAAAAAACACTAGTCCTTGGGGCAAGCTTAAAAAGTGAACGGTATTCCAACAGAGCTATTTTTCAGCTAATTCAAAATGGCCATAAGGTAGTTGCTGTAGGCAACAAGGAAGGTGTCGCTCATGGTGTTCAGATTAGAAAAAATCTGCCCGAAAAAGATATAGATACGGTAACTATCTATTTAGGAAAATCCAACCAAATTCCGTATTACGATCAGTTGCTAAGGTTACACCCAAGAAGAATTATTTTTAATCCTGGGGCTGAAAATTCTGAGCTGTCTGCTCTTGCCAAAGCTAAAGGTATTGAGTGTCTAGAGGCTTGCACGCTAGTGATGCTTTCTATAGGGAATTACTAATTTTTTTACATTAATAGCTTAACTTTAACCAATACTTAAGTTTCTAAAGTAATCTTTAGGTAAAAATCAAGAAGCTTTTCGCAAGTAGGTTAGGTACACAATATACATGGAGTAAAGGCACACATAAACGGGAAAAACAGCGTAAATAAGGTTGTGGTTAAAGCTAATTAGACAGGTTAGCGACCAGCAAGAAAGAGAAATAATCCAGGCCTTGGTTTTTTCATTTTTGGGGTCTTTATACGCCTTAACGATGGTGGGAAAACCAATAATAAAATCGGAAATCACCGCAAAGAAAGTAGTTAGCCAAGGGTCTTTAGAGAGCATGTAGAGCACCCCACAAAAAAGGCCTAAAATTAAAAACCACCAGTCTTGCTTTAACAGCTGATAGCTTCTTTTTGCCAGCGAAACGGTGCCAATGGCAACACAGCCAAACGTACAGCTGGTAATGCTCATTAAGCTCCAGTCCCAACCCGTGCTAATTACTTGCACTACAATAAGGGTTCCCATAAGTAGCGCCCAGCCGTACCACGATAAAACAGAAGGCGCAATTTTCTTACTCCAAACATCCCTAAAATAGGTTAGCTGACCAAAAAAAATAAGCACCGATGCCAAATACCCAATAGGCTCTTCTAAGTATATAAGTAACTCACCCAACCCTTAATTTTTAAGGGTTAAATATCGGTTAATTTTTTTGTTGAGTTTAAAAATTAGCCCCAATTAATGGCTTTTTTATATTCCATATGTTTTTTGTGGAAGCTCTTCAATGATAAACTTTGGATGTCTAGAGAAATCCGTCTGCTGTCCTTTAACCGACTGCTGAAGAATTAGCTTGATCATAGAACACATTTCTAAATAGACATTGTATTGGTCTCTAATGATTTTTGCATCCTTTTGTTTGTGGGTATCGGCAAATTCAGCTCTAATTACTCCACAGTCGGTATAGGCAGCATGGCCTAAAGGAGTGGAGTAGGTAATAAAAGTTTGAGGAGTAGCTTCTAAGGTTCTAAAGTATTCGTATCTGGGGGTTACCCATTTTCTTTTAGACCAAAAGGTTTTGCTGCAGAAAACATAGTTTGGTCGTACCATATTGGCTTTATTGCTTTCAATGTGTTCATGTAAATCAGGCCAGTATTTAGGGATTTCAGACATTTGAGCGTGCTCAAGAGTAGTTTCTAAAATAATAAAGGCATTAAAAAGACTGGTTTTGTTGTTAAGGGCAAGACCCACCTGCGCTCCCCAGCTATGGCCAACATAATAGATTTGTTCGCTGTCTACATAATTTAGCTGCTTAATTTTGTCTAAAACAAAAAGGGTGTTTTCTTTTTCGTAATCTGAAGAAACAGAAATCTCAGTGTTTTTTGTTTCAGAGGGCCAGTTAAAATTACTGCTTACCACAACAAAACCATAGCTGGCAAGATATTCACATAAGATTAAATTCTCCAAGGCGTCACCACCGGCTCCATGATGATAGAAAACACAAGGCCATTTTCCTGATTTAGGAGTTGTGCTTGAAGATGCCTTACAAGGTAAATTTAAAATGGCATCTTTAAGAAGCTGGTCTTTTTGAGTGGGCTTTCGAAGACTTAAATTTTTGTAGTTAATGCAGATCCCGTAGTTCAATAACCCTTCCCTTGCATAGAAATCTAAACTGTCGCTAACTTGTTTCATTTTAGCATCTAGCTTGCCAGAGAGGTAATTGTCTCTAGTGAGCGGCTGCTGACCATCTTCTGCAGATGGAAACCATATGCTCACCTGAAAAGGCAGAGCACCTTTATAGGGGTTAAGCTGGTAATCAATGGAAGAATTGAAATAGGTTTCCACCTGGTGTCCTACGTTGTATCTTCCGTAGCAAAGAGAGTCTATAGTAGTGGAGTATTGGCCAAAAAATGGATTAGAAAAAAGCCCGATAAGGCAAAAGAGTAGGGGTAATTTTTGCATCTTAATTCAGTTTTAAAGTTAAAAAGTAGAAAAAAAGTGAATAGCAACAAAACCAAGTGATGAAATTATGATTTTTTGTAGGCAATTTTTTCTGCTGTTGCAACAGCAACAGCTTCTCCAAAAAGTCTAGCAACAAGGTGTAGGCTAAGGTCTATTCCCGTAGCAATTCCAGCTGAGCTAAGCACATTGCCCTGATCTACGAATGGTGTATTTTTTACAAGCTCAACTGATGGGCAAATGGATTTTAATTCCTCTAGGTGCTCGTGATGTGTGGTGGCTTTTTTGTTATTTAAAAGACCACAGGCTCCAAGCAGCAATGCACCAGTACAAACAGAGGCAATAACGGGCACTTTTTTGCTTTGTGCTTTAATCCAGTCAAGCGTATTGGAGTCTTGTAATTCATGCTTTTGAATGCCACTACCCCCAGGAACAATAAGAACATCTAAAGCTAAGGCATCGCTAAAGGATTTTTCAGGAATTAGCTTAAGGTTGTTGTAGGTGTTAATTTGAGTATTGGTTTTGCCAATGGTAAATACTTCGAATAAGTTCTGGCCTTTTAGTGTTGCCCGAGAAAAAACTTCAAATGGACCCGCGAAGTCTAGCACCTCCACACCATCAAAAATATATATGCCTACTTTCATTTTATTCATTTTCCAAAATATTAATTAAAGCATCTATTTTATTTTCCAATCCGTATGGAAAACCTTTTAAGTTATGACTGCTGTTAAGGATAATTAACCCATCGGAATTGGCAATTTCATTTGCAATAGCTAGCTCATCAATTGGGTGAGACTCAATAGTAGAATTGTTGTAATGCACCTTGCTAAAATAGTATAAGTACTTGGAGTCTTTGTCAAAAATATAGGGTAGCATCCAACAACTCTTAATGCCCCAATAGAAGCTGTCTCCAAGGGTGATAATTTTTGGACGAAAGTTTTTACCACCACTAGAATCTACGGTATATTTTGGATAGGCAAATTTTGAATGGTCAATTCTGGAAAATAGGTTAAGGGTAGTCTCATGATCGCCATCACCCCCCTTAAATAAAGAAGTGCTAATACTCTCAACCGCTAAGCTAGGCAGCTGATCATCAAAAAAACCATTCATGTCTTCAAGAAGTTTAAGCAACGTAAAATGTGCTCCATAGGTTGTCCAATGCACACTAGTTTTACTGTACAAAGGAAACCGACTGGTGTCCATTGCGTTTTGGTAGTAATCCAGCAAATCCCAATAGGCAACACCATTTGCTTTAAGCTGATTTATTAGTAAGTTATAATCAGAATGATGGTGCTCCTTTTTGTACTCTTTGGGAAGAAAGGACTGGTAAATTTCTTCTTTAGAGGGGGGTATAATCACCTTAAAATATTGATTATTTTTTTTCATTAACTCAGAAAGTTTTTCCAGCTTTTCAGTAAATACAGCTAGCGAATCTTCATGTAAATGATTTTCACAGCAACGTGATTTTGCCCAGCTTTTACTAAACAGCACCCCGCTTTTGCCTACTAGTAAATCCCCCATATGATATTCTCCAAAAAGTCGGTAATCGATTTCATGGCCAATTCGAACTACCGTAGGCTTTAGGGTAAGGTTGTTTTGGAAAATGTCTTCCCAGTTTTGCTGCCATTTTTTGCTGATTACATTTTCTAAAGAAAGCCTTAGCGTATCTGTTTTTTCATATGCTCCTTTTAAAGGATTAATGCTTTTTTTAGCTACAGAAAGCTGAACCACCAGCGGAACAAACAGGATCCCAAGACCAATACAAAACAATATGTTTGTTCTAAGTTTCATTAAAAGCGATAGTAGATAAAAGGATTAAAGCCAGCGTTCATTAGCCATACATACGCCATAGATAAGAGTGCTAGCATAAGTGGAAATACAGCCAAGCTACCTTTCCATCCAACCTGAGCTAATTTTTCTGGAAGCGAATTGGCATAATTTTCAATGGGTTTATTTACTGCACTAAAAGAGCAAATAATTCCGATAATGAGTATTGTTAGGGTTTTGTTAGAAATGTCAATGCTGAGCTGAAGGCTAGAAAAATCCATCATCTTTTCTAAGAATAGTAAGGCGGCATCTAAATCCATTGAGAAAAACACCCAACTAATAAGCACCACAAATAAGGTGTAGGTAATGCGTAAAAATCCAGGGATTTTCTTCAATATTTTCGATAGAAAAAGACGCTCTAAGATTAAAAAGCAACCGTGGTAGGCTCCCCAAATCAAAAAGTTCCAGTTGGCACCATGCCAAAGCCCAGAAATTAAAAACACCAAACCTAGGTTGATGTAGGTTCGGTAGCTTGAGCTCCTATTTCCCCCCAAAGGAATATACAGGTAGTCTCTCATCCAAAGCCCAAGGGTCATGTGCCAGCGTTTCCAAAATTCTGTAATGCTTTTGGAGAGGTAGGGAAAGTTGAAGTTTTCTGGAAATTTAAATCCCATCATTAACCCTAGCCCAATGGCCATATCGGAGTATCCAGCAAAGTCAAAGTAAATTTGAAAACAGTAAGCAATGGTGGCTAGCCAAGCATCTGCACTATTCATTGTGTCAATGCCTAGGGCGTTGATTTGAGCTACAACAACAGCAAAAGTATTGGCTATAAAAACCTTTTTGCTAAGGCCGATAATAAAACGATATAGACCGTGTAGCTTTTGGTCGAATGGGTTGTTAGAGAACCCTAAAAGCTGTTGGTGAACATCCTTAAATCGAACTATGGGACCGGCAATTAATTGGGGAAACATGATAATATATAACAGATAGTCTAAAAAGCTATCAAGTTTTTTGTTGTTGCCGCTGTATACATCTAAAGCGTAGGAGATTTTCTGAAACGTAAAAAAGGAAATGCCAATGGGAAGAAGAATTTCCTTAAAAGAAATCGCGCTAAAACCCAATTGCTCACCAGCGTAAAACAGGTTGGTTAAGAAAAAGTTAGCGTACTTAAAGTAGCAAAGCAATCCAACATTTAAGATTAAAGAGCCGATTAGAAATTTTTTTCGATTTGGGTTTTCCTTACCAAAATGCTTACAAAGCTGAAAGTCAATGATGGTGCTTCCCAACAAGAAAAAAATAAAAATAGGCGCTCCCCAACCATAGAAAAAAAGACTAAAAAAAACAATCACCCATTTTTTTAATCCCTTTGGACTTAGGTAAAAAGCCCCAAGAAATAGTGGTAAGAAAAAACTTAAAAATAAAATAGAGCTAAATACCATTTTACTTGTGAGTTGCTGCTACTGTTTTTTAAAACAAAGCATTACCTGCTTGTCGCCCAGTTCCTGGCCGGAAATGTGCCCTAGCTCAGCAAGTGTGCCTACAGCAGAAACGGTTAGGCCATTTTTTTTGGCGAGATTTTCATAAAACTCCATAGAACGAAATACTACCGGGAAACCTTGCCAATTGTTATCCGAATAGCTAACAATGTTTACGTTGGCATAAAACGCTCCACTATCGGCAATAACTGAAGAAATAAAAGCAATGCATTTTTCTACAATTTCATCTTTCATATGAATAAGAACTGAAAAAGCAAACAGCACATCGAATTTGTTGTTAAAAGAAAGCTCACTAAATTCTTTAAAGCAAATAAGCTGAGGGTTTTTATCCTGTAAACCATGTTCTGCAAGCTCATTTTTACCCTCTTGTAAGACGGCATCTCTAACTTCTATTCCGCAGTAATTCCCTTGCTCTAGAAAGTCAATTAGAGGGATACCCCCTCTTAGAGTGCCGCAGCCAATGTCCATAAATTTATGATCGGGAGCTAGCCCCTGAGTCTTTAAAAAGGAAATTTGAAAATCTTGCTTCATTTTCCATAAATGAGCAGGGCCAACAAGGGCGTGTCTGCGTTGTTGAGGAGTTTGAAAAAAACGAACTGCTTTTCTTTTGATGTTTTTTAATGCCTGAATCATTCTATAAAAAGTGTTGTGTATTTAAACCGCTTAAATACATTAAATAATGGTGCAAAGTAGTACTTTTAAAAGTAATTTGTACATCTAACTAAAGAAAATGAAAACCGTATTAATTACAGGAGCTACAAGTGGTATTGGAAAAGCAACAGCGTATGAGCTGGCAAAAAACAAGTTTAGATTAATTATCTGCGGAAGAAGAAAGCAGAGGTTAACCGCAATCGAAAAGGAGCTATCTTCTCTTACACAGGTAACCAGTCTTTGTTTTGATGTTAGAGACCAAAAAGCAGTTGATAATTGCATTTCCAATCTACCTAAAGACTTTCAGCAGGTAGATATATTGATTAATAATGCTGGTAATGCCCACGGATTAGATCCGGTAGAAACAGGGTCTATTGAAGATTGGGATGCCATGATGGATATTAACGTTAAAGGATTGTTGTACGTAAGCAAGGCCATTATTCCTCAAATGACCTTAAGAAGCAGTGGTCATATCATTAATATTGGGTCTTCTGCAGGAAAAGAAGTGTATCCAAAAGGAGCAGTTTACTGCGCGAGTAAGCACGCTGTTGTTGCTCTTACCACAGGAATGCGAATGGACCTTAACCAGTATGGAATTAAAGTAACGGCCATTAATCCAGGCCTAGTAGAAACTGAGTTTTCTAAAGTGCGATTTAAAGGAGGCAAGCAAGCCGATATGGTATATAAAGGATACAAGGCACTGCAAGCAGAAGACATTGCAGAAATTATTGCCTTTGCCATTTCACGCCCCGATCATGTTAACATTGCAGATTTGTTGGTATTTCCATCCGCACAAGCATCAAGCACAATGGTGAAAAAAGAGTTTAATTAAGAGCTGTTTGGTCTAAGACGATAACTCCACACCCTACTCTAGGTCCAGCGTTTCCTGAGGGTTGTGAGGTGAAATCATCCTCCCCTTCATGAATAATTATGGATTTACCTAAAATATTTTTGGTGGAATCCTCACAACCAAGACACCAAAGGTCTGTTTTGAGACTGATTTTTCCATTTCCAGAAGTATCAGCATCAATGTTGCCTATATCTCCCAAATGAAAATGATGATTATCCCATTCTCCGTGGGTGGTATGCGTTGGGTTCCAATGACCACCAGCAGATTTTGCATCAAAAGTGCTGCAATCACCAAATTCATGAATGTGAATGGCATGTTTTCCCTCAGAAAGTCCATCTACATCTGCTGTTAAATATACCGAACCTGCAGAGTCAACGAAGGATACTAAACCAGAAACGGAGCTTCCACTTGCAGCATTAATTGGCGCAGTGGCATAGATATTTTTTGTTGTACTCTTGGAGCTATTAATTGATGAGCAATCAATAAAAAAAAGAAAACCAATTAGTAGAGTGGGTATGAATTTATAAAAATGCAATGGATAGAGATAAGATTAAAAATATTGTTGCAGGTAAAGATTTTAACGGTTGGTCCTTAACTTTAAGATGCATTAATATAGCACCTAGCATTAAAACGGCCATTCCAACAGCTGCTGGAAAAATCAATGAATCGTAGAAAATTCCAACAATAAGCATGGTGGCAAGAGTAACTTTTAAAAAACCAATAATCCATACAAACGGACCTTTTAATCCATAAGAAATGAATTCATCTTTCATGTTTTTAGCATCTTTCCCTCGATAAATAGTGGATTTGTTAAACCGTAAAAACCAAACGTTGTATATAGAAATTGCTATAGTAATTTGCGCGGCAAGTTTAAGGTATTCAAGCATGAGTTATTTTTTAAATATTTTGTATAAATAAATAGGTGTTTAAAAACAAGAAAAAAGCAGCGGGAATAGTTGATTTTACCGTATCCTTTATTCGAATTCTAGTAACAACTCCTAAAAACATTAGAAGTGCTAAACCAAGAGAGGAGATGACTAGAACTGGAGTATAGAAAAGCCCAACTAAAAGACCTAATCCTCCCAAAAGCTCTAAAACACCAACCAATGCAGAGTATTTTTGTAGTTTAAATCTATTGAATTCATTTTGCATTTTACTTGAAAAAAAAATAGAAAGGCCATAACCTATAAAAGCAAGACCTGAAAACAGGGTTAAAATAGTATTAGCACCTATAAAATCCATTTTTATTAATACAAATTTGAATAGGTTGATTTATTTTTTAGTAAGTGTTTAACTAAAAATTGGAAGGTTAGGGTGAATTATAATTAAACAAGTTGCAAAACAGTTTAAATAGCTTATTAGCATGTGTTAATTTTGAAGTTATTAAAAATGAACTTTATATAATCATGAAAAAACTAGCTTTATTTTTTTTTATATTTTCAAGTACTCTACTAAATTACAGCCAACAGTATGCATACAAGATTTTTAATAACAAAGGAAAATCAGTAGGTTTTTCCAAAATGGTAAAATCAACAGTAAAAGCCGATGTTGTTCTTTTTGGAGAATATCACGACAATCCAATTTCCCACTGGCTTCAATTTGAATTGGCAAGTGAATTAATAAATCAACAAAAATTAATTATCGGTTTAGAAATGCTTGAGTCTGATAATCAACATTTTCTAAACCAATATATGGATGACAAAATAAGCTATACTGATCTTGATTCGCTAGCTAGGCTTTGGTCCAATTATTCTACTGATTATGCTCCAATAATTGAAATGGCCAAAGAAAAGAAATGTAAAGTTGTTTGCACCAATATTCCAAGAAAGTATGCTAGAATGGTATATAGAAATGGAGGCTTTGAAGCATTGGATAACATCTCTGAAAATGAAAAAAAATTCATTGCACCTTTTCCAATTTTATTTGACCCTGAGCTTTCTCAGTACAAAAACATGTTGGAGTTTATGGGCGGGCATGGGTCACCTGATATCGTAAAAGCTCAGGCCATTAAAGACGCTACAATGGCTCATTTTATTTCTGAAAACTTAAAGGATAATCATATTTTTTTACACCTTAATGGGGCCTACCATTCTGATTTTTTTCAGGGGATATTATGGTATTTGATACAAGCTAGACCTACTTTAAATTACAAAACCATTTCTACTGTAAATCAGCAAAGCATTCGTAAACTAGAAAAGGAACATCTTGGTCGTGCCGATTTCATTATATGTGTAGACAACAACATGACCAAAACACATTAAAGTATGATTGAACAATTTTTTGAATGTCCTTACTGCTGGCAAAACATCTCAATGCTTTTAGATTTTTCAATTGTTAGACAACAATACATTGAAGATTGTGAAAATTGTTGCAATCCAATTCAAGTTAATTTTGTTGTTGAGTCACAGGAAATATCGTTTTTTTCTGCCAATTCAATTGAACAATAAATAATTAGTTAAACAAGAATCAAAGTGCAAAAACAAGTCTATAAATTTAAGTGTTCAAGATTGTGACAACAATCAATTTACTAACTAATATAGAGAGGAGGTGTCAGATGATTAATTTAAAGTTTTACAAGGTTATGGTTATTCAGATGGTGCCTAATAGTGGTATTGTCTAAACCATCTCCTTATTTTTAAAGCAGGCCGATGGGCCTGCTTTTTTTTGATTCAAGAATTCTTCATTGGCACTGTTTTTTTTATGCTACCAATACATTGTTATATTTGCACCCATTTTAAAATCAGCTGGTTATGTTATCTGCACACAACATTACATTACAATACGGAAAGAGAGTACTTTTTGATGAGGTTAATATTAAGTTTAGCGGTGAAAATTGCTATGGTGTTATTGGCGCCAATGGAGCGGGGAAGTCTACTTTCTTAAAAATACTTTCAGGAGAGATAGATGCCAACAAGGGACACATTTCTTTAGAGCCTGGAAAGCGTATGGCTGTTTTAAAGCAAAATCATTTTCAGTACGATGAGTGCAGAGTAATAGACACGGTAATGATGGGCCACACTCAGCTGTGGGAGATCATGAAAGAAAAAGATGCCATTTATGCTAAGCCCGATTTTTCTGACGAAGATGGTATAAAGGTAAGTGAGCTGGAGGAGCAGTTTGCAGAATTAGATGGTTGGAATGCAGAGCCTGAAGCGGCAACGCTACTTTCTGGATTGGGAATAGCTGAAAAAGACCACGATAGAACCATGCAGGAGCTTGCCGGAAATCAAAAGGTAAGAGTGCTTTTAGCACAGGCGATTTTTGGTAATCCAGATTACCTAGTGCTAGACGAGCCCACCAACGACCTGGATCTACAGACGGTTACTTGGCTAGAGGATTTTTTATTGAATTTTAAAAACACGGTTATAGTCGTTTCTCACGATAGACATTTTTTAGATACTGTATGTACTCATATTGTAGACATCGATTTTAAGAAGGTAAAGATGTATACCGGGAATTATACTTTCTGGTACGAGAGTAGCCAGCTTGCTTTAAGGCAGCGCAATAATGCCAATAAAAAGGCAGAAGAAAAGAAAAAGGAGTTGCAGGAGTTTGTTTCCAGATTTAGTGCCAACGCTTCTAAATCTAAGCAGGCAACTAGCCGTAAAAAGCTACTAGAGAAAATTAATTTAGATGATATTGAGCCATCATCAAGAAAATACCCAGCTATTATTTTAAAACCAGAAAGAGAGGCTGGCGATCAGGTGTTACACATTAACAACATGAGTAAATCTATAGATGGCGAGCTACTGTTTAGTGGGTTAAATCTAAATGTTACTAAGGGAGATAAGATTGCCCTTCTGTGTAAAAACGATTTGGCAACAACAGCCCTTTATGAAATTTTAAACGGTATTGACCAGCCAGACACTGGAGATTTCACTTTTGGTCAAACCATTACTACTGGCTATTTGCCCAATGAAAACGAAGCGTTTTTCACCGGAGAGCTCAATCTAATGGATTGGCTTAGGCAGTATTCTAAAAACAAAGATGAGGTGTATGTTAGAGGATTTTTAGGAAAGATGCTTTTTTCTGGGGAGGAAGTATTAAAGATGTCTAATGTGCTTTCTGGAGGAGAAAAAGTAAGGTGCATGCTCTCTAGGATGATGCTTCGAGGAGCTAACTTTTTAATGCTAGACGAGCCTACTAACCACTTAGATTTAGAGTCTATTCAGGCCTTTAACAATGCACTAGCAGATTATCCTGGAACGGTAATTTTCACTTGCCACGATCACCATTTTACGCAAACTGTAGCCACTAGAATTGTGGAGATTACTCCAAATGGATGCTTGGATAAGCTCATGAGCTTTGATGAGTACATTTCTAGCGACAAGGTAAAAGCACAAAAGCAGCAGATGTTGGTTACTGCCTAAAAGTTTCTTTTTATAATTATTTCTTAAGGGGCAATAAAATTTCGTCCCTATTTTAATGACGTTCGTCCAACACCCGCTTTTTTTGCGACAAATCAGGTGATTTTCAAATTTTTAGTTGCTGAAGAAAATGGTTACTGCTGAGTTTTAGGACGGTGCTTTAGCTGCAATCCATGAAGAAAATTTCTTAGAAACTGATCTTTACAAATCCGGTAATGCTTTTGGGTGGGTTTTCTAAAAAAGGCACTTAGCTCGTGCTTACTAATGTATAAATCAGCTAGCCCAAGAACTGCAATCATGTCTTCTGCTTGTAGGTTAAGTGCTATTTTAAGCTTGCGTAAAATAAGATTGTTGTTCAAGGTTTTTTCTGCTACCATCACTACGCCTTCTTTTTCCCCTCTGTTTTTTACAATAAAGCCGTTTAAGAAATGTGCTAGCGATTTATCGTAAAGAGATTTTTGCTCAGGGTGGTCGTCTTTTTTTAGCCAATCGCTAATTTCTGCTCTTGTCGCTTCATATCCTCCAAGGGCAAAGGTCTCCATCATCTTATTGTCATTAAGATCAAAAGTGTAGCGAATTCTTCTAAGTATATCGTTGTTGTTCATTGGCTTTGGGGTGCAAGTTACGGCAAATTTTCAAGTTCTACTCCGTAGTCGTATTGCAGGTCTTCATCCAGCGTTTTAATGGTTTTTTTAATTAGAATTAATTGCCTTTCGTAGATGTTTCTAAGGGCGATACTGTTGTTCATTGATGGCTGCATTTGAGCTAGTTTTTTGCAGAAATAAATTAGTAGCTCAACAGCTGTTTCCTTGTTTTTAGAATACCTCAAATGCTTCTTGATTTCACGAAGTATTTTACGAACACTTTTTTTGATGTAGTAGTAGCTATTGGTGTTAATTTGGGTGAACTGCTGGTCTATCACTTCTTTAAGTCCTTCAATGAAATAAGCTTCATTAGAAGCTTCAAAAAGAAGGTAGGTGAGTAGCTCCTTGTTTTCTTTTTTGAATTTCGCCATTCTTAGGCAGTATTCCAACAGCTCTTGCTTAGAGAAATGGCCGAGCTCATCTTTGAGCTCTTTTATGGTCGCGGTTTTCATTAGCAGAAAAGTACTACAAAAAACTAAAAGCAATACGGGTAAACGATTTTATTGGGTGTTTTTAACGAAAAAAGCGGTAGCTCTATTGTGGGAATAAAGCTACCGCGAAACTTAAAAATTAAACATAACTATAGGGGTGTTGATACTACTAACTAATTTTTTGGTGAATATATTGTTGCCGTAAAAATTAAGTTAACAAATAGTTTTGGTGTAGGTTGCTTACTTACTTTTCTTTTTTGGCAATGTTAAATCCTACAGAAACTCCGGTATACCACCCATCATTATTATGAGAAAAAAACAGGTTTGCTG
>CETG01183538.1_pt1 | contig 14129 bp, 13 predicted proteins | sample 361471 | NCBI WGS metagenome assembly CETG01 (sample SAMEA2622696, study PRJEB7988) | marine metagenome | isolation source: saline water (ENVO:00002010), including | reverse complement strand
CAAATGAAAAGTATTTCCTAAAATCATTTGAGCATCTGTCTCTAATAATTGAGCAGATGTCACACCCTTTACTGTTCCCAAGGTCCCTACAGGCATAAATCTTGGGGTTTGTACTTCACCATGAGGAGTTCTAAAAGAAGCAACTCGCGCGTGGGTATTCGAACAACAAGTTTTTACCTGAAAGCGAAAATCAGTGTTTTGTTCCAATTTGCTCATTCCTATATTCCTTACTAGGATTTTTAGGTCTCTAGTTAGAAACTTATTTAATTACTGAGGCTAACCGTTCTGATTACTCCATCTTGGCTTCAAGATCTTGCAGGGGCATGGATGTTTTACACCACGTTGCCTAAAGGCCCCCTAATAAATCCAAGCTTCAAAAGAATTGCGCGTTTTGCCCCAATAATTGGATTGTTCATAGGAACAATCCAATCAATCTCTTGGTTAATACTTTCTCAAACTGGATGGCCTAAAGAAGCCTTAGCAATTATTTCAATCGCAATCGCAATATCGATAACAGGCGGATTACATTTTGATGGACTTATGGATACTGCGGATGGAATAGCTGCTGGTAAAAAAAAATGCCTAATCGCTATGAAAGACAGCAATATAGGAGCAATTGGTATCCAATCATTTTTTTTAGCTATAGCAATTCAAATAGCAGCTCTAATTAAGCTGGATAATGCAGCAATAATTGCTTTCCCAATAGTTAGTTTTTGGGGAAGGTTTTCTTCTCTCTGGGCAATTCAAAATTTTCCATATCTTCATGAAGAAAAGACTTCTACTTTTCATAAACTTCACTGGTGTGGTTTTCAAAAAGAAATCAAACCATCTTTATGTATTCTTTTAATAATTATCTTATTATTATTTGTTAATCCAATCAATATAGAGCATCGCCTCAATTTAATAATTTGTGTAATGATTGGTATAATTCCAGCATTTATTGTTCCTAATATAATAGGTAAAAAATTAGGAGGTCATAGTGGAGACTCCTATGGATCATCTTTAGTAATAGTGGAAACAGTTAATTTAGTTCTTTTATCAATTATTGTTTAGTTAAGTAAATAACAAAAGCATTACCTTTATTAGGAAGATTTAAATCAAAGTCAGACGGTGAGTTCAACAATTTAAGTTCTCCACCAAATTGATTTGCTAACTGGCACGCAAGAGTCAAACCGATTCCACTACCTGTTTTACCAGCACTTATTTTACCTCGAAAGCCATTCTCAAAAATCTTCTTTCTTTCTTCAAATGAAATCGGTTCTCCTTCATCCCAAACACAGATACCTTTATTATTCAAAGAAAGACCTATAGAAGATTTTGGAGGGCTATATCGAAAGGCATTCTCTAAAAGATTTGCAATGATTTCTGCAATCACACTTTCCTCATTAGGCCTAGGTTCTTTTATCCAGTCTGGCCATATTAAAGGACCACTCCAATGTCTACCTTGCAAATTAGATGTCGCAGCTGCTCTTTCAATTAAAGGTTCAATCAAATTTTTCAAATTCAATAAATTATCTTTCGTTAATACTGGAGGAAGCAATAATCGAGAAGAACTAATTTCATTAGAAGGCAATTTTGCTTGTGTTAAATCATCTAATACTGAGACATATTTTGTTAATTGTGCTTGTTCATTCAATAAACCTTCTACTAAGGATCTGTAGTCATTTTCAGGTCCAAGTTTCCGCAAAAGAAGTTTTGCATATGTTCTTAATGCAGACAACGGATTACGCAACTGATGCACCATTATTCCTAAGTGCTCGCTTTGTGTAGTCAACTCATTAAATAATCTTTTCCGTTCAAGTTCTAAACCAAGACAATGGGCCAAAACCATTGCAGTCGATTGCAATCGACTGTCTATTGATTCCGACCACTCCTCTTCTGAAGAAGCTCTTTCAACTCTTAAAACACCCAGCAATATCGAACCTTCTTGAAGTGGATACCAACGCCTCGTAGGGGATGCAGCCCTCAATTCTCTATCTGCCTCTAAAGGCTGCAAAACTTTTTTTAAATTCGGCCATTGTCCTACAGCCTGCAAACTTGGAGTTTCTCCACTTTTTGACTCAGCTATATAAACAATCAAATGTTCAACAACAGGATCATCCCTATAGCTCATAAGCTGTTGATCAACTAAATTTTGAAATCTTTCAGATAGCTGCATAGGTCCTATTTTTATATGTTTTCCAGAGGAATAGAAAGCTCAATAACTTGAAAAATACAAAAAAAGTATTAAGATATTATTGGGTTAGCAAATCACCCTTCAGATTTCTTCAAAGAAGATAATTTGGAGAAATTGCACAAAAAGCGCTGCCAAGGTTATAGCAGAGGTTGATGGGGCTGCTTTCCAAGGCTTGCTTAATTAAATTGATATTTTTGTCGTGCTTTGACGGCAGAAAAATCTTTTTATCGCCAATGCTGATGTGAACACTCATTGTGTTACTTGCTCGAAACTGAAAGCAAAGGCGTTGCGAAAACTCCAATCCCTCCCAATCCCTACTCCTTAAGGAGTCCTGAATTTTATGTCTAAGAAGCGCAAGAGGATTAGTCGCAGACGCCTTGCTGGTCAAAGAGTCATGGCTCATGTACCAACATTCCATTTAGGAACAGGAAAACACAAGCCTGTAACAGCAGCTAGGCACTACATAGCTGAGTCTGGCCTTCATTCACCTTCAGTCCTTAATGTTAGAAGAAACGAACATACGACAGATCGTTTCTTCTGGGGTGAAAAAGGATTATTTAGTGCGCAGTACGCAGAAGAGAATCATTTTCTGTTTCCCTCTCTTAGATCAATTGTTGATTGTATAGGAGAAGAGAAGATTTTTGAAGGTCTTGAACTTACTGCTGATGACTGGGAAGAAATTGAAGAGTATGAATACGCATTTGTTTAACAATAGAAAAATCGTTCTAGGCAAAACATTTATTTAGAAAATTAGTAAAGTTCTTATATAAATCTAGAGGTATTTCATGTCCACCATAGAAAGTTTGAACTTCGATTTCTAACCCTTGATTAGAAATCATTTGTTCAAGCTTTTGTGCTGCTTCATAAGGAACAACCTCATCATATTGGCCATGAGATAAAAACAACGGAGGCATTTTCAGTGGAACATTCCAACCTGGGTGAGGATAAGCACTACAACATATCAATCCTGCTAATGGCAACTTACAACCACTAGCTAATGCCATTGCCCCTCCTTGGGAGAAGCCCAAGATTACAGTTTTATTTAAAGGGATTTTCTCAGTAGCAATAGCTTTTACACGATCTTCAAGACTAGAAACTGCGGATGGTAATTGCATCCAATCAGGTGGGAAAAGACGATACCACTCTCTTCCTAAACCTTGATCTTGTTGATGCGGAGCGTTTAGAGAAACAATTTCTAATCGTCTTGAACAACTTTCCTGAAGATTTTTTCCAAGGGGAATTAAATCTTGGGCATTTGCACCCCAACCATGAAGCAAAATCAACCTATATGAAGGATTGAGTGTTGTGAGACGGACAAATTCATTATTCATTCAAGCAATTTACATTTGGCTGCTTAAGTTACTCATTAAATAAGCTTGTTTATTTTTACTATGAACCGTACAGCCTTGTTAAGCGTTTCAGATAAGCAGGGCTTAGTACCTTTTGCAAAATCTCTTACTGAAGATCATGGATATCAAATTATCTCTAGTGGAGGAACTGCCAAAGCCCTGGAATCGCAAAATATACCTGTTATTCGTGTCGCAGATTACACAGGAGCTCCTGAAATGCTTGGAGGCAGAGTAAAGACTTTGCATCCACGTATACATGGTGGAATTCTTGCGAAAAGAAAAGACTTAAATCACCAAGCTGATTTAGAGAAGCAAAAGATTCAACAAATAGATTTAGTTGTAGTCAATCTCTACCCTTTTAAAGAAACAATTAAAGATGAGAATGTTAGCTGGGATAAGGCTATTGAAAATATTGATATTGGTGGTCCTACATTAATTAGAGCAGCCGCTAAGAATCATGAAGATGTCGTAGTACTTACTAATCCAGAACAATACAAAGATTTTCTAGAGAACCTAAAAGCTGGAGAGATCAATGAAACAATTAGACGAAAACTTGCATATGAAGCATTTGAACATACTGCTTTATATGATCTAACAATTAGTAATTGGATAAATTCAAAAGAAAAATTAAATTCATTGAATTGGAATGAATCAATTCCACTTAAACAAAAACTAAGATATGGTGAAAATCCTCATCAAAATGCTTCTTGGTATAGCTTTAAAGAAAAGGGATGGGGAAGCGCACATCAATTGCAAGGAAAAGAACTGAGTACAAATAATCTTTTAGATTTAGAAGCAGCAATATTAACTGTGAGAGAGTTTGGGTATGGAGATTTTGGTTCTAGACCATGCTTGGACAATGCTGCAGTGATTATTAAACATACGAACCCATGCGGAGTCGCCATAAGTCATACAGGTACTTCTGCTTTTCAAAAAGCTTTTGAAGGAGACCAAATAAGTGCCTTCGGAGGAATTGTTGCACTAAATTCTTGCGTGGAAAAAGCTACAGCACTTGAATTAACTAAACTTTTCTTAGAATGCGTAGTGGCTCCTGATTTCGAACAAGAATCTATCGACATTTTAAGAAAAAAAAATAATCTAAGAGTCCTTAAACTCCCTCCAAGCGCTATCGATTTAGCTAACACAAATTATGTAAGGAGTATACTTGGAGGATTATTAATTCAAGATCAAGATGACAGGGAAGTGAATAATAAAGACTGGAAAGTAGTTACACCTTTAAAACCAAGTCCTAAAGAGTTAGAAGATCTTTCTTTCGCATGGAAACTAGTTAGACATGTTCGATCAAATGCGATCGTTATTGCCTCTAACGGCATGAGTTTGGGTATCGGTGCTGGGCAAATGAATAGAGTGGGAGCGGCAAAATTAGCTCTTGACGCTGCGGGAGAAAGAGCAAAGGGAGCTGTATTAGCAAGCGATGGATTCTTTCCATTTGATGATACTGTTCGTCTGGCTAATGAGTATGGAATTAGCTCAATAATCCAACCAGGAGGAAGTATTAAGGATCAAGCATCTATAGATGCTTGCAAAGAGCTGAACATATCAATGATATTAACTAACAGAAGACATTTCTTACACTAAATTATTTAATTAACTACCCTTTGGATAATAAGTTATTTTATTTGTCTTCCTAAAAGCTGATAATCTTCCTGGACCTGCACATAAGAAATAAAAAGATATCAAACCATAAATAGCTGAAAGTTCAAAAGCGTAATTATGTCCTTCAACAACGGCGAAGGGAAAGCCTTCTAGTCCTGTATCAACAAAATGGAAATAACATGCGAATACCATTGTAGAAAGTATCCCAAGCGAGGAAATTCTCGCCAATACCCCAGTAGCCAATCCAAGAGGACAAACTAATTGTGTGATAGCTGCTATATAAGTCCAAATTATGGGATCACCAGGTAAAAAGCCAAAATATTTACCTACCACAAATTGTGAAAACCCTTCAGGATCATCTAATTTCTCAAGTCCATGATGGACCATCATTAAACTAAAACCAACTCTCAGAGCAAATATTGCTAATTCTCCCAATATATTTACTTCTCCTTGAGAAGAAGGACTTTGGACCACAACTTCTACTTTTTGAGAAGATGAATTAGATTTCAAATCCCTTCCTTTGGCATTTCCAGATTCAGTCATCTTCTATAAGTGTTGGTCACTGATTCTAAGGGAATGCATCATATAGGTGGGACTTACTTAGACAAAACCTCTTTCTCAGTTAACTTCATAAGTTTTTGTATGACATGTTCAACAACTCTGTCAGGGGTGGAAGCCCCTGAAGTTATACCAACAGTAACCTCTCCATAAGGTAAAAATTCCTCCTCAGTTTTCAAGTCCTCTCCTAAAGGCATATGAGTAATAGTATTGGTATTTTCTCCTATTCTTTCAGGAGTATCTATATGAAAAGAACGAATTCCCCTGCTTACTGCTATTTCCTGTAAATGAGTTGTGTTTGACGAGTTATAACCACCAATCACAACCATCACATCTAGAGGCTCATCGACTAAAGAAAACATAGCCCCTTGTCTTTCATCAGTGGCATCACAAATAGTATTAAAGGCAAGAAAATGTTCATTTATTTCTGCAGGACCATATTTCCTAAGCATTGTCTTTTCAAACAATCTCCCAATCTCCTCTGTCTCACTTTTCAGCATGGTTGTCTGATTGGCTACACCAAGTCTCACTAAATCTTTATCTGGATCAAATCCTTTTGAAGAAGCCTTAGCGAATCGCTTTAAAAATTCATGCCTGTTCCCATTTCCTAAAATATATTCTGCTACATATTCTGCTTCTGCAAGGTCAAGTAAAACTAAATAAGTTCCAGCAAAAGAACTTGTTGCTAGAGTTTCTTCATGTTTATATTTGCCATGAATAATTGAAGTAAAAGTATGCTTTTTATGCTTCTCAACTGTATGCCAAACTTTAGAAACCCAAGGACAAGTGGTATCAATGATATGACAACCCCTTTCATGTAAAAGCTGCATATCCTGAACTGTTGCTCCAAATGCAGGCAATATGACTACATCTCCATCTTTGACTCCCGAAAAATCCTTTACTCCATTTTCCTCAGAAATAAATAAAACATTCATTTTTCTAAGGTGATCATTCACAGATGGATTATGAATAATTTCATTGGTAATCCAGATTCTCTGAGTTGGATAATGCTTCCTTGTTTCATAAGCCATAGCAACAGATCTTTCTACTCCCCAGCAAAAACCAAAAGCTTCTGCAAGCTTTACTTTTAAGCGACCATGTTCTAATAAATTTCCGTTATCTCTTATTTCGCCAATTAATTTGCTCTGATAGGCATCCGCTAAGGCTTGAGCTCGTTGTGCAGCCGATCCAAAGCCTCGTCGATTATATCGATCTGATTTGTGCAGAGACTGCTTAAAAGCTTGAGTATCCATATTCAGAACTCAAACAAAATAGTTGTATACACATTTAATCATCTAATTGCTGAATATATTAAAAAAGCCTGGAGTAATTCCAGGCTTTTTTAAATTTAACTTCAGGATAATTTACTAACTAGAAGCAAAGTCCGGGTAAGCCTCCATACCATGTTCTCCAACATCTAATCCTTGAATTTCTTCTTCCTTAGTAACCCGGATCCCTCCAAATAATCCTCCAATAACTGACCAAACAATCCAGCAAGATATAATTGTAAAAGCTCCATAGGCTAGGCATCCAAGTAGTTGAATCCCTAGTTGAGAAAAACCATGACCGGTTAATAAGCCTTTATCAATATTAAAAAAACCAATTGCTAATGTTCCCCAAACGCCGCATGATCCATGAACAGAAATCGCTCCAACAGGATCATCTACTCCTAAACGATCAATAAAGGAAACTGAGAAAACTACAATTGCTCCACCAATAAAGCCAATTACCCAAGATGCCCACATTGTGACACCATCACAGCCAGCCGTAATGCTTACTAATCCAGCAAGAATACCATTAATAATCATTGTCAAATCTGGCTTTCCACTAAAAATCTGACTAATCAATGTTGCGGCTATTCCGCCTCCTGCTGCGGCAAGAGTTGTAGTCACAGCAACATAAGGAACAGTCTGATCTAAAGCCAATACAGAACCAGGGTTAAATCCATACCAACCAATCCAAAGTATTAAAGCCCCAAGAGTTGCAATAGCCATATTGTGTCCTGGCAAAGCCTGTGGCTTACCATCGACAAACTTGCCGATTCTTGGTCCCAAAAGAGCTGCTCCAACCAAGCCAGCCCATGCTCCAACTGAATGAACCAATGTTGAACCTGCAAAATCCATAAATCCTGCTTTAGCAAGCCATCCATCACCATTCCACTGCCATGAACCAGCAATTGGATATATAAACGCAGTTAATAGAAGAGAAAAAACAACAAATTCTCCAAATTTAATTCTCTCAGCAACTACTCCAGAAACAATTGTTGCTGCAGTTCCTGCAAAGGCAGCTTGAAAAAGAAAATCAACACTAGGCACTAAACCATCTGGATCAGTAACTGTGGGATCAAAGAAAAATCCTGGGGCTTTAAGTACTCCTGGGATAATCCAATCACCTGTATACATCAAGTGAAATCCAATAAACCAATAAGCAGTAACTGCAAGAGTAAAAACAAGTAGATTTTTAGATAAAATATTTACGGCATTCTTTTGTCTGCACATCCCGGCTTCTACCATTGCAAAGCCAGCATTCATGAAAATAACTAAAATTGCAGCTATCAATAACCAAAGATTATTAGCTAATCCTTGAGGGCTAAGGGTAACTCCTGCATCATCAGCAGCATGAACAGCAAAATTAAAAAGGCCTAAACCAAATAATGCGATAGGTACACAAGAGAACCAAATCAAGGATCGGCTAGTCCTTAATCCTCTAATACCCCTTAAAAGAAGCATCGGTCCATTTAAAAGACTTGCCTCTTGTAGGCGAGCCATCGTTCGCCTTGGAGGCGATTTCAAGGCAGTAGTCATAAAGAAATGCAGAACTTCTAATTTCTGGAAATTAAATTCCAGCTATGTACAACATTCACTATGCAAAACAGGAAGACTGGCATAAGTATTTGATGATACAAAAACTATCACTAGTTATCAAAAGGGTATCCGTCATAACAAGAAATTCAAATGTTTGCCAGAGGTTTTAATCCTTCCCAAGTTATGTAATTGATATTGAAGCCAAAAGAACAGGGGAGAACTTCTACGCCAGATTTCAATGCAAGTCGATATAAATGCCCATAATTTTCATCTGCAGAATCGCCTGGAGCAAAAGCATTGACATCTTTTCTACTAATGCAAGGAACCAAAACAGCTCTTGATTGAGGTAAAACACCCATTAATTCTTTTAAGTGTTTTTGCCCTCTCTTTGTAACTGTATCGGGGAAAAGAGCTAAAGAGTCTTCTGTCCATGTCGTATTTTTTACTTCAAGATAAATAGTTCGGTCATCAGGTTTTTTTTCTTCTAGAGGGTAAATAAGGAAATCTATTCGACTTCTCCTATCAATTCCATAAACAACTTCTTGACGAATTTCCCCAACTAAACCTAACTCTTCTTGCAAACAACCAGCTTCAATTGCACAACGAACAATTTTATTAGCCAAAGAAGTATTCACTCCAACCCAACAAGAGTCTCCATTTTGATTTTTCACTTCTGCTTGTTCCCAAGACCAAGACAATTTGCGAGTAGGTGAAGGAGCATAACGAAGTCTGACTCGACCATGTTTTTTTATAACTCCTTTCATTGGTCCAGTATTAGGACAATGAGCAGTAACAATTTCACCACTATCTAGTTTCACATCAGCCAAAAATCGCTTGTACCGCTTCAGCAAAACCCCCTCATAAAGAGGCGGGAATTCAAGCAGGACATCTCCTATTCTCAACACTTGCTTACTCTTGCGATACTGAATAATGAATCAACCCAATAAAAGGTTAATAAACAAATTTGATTTCCCATGACTCCAGCATGACGAAATCCATCAAAAGAATTGCTCTCATTGTCTCTTCCGGAACATTAGTCAGCAAAATAGGTGGTCTAGCCAGACAACTTGTAATTGCTGGAGCATTTGGAATTGGCTCAGCATATAACGCATACAACTATGCATATATTCTTCCTGGATTTTTTCTAGTTCTTCTTGGTGGAATAAATGGACCATTTCATAATGCAATGGTGAGTGTTTTGAGTCGTAAATCAATTGAAGAAGGTAATGAAATAACAAGAATTATAAATATAAATATTGGCTCATTATTAATCATCATCAGTGCATTTTTATTCATTGCTGCTGATCCTATTATTAAAATTATTGGGCCAGGTCTTAGTAGTGAAGTTCATAAAATCGCTGTTATTCAATTACAAATAATGTCTCCAATTGCTTTCTTTTCAGGCTTAATAGGAATAGGTTTTGGTTATTTAAATGCAAAGGATGAATTTTTTATACCTTCTATTTCTCCTTTAATATCTAGTATTGCAATCATTATTACTATTAGTGCATTCTGGTGGCATCAAGAATTTCAAATAAATTCATATAACTATGCACTAAGAGGAGGAATCTTACTCGCAATTGCAACATTGAGTGGAGCAATTCTTCAATGGATTGTTCAAATGCCATCTTTAATCAAGAAAGGACTGGCACAATTTCAATGGAAATGGGACTGGAAGCATTCAGGAGCCAAAGAAGTATGGCAGATTCTTTTTCCAGCCACACTAGCTTCAGGGATGTTACAAATAAATGTTTTTACAGACCTTTTTTTTGCATCAGGAATTATTGGAGCTGCCGCGGGGCTTGGGTATGCAAATTTTGTGATTCAAGCTCCGTTAGGATTAATTTCCAATGCGATTTTATTACCTCTCCTGCCAATATTATCTCGACTAAGCAAACCCCAAAATAGGGAAGAACTAATTAAAAAAATCGAAAAGGGCTTAATACTTTCTATCGCAAGCATGATTGGATTAGGTGCTTTATTTATCTCACTTAGTACACCAATCATCATTTTAATATATGGAAGAGGTGCTTTTGATAATAGTGCAATATCTCTCGTAAGTAAATTATTAATCGCCTATGGTATTGGAATGCCCGCTTATTTAGCAAGAGACTTTTTAGTAAGAGTTTATTATGCAATAGGCGATGTAAAAACTCCTTTCAAACTTTCTTTAATAGGTATTTTCATTAACATTTTATTAGATTGGGTTTTAATTGGAGGTCCGTCTCCTGATGGGAACTATTTCCAATTTAATTTTGGAGCTCAAGGCCTTGTATTTGCTACTGTATTAATTAATTTTCTTACTTGTATTTATCTTTTAATAAGATTAAACTTTCACCTTAAAATTATTCCAATTGATAAATGGGTCTTAAAGATAATCAAGCTTTTATTTTCGGGATTTTTATCAATACTTGTTATCTCCTATTTATCTTCAATCATAGTTTGGCCAAAAAGTTTATTTGGATTATCAATAGGTATTTCCATTTTTTCATCTATAAGTATTTTAATTTTTCTTTTCTCTGCAAAATTTCTTCATGTAAATGAAGTTGATGATCTAATAATAATTTTCAGAAAAAAACTTACTCATTTTTAAGAAGTACATCTCTTTCTTCTCTTACGTTGATAGCCACTTCTAAGGATGTTGATCCATCAAGCTTCAATCCATCGACAGACAAAATTCTTGCTTCAATACCAAAGTCTTGAAAAGCTGTTTCCATTTCTTGAATCAATGCTTTTTCTACCTGAGCTTCAGCATCAAAAACTTTTCCAATAAATCTTTCTCCAAGTCGACCAACGCGTTGGCGGACTACTTCACGAGCATTGGTGACCTCAATAATAAGCAAATCAATTAAGTCAATGCTTTCAACCTTATCTGCTATAGGGCTCAAGTAACTCTTCTAGATCAAAAATTTGTCCTGGAGGAATCAATCTCGCCAAAGGTAAACGAGTATTACCACCACCAAATTCAACTTGAACTGCCTCTAGCGCCTTGCGAACAGCAATATCAGTACCTTGGTCCAAATTTGCCTTGCATTCAATTGCTAGATCTTTCGCTAATCCTGCATCACCTAAATAAAGATGCCAATTTGCTACTTGGATATAAATCCGATCAGCAATAGAAATTTCCAGCTCGCGTAATTCATTTAACTCAAGAGTCATAGCAAACAACCAATGAAACAAAAAGCTTTGAAGTTCTATTCAAACAAAATGGGCAATATCAATTAGGGATCATACTAAAAAAAAATCAATGATTTCAACCAATAAAATCTCGAGAACTAATTTGATTTTGTAGTTATTTCATTCCATTGGTTGACGAAGTCACCCTTTATGGGCTGATATTGATTTTTGATGCGCCTGTAGCTCAGCGGATTAGAGCATCTGACTACGGATCAGAGGGTCGGGAGTTCGAATCTCTCCAGGCGCGTTTTCAGAAATTAACTCATTCATTTTTGAGGTAATCACTATATAAAGAAAATAACCATTATTTTTTTCTCTTATTCAAGAAGGCTTGACTACTATCCAAGCGGATTATCAAAGAAAAGGAGTTAAGTTCTTGTCATCAATTAATGCCTCTCTCAAGGAGACTGATTCCGTCATCGCTTGCTTAATTGATCAGGAGTTAAATAGACAAGAAAGTCATTTAGAGCTAATAGCAAGTGAAAATTTTACCTCCAAAGCTGTTATGGCTGCACAAGGTGGGATCCTGACCAATAAATATGCGGAAGGATTGCCTGGGAAGCGATATTACGGCGGTTGCGAGCATGTTGATGAAATAGAACAACTAGCCATTAATAGAGCAAAAGAACTATTCAACGCCAAATGGGCAAACGTTCAACCTCATAGTGGAGCACAAGCTAATTTTGCTGTTTTTCTAAGTCTGCTCAAACCAGGAGACACCATTATGGGAATGGACCTATCTCATGGTGGGCATCTAACTCATGGTTCCCCAGTAAATGTAAGTGGCAAATGGTTTAAATCAGTTCATTACGGCGTAGATCGTGAGAAAGAAATACTTGATATGAATGAAGTTCGAAAACTTGCCAATGAATATCGTCCAAAATTAATTATTTGCGGTTATTCCGCATACTCTCGAACCATTGATTTTAATAGTTTCAGAACTATTGCAGATGAAGTCGGTGCATATTTAATGGCAGATATAGCTCACATCGCAGGCCTAGTTGCGACAGGATTACACCCAAGCCCTATTCCTTATTGTGATGTCGTAACGACAACAACACACAAAACTCTCCGAGGGCCTCGTGGGGGACTAATCCTTTGTAAGGATGAAGAGTTTGGCAAACAATTTGATAAAGCAGTTTTCCCTGGAGCACAAGGCGGGCCACTAGAACATGTAATCGCAGCCAAAGCAGTAGCTTTTAAAGAAGCTCTTGAGCCAAGCTTTAATGAGTACATAAAACAAGTCATTACGAATGCAAAAGCTTTAGCAAGGCGAATGAAAGAAAGAGGAATCACTGTTGTAAGTGGAGGAACTGACAATCATTTGGTCCTACTAGATCTTCGTAGCATTCAGATGACTGGGAAAATTGCTGACAAATTAGTAAGTGAAGTAAATATCACTGCTAATAAAAACACTGTTCCTTTCGATCCCGAATCTCCCTTTGTTACAAGTGGACTCCGTTTAGGTACTGCAGCTCTTACTTCTCGAGGATTTGATGAAAAAGCATTTTCTCAAGTAGCTGATATTCTTGCTGATCGGTTACTAAACCCAAATAACTCTTCAGTTAAATCAAAATGTATGGATAAAGTTTCAGAACTATGCCTTAAATTTCCACTCTACAAATAAAATAGCTAAATAAAATTGACGCAATCAAATCAAAAGAATGGTATCGAGATCCTCTGTATAGGTACAGAGTTATTACTAGGGAATATTATAAATAGCAATGCAAAATGGCTTGCGGAAGAACTTTCATCATTAGGATTAGCTCACTATCGTCAAACAGTTGTAGGTGATAACTCCTCTCGCTTAAATAATGCAATAATTGAATCTTCAAATCGATGTCGAATACTTATTACTACCGGTGGTCTTGGACCGACTCCTGATGACTTGACTACAGAAACAATTGCAAAAGCTTTCAATGTTCAACTAGAACAAAATCAAGCTGTATGGAAAAACATCAAAGAAAAATTAAACTTCAATTCCTCTACCGTATCTAAAAATAATGAAAAGCAATCTTTCTTTCCAAGAAACTCTAAAATTATTCCAAATCAATCTGGCACCGCACCAGGAATGATATGGAGTCCTAAAGAAGGATTTACTATCTTAACTTTTCCTGGCGTACCTTCTGAAATGAAAGATATGTGGAATCAAACGGCGAAACCATGGTTAATAAAAAATGGAGGACTCACATCTTCTTTTGTAAGTAAAGTACTTCATTTTTCGGACATTAAAGAATCAGTTCTAGCTGAAAATATTGGAGATTTGTTAGAAAGCAATAATCCAACAGTTGCACCATATGCCTCACTTGGAGAAGTGAGATTGCGAATAACTGCTAAAGCAAGAAATATTGATGAAGCAAAGGCTCTTATAAGGCCAATTGAAGATGAAATTCGACTTAGGGAAGGTAATAAATGCTATGGATCAGATGAAGATAAGTTAACTTCAGT
>CETG01191911.1_pt1 | contig 14153 bp, 13 predicted proteins | sample 361471 | NCBI WGS metagenome assembly CETG01 (sample SAMEA2622696, study PRJEB7988) | marine metagenome | isolation source: saline water (ENVO:00002010), including | reverse complement strand
TTTTTTTCATACAATTAAGTGGTCTATAGGTATTAAAAAAGTGTATAAATAAAAGGAGCAACAACCGAGCCCTGGGTAAATACAAGAAGACTACCCATTAGGACAATTGTGATAATCAGTGGTGCTAACCAGTATTTCTTACGAACTTTGAGAAAATCCCAGACATCTTTTGTTAGATCTAAAAATGCTTCCATAGTAAAAATCCTTTAGGAATCCGTTGATAGATGTAATCATTACACACTAACTTAATTCTAAATAGGAACTAACAAAAATATAGCATTAGCAAGTTCTGCACTCGCATTCAAATTAGATCAGAAGGGATTGCTTGCTTATTTAGCCGATGCTTATTGATCTCTGCAGTGCTTATAAGATTAGGGTTTTTGTTTACGCATTGCGACAATCCCTTAACATGCATTTATCACTTTTAAGCACTTTACATTTAGACTGACACTCGTTCCAGGGATTTTAAGGGAGTTTAGCACTTTTAAGACTTTGCTTTTACTATTAATTTTTTCATTGCTACTGATTGCATTAACTAGATTAAGATATATTCTAAGGATCGATATATTAAAAGTAAATTATGTCTAAAGATACTCCTTTAAATAATTATAATTAATGTCTAAAACTAACAAGCAATTTATTAAATTTGTCATAGTTGGTTTAGTTTCCACACTTTATAATTACATAGTATATATAATTCTATTTTTATTATTTAAACATATCATACTAGCTTCTATTATTGGATATATGGTTGGTCTACTTAATTCTTATTTTTTCGGAAAAAGATGGGTCTTCAGAATTGAATCATCGAAGAATAAAAGATTAATCTTATATTTTCTAGTCGTGTATGCTTTTGGAGCATTGGGAAGTTCAACTATAATATACTTTATTAATAACATATATTATGATTATAATCTTGCCTGGTTTTTGGGAACAATTTATGCCGTAATTAATAATTTTCTTGGTTCAAAATTTATAGTTTTCAAAGGAGCGTGAAATTTCTAATAGACAATCAATAGTAAATTTTAATATCTTTTATAGTTCATTAATTATTTTTTTAAAATGCCCATGCTGTCTATAGAATCAACCAGTTTAAAGTGATAATTTGGCTTTTTAAATTTCTCTTTTTAATGAAATTAATAGGATCCAAACTTTTTTATTTTAATATCTAGTTAAATGATCTTTCTTGTAAAGCAGGCAGTAAATCTTTGCACATTTAATAGCTCTTTCAGAATATTTCTGCATCAAGTAATTATTAAAATATACGCTTTCTCGAAGATCTAAAGAAGTATTTGAAATAGAAGATTTGCTCTTTGATTGAAGCGCGCTAAGAGAATATTTGACTAAAAGCAGCAGCAATTAAATTGCATTTAAATCATTTTTAGTTAAATGATGGTCTACTATGCGAAGCTTTTTTCGAATGGAATCAGCCTTATGAAGAAGACCTACAGCTTCTTTTCTGCCGACGGCTTGGTCTGCTTTGAGCATAATTTCTCTATACTCTTTATTCAATTGTCGCTGTGTCATGAAATACCTTTTGCTTTAGTTTGTTGGTAATGAATTGGTTTCGCCAATATCACTTATTTGGCTTGAGAAGTATCTCTAGCTTAATCTCATCCGAGATTCATTGAACATAGCATATAAGCTTCTCTTACGATGTGTTGATACCACCCAAGGCCTTCATTGTATATATGTACTATCCATCCATTCTTTCCCTTGCTATCCAGAGAAATATTTCTTGTGACTTTCTATAAAATTAATTGACGTTGTTCGCTCCTAAACCCAATTAAGAAACTAGAAGTATTAAAAGAACAAAATCAAGTTTGATATGCCAAGGAGGATATAGATGATGAAGTAACTGGTGCATTGCAAGGATGACCAAATGAATGAGATAAGACTTTTACTGAAAAACCTCCCGTAATAGCTACCAAGCCAATAAGCAATAACCACTTAGTTCTTTCGCTACTAAGCATTTTGTTCATGAAATCAGGAATTGTTGTTCTTTATTTATGCTTTAGTTTTATCATTTTTTTTACTTTAAGCTACTCTAAATCATCTCTTTAGTAATAATAATTTATTGAAAACTATCTTCTTTATTTAGGATTTTGGATCTTTTCCCAATAATCTTCGTTGATTCATTTTATAGAGGTGCAATACTTTTTATTGAATTTTTCGGTAGCAGGCTTATTAGGATTAGTCCATCTAATCAGCCTTAGGGATGCTATTATTAAGTCTTTTAAACTTGCAAACCAACTATTAGGTTTTTTTATTCATTTTAAATCTATCTGATATTCATAATAACTATTTTCTGTGCTCTCTCGTTAATTTTTACCCGAAGAAAAATTATAAAATAGAGAATTTTCCTTATTTAGTTATAAACAAAAAATTATAATTTTCTCATTGATTCAACAAGCTCATCAACTTTTTTCCAATCTGTTAATTCATATACTTTTGATATATCTTTTGGTCCATTAGTAATAACCATTATAAATAAAATTGCTAATTTATTAGCGCAATCAAGATTTGGATAATCTAATCGACCAGCAAAAACAGCCTTTATAGTAGGCTCCCATTCCATTTTCTTGAGGAATTTTATAATGTATGGATTAGTTTCTGGTGTATTTTTTTCAGGTTTCCTTGCAGTAAGGTTTAATGAGAAAAATACTGTTTTCTTATTTTCTAATAATTCTTTATTTGAACTAATAAATTCATAGACATTTTTTCTATGGTAACCATATCGCACACTTGCACCAATAATTATTTCATCGAACTTTGATAAGTCGCATTCCTCAGATTTTTCCATCGAAGTAATAGTTATTTCCTTTTGCCCATTGAGTTTTTCTTTTATATACTCACATATATGTTTTGTATGACCGTCAATACTAGAATATAAAATTAATGATTGAGCTTTTTCGTTAGTCAATGCTTTGGAGGTTGAATTGCTTTAATCTTAGTTATAATCATCCATAAAGTTCAGAATTATCAATTTCTATGAATCATTATTGAGATAAGGTAACACCAAATTTAATCCTATGAGGATAGTTTTCTTGATCTTCTAACTGCACTTCACAAGGCTAAAAATCACACATCCACTATTGCAACTAACCTACCTGTTTGAAATATCTAAATTATTCAAGAATAATTTACACTTAAAATTGCTAAATTCTTATTTTTATTTAGGATTAACTTGGCATAATGTCTCTTTAATATTTTGAACCTTATCTAGCTGAAAACAAGTAATTTCTTTCTTAATACTTTTTACTTTCGGTGGGCTAGTTATTATACCTCTATCCATAAAATAACGAAATTGACTTGGTGGATTTATTAAAACGGGATTACTATGAGTTTTGCTTATATATTCCCATTGCTTTTCGAAAGATTTACTTGGAACAATTTGAGATTGATGAAGAACCTGATTCTTAACTTCGATATAACCTCTAGTTAAATCTTTTCTATTGTAATCAACTAGTCCTTTAATTGGAAGGTCTGATAAACTTGAAACGCTCCAAAATGTAAATGCAAAAATAGTAATTAAACCATATAAGTATAATGATCGAATGATATAATATCTTTTTAAAGATATTATATCCCTTCTATAATAATTACCTTCATTTGATAAGCCAAGAATTGCTAGATAAATGCTACATGATAAGATAACTCTAGTAAAACTAAAGCCAGAACTCCAGATATATATCCATAAACTTAAATATACTAATAATAAAAGATTTTTAGATTTCGCTAATTGATTTATATTAAAAAATGGAATTAATATAAAAGGGCTTAGTGAAAGTATAGAGACCATCATAACCTTTGGCCCAATTAAATTTAGGAAGTTGGAGATATATTTGCTAAGTGGAATTATTTCAGACGCTTTAATCATCACATATCTAATAGGCTCAAGCCCTAAACCAGAATAAATTACAGTTATAATATTTTTTAATAAAGGTTGGGTGATTTGAATATTGTATAGCCCTTGAAATGAATTATAGTTGTTTATATATAGAGCATTAGGTAATAGGTGTTTAAAAAAACTTGGAGGTGAGATGATATAAAAAGGATTTTTAAAAAATATATAATTAAGTATAGCTGTTGAAGCTAAAATAATTATTGCTCCAAAAGTTAAGCTTGATAAGCTGGTAACTTTTAATGTATTTATTTTTGGTATATCTATTTTCTGATGATTTTTAATTGCATATATTATAAAAATTCCCCAGCAAAATAAACTTGTCACGAAAAAAGCTAATTAAGATAGCCTGCTGAAAATACTAATAATTCCGATTATTAGGCAAATAGATAATAGAAATATTTTATTTAGTATATTTTTTAATTTAAATGCAATTATCGTCAAAGAAATACCTGTAACTTCAAATGCACAAATATATATATCTTGTTTTCCAGAAAGTCCAATATCCCATATGTCTGGAAGGCTAATAATTAAAGCAATTATTATCAAGAGCTTTTTCAAATCAACAGAGAATATTTGTTGAGCAGATTCAATGCTTGTAAGAACTATTAAGATCAGTGCGATTAGTCTGGTTATCCTGGTGATTGTCCACGAGTTTGTTAATTGAAGCGTAAAGGCATCAAAAAATGAAGCAAAAGAATCTGTTCTCAAGCCTTGACCTAATTTATAAAAATCAATAGTCGACAAAGATCCAAAATTTGCTATTTGTATGGAATCATAGAAATATGCTCCTAATTGATCTCCATGAGTGACTGGAAGAAGTACACGTATTATTAAACAAAAAGATTGAAGTGCTATTGCTATTAATAGCATTAGCTTGATTGCATCAAGTTTTAGATCTTCTTTGCTAATATTTACTATTCTATTCAATCTAATATTCATATTTAACATTAGGTCCTGAATATTTTTCTTATTTAAGATGATTAATAATATAGAAAATATAAATATAAGTAAATTATAATTTAATAAAATTCCTAGTAAATGTGCTAAGCAGTTAATGATGCCAAAAAATGTAAAAACACCTAAAAAACCAATTGAGATTGAAAGATAAGTATGTTTTGTTGCTATATCATTATCTGAATGACTGGTAATACTATATAAATATGCATTTGCAATACTCGAAAAGCTCATCCAAGTACTTATGAAAGAAAAGATGTATATCAAATCTTTTGGAATAATTTCCAATATAATACTATATTTTTCTTAAGTGAAGCTTTTATAAATCCTTTATGTTTAAAGCAAGCTATTTTTTCTTGCTTAATATTATTCATTACTTCTAGAATAAATTATAAACTATTACAGTAAATAAACTAAAAATAATTTCTATTTTTCAAATATATAAAAGAACACTTATATACTTGATTTAAATTACATTAACTTTATCTCCTAATTCCTTGCTTTCAGGAGTGATTTACCACAGCATTTTTTATAACAGGTCAATTTCCTCATTAGGTCGATATACCTACAATAACATCTGCTTGTAAAGTTGAATTATTAGACATCTAATTTTTATCTTCAACTTGATAAGAAAGTTTCAGCTAGCAAGTAATCATAATAAACAAATTTATCGCAGGTTAAAGCTTAGAAAAATTATTTAGATTTCTGCCTATTTTGAAATTTCCACTACCCACTCATATCAATTAACATCCTTGATTTTTAGAAAATATACGGAACAATTAGAGCGTTAGGTTACCCTATTGTGACTATTTATAATATTAAAGCCACATTTTGCATGATTTTAATGCCTCTCACTTTTGAGATTATTATTCAGAATAATCATGCTATGGCTGAATCAAGATCTTTGCATAGTTACCCATCACTTTCCAGGCAATTTAATTCCGATCAACCTATAGTTGAAAAATTGCAAGGTCTAAATTATCAGCTTTCAATTCTTGATAAGCATATGAAAAATCGATTTGAATCAAAATAAAGCATCTATTCAATCTTTTGAGATGACTCTTAAACCAAGGTCTTGTATTTACTTTTTTCTGCTGCATCAATCATTTCTTTAAAAGTTTCTGAACTATTTTTAAGTTGTTCGTAATTACCTGAGGCTTTTATTTGCCCATTATCAAACTCATAAATATAGTCACACTTTCTAACAGTTGAAAGTCTATGAGCTATTACAACTATTGTGCACCTCCGACCAATTAAGTCTATTGCTCCCATTACCTCCGCTTCGGTTTTATTATCTAAAGAACTTGTTGCTTCATCAAAGATTAAAAAGCTTGACTCTTTATAAAAAGCTCTTGCTATAGCTAATCTTTGCCGCTGACCACCCGAAAGTCTAATACCATTATCACCAATCTGGGTATATAGCCCCATAGGAAGTTCTTCTATAAGATCTTCAAGTTGTGCAGCTTGTAGAGAATCCCAAACTCTATCAATATTAATATCTTCAGCTTCTACGCCATATGCAATATTTTCTATGACATTAGTATTTAATAAATTAATTGATTGCGGAACATAGGAGCAAATTGATTGCCAGGCAGCTACCTCGTCGTCATTAACATCTAATCCATCTAATTGTAAGGATCCGTATGATGGTCTTAAGAGACAAAGAAGTTGATTGGCTGTTGTTGTTTTACCACTTCCTGTTTTGCCAACAAAAGCTACTCTGCTGCCTACAGGAATGCTTATATTAATGTTTTCGAGTACATAGCTTGAACTATTTGGGTACTTATATTTTACAGAATTCAATCTAATACTTTCCCTAGGTTCTAACCCTTTAGCAGAGGAAACTTTATTCGATTTCATTGTTAATCTTTCATTAGGTAATTCAACAAGTTTTAAAGTCTCTTCTAGATCAGGTATGCCTGCTCTTAAATCTGTTAATCCTCTAAATAGATCTTGTAGAGGAGGTGTGAGCTTTAAGGATGCAACTGCAATCGTGGCAACAAAAGGGACTATTTCAACTAAATCATTTGGTTGCCTGTTTGAGAGAAGAGGAAATAAACCAATAGAGAAGATTAAAGTTATTCCAAAAGGCTCAATTAATGCTCTTGGAAATTCTGGAAAAGTTTGTGCTTTCCATAAAAATGGAAAAGCATTTACGCCTGAATCTGAATATCTTTTTTCAAAGTATGCTTCGGAATTTGTAAGATGAACATCAACAATGGTTCTAATTGATTCAGTTAAAACGCTATTTGTTTCTTTCTCAAGTAAGATTCTTTGTCGAGTGGCAAATCTAATATATGGAGTAACAATTAATGAAATTAGAGCATAACAAGCTAATAAGCATAAAATCACATATAATGCAATTGGTTTTCCAACTATTAATATTGCTAAACAAATAAATGAAACAACAAAAAAACCACTTGAAATTTCAAGAATTGGCCCTATGAATTTTTCAGAAGCTCTTGAAATATTTATGAGTATTTTAGCTGAAAGGTCTGTACTTTTTTTACCTAAAAAGAATTCATATTGTTGTGCAAAGATTTTTCTTTGAGCTAATTCAGATAAGTCAAGCCAAATAGAAGCCTTTAGTTTATCTCTACATGCTCTAAGAAACAATCTTAAAAATGAAGCCATCCAATTTAAACTGATATAAAAAATTACTAGCCATAGAACTTTTAATTTTGGGTCATCTGGAATGAAATCCGGGAATGGCAATGCAGGACGATTAGGCTTATTCACAACTATCGTGAATAGCCTTGATACGAGTCCAATTACAAATAAATCAGTTAAACCAGTCACTGCAGCTATTGGCATTAGCAAAAGAAGCGATCGCTTTCTCTTCCTTGGTAGGGTCTTAAAAAGACGAACCAGTAAATCGAATGTTTTGCTTTTACTGCTACTAGCCATCTTTTGAAATTACTCAGTCTTTTGTTGATCTTTGGCTTTAGCGGGCCAGTTCTTTGGGTGTGCGCCTAATCCAAAACCTTAGCGGGATTAAAACCTGTTACTTTAACGAACCTCTTGATTCTTAAATGCAATTATTTAGCCTATATAATTCTTTGAGAAAACATATGATTTTGCACTTATTAATTTGTATACTTGATTTTTTTAAAACTTAGTTTTATTCACTAAACAAATGCCAATATTTTTCATCAATTATAATTTAATTCTTTTCTTACTTTTGAAGTGAAAGAATCTATAAATCTTTGCTATTTTATATTCATTAGAGCTTGTTTGTTTTAATCTTCAAAAATGGCTCATATAGTTTTAATTTCAACTGCAGACTGGGATCATCCATTGTGGACTAATAAACAGCATGTAGCTTGTTCTCTTGCAGACTTGGGACATAGTGTTCTTTATGTTGAATCTTTAGGAATAAGACCTGCTAATACTAGTTCTAAAGATTTACTTCGAATAATGAAAAGAATAATTAAGGGTTTTTCTTACCCGAAAAAGGTTTATAAAAATATTTGGGTTTGGTCGCCATTAGTCATACCTGGAGCATCGAATACATTTATGTTATCCATTAATAGAAAAATTTTTTCTATAGGCATTAGAATTATTTTGCTTATTACAGGTTTGAAATATGATTGGTTATGGACCTATAACCCTTTGATAAGAAGATTTTTAAATATTCAAGGCTTTTCTAAAATTATTTATCATGCGGTCGATGCAATACAAGAGCAACCTAATATGCCTAAAAAATTAATTGAGCATGAGGAAAGAAAGTTATGTAGTTTGGTTGATCAAGTATTTGTGACATCACCACAAATAAAAAAAACCTTAGAACCTTATTCTCCACGAATTAAATATGAACCTAATTGTTGCGACTATAATCATTTTTCAAAGGCCTTAGAAATAACTCATGAGTATATCCCATCTGATCTTTTTGAGATATCTAAACCCAGGATAGGATTTATAGGCGCTGTGAGTAGTTATAAAATTGATTTTAATTTGATTGCTGAAGTAGCTTTTTTGCACCCTGATTGGAATTTTATATTTATTGGACCCACATCGGAAGGAGAGGAGTTTACAGATCTTTCTTTAATGCAACAAAGAAAAAATATACATTTTTTGGGATATAAACCCTATAGTCAATTACCTTATTATTGTGCAGGTATAGATATTGCTTGGTTGCCTCTGCATATTAATTCTTATACTCAATCTATGTTTCCAATGAAATTTTTTGAATATTTAGCGGCCGGATTACCTATTGTTTCAACAAATATAGACAGTTTAAGTAGTTTTAGTAAACAGGCATTTTTGTGCGATTCTTCTGTACATGCCCATTCATCTGCATTGCAAGCAGTCCTTTCTGGAAATATACCCCTATTGGAAGAAAGATTAAAATTAGCCAGAAATCATACTTATGAGTCAAGAACATCGAGAATGCTCGATCTAATCAGTAAAATTAATTAATTCATTACATTATTTTCTATATTTTGAGAAATTATGACTAAAAAGAAATTAATCTCATGGGTTATCCCTTGTTTCAATGAAGAGGAAGTAATTAATAAAACAATAAAAAGGATATCTGATATATCAACTTCAATAAACGAATATCTTTTTGAATTAATATTAGTAGATGACGGTAGTCAAGATAATACAAGAAACATTATTAAATCTCATATTTTATTGAATCCAAGCGTAAGACTTATTGGATTATCTAGAAATTTTGGCCATCAATATGCTGTTCAGGCAGGTTTAAATAATTCTCATGGTTCTGCAGTAATCATAATCGATGCTGATTTGCAGGATCCTCCAGAAATTGCTATAAATATGATTCAAAAGTGGGAAGATGGATTTGATGTTGTATATGGAAAACGTATAGAAAGAGCTGAGGAAAGTATATTTAAAAAAGTAACTGCTTCGCTATTTTATCGAATTCTGAATAATTTATCTGAGATAGAGATACCATTAGATACTGGTGATTTTAGGCTAATAGATCGAAAAGTAATAGATTCTTTAAAGCAGATGCCTGAAAAAGGAAGATTTATTCGAGGTCTAGTTAGTTGGAGTGGTTTTAAACAAGTTGAAATTGAATATAAACGCGAAGCAAGAAGTGCAGGCTCCACAAAATATTCGATAAAAAAAATGTTTATTTTTGCTATAGAAGGTATAACCTCTTTTTCAAGAAGACCTTTAAGATTAGCTACATTGTTTGGTTTAATTTGTGCTTTATTTTCATTTTTTTGGATTGGTTATGTCTTTTATGTAAGACTCTTTACGAATGCATGGGTAGAAGGATGGGCAGCTTTGGCAGTTGCTATTTTATTTGCAACTGGAGTTCAATTAATTTGTATTGGTATCTTAGGTGAATATGTTGGACGTATATATTTAGAAACGAAAGGAAGACCAATGTATTTCATAGATGAGAATGTTACTTTCAATGATTTATTATAATCTCTTTTATATATGAAATCTTACTTAAAAAGAATTGACACCGTATTTTTGAGTAAAAAGATAATATTTTTATGTTTAATTAATTGTACCATCTTATGGATTCTAGCTGAATTAAGACATTTTCTTTTGCAAAGTAATGCTTTTGATTTAGGATTATTTGATCAATGGATATGGCTAGCAAGCAATGGATTGCCACCTTATTCCTCAATGACCGGATTGCATATCTTTGCAGATCATGGCGCCTGGTTTTTATATATAGCTTCAATTTTCTATAGAATATTGCCTAGTATTCATTTATTACTACTTTCGCAATCATTTGCTTTAAGTTTTACAGCAATTCCATTATTAATGATTGCTAAACTACAAGGCTTAAATGAGAAGCAAAGTCAATTCATATGTATTTTTTGGTTTTTGCAACCACTTGTTTTTAACGTTAACTTATTTGATTTTCACCCAGAAGTATGGGCAATGCCAATATTGGCTTTTGTATATTTATTTGATAAACAAAATAAAACAAAATTATGGATTATTTCACTTTTTTTAATTTTAGGTACTAGAGATGGGTTGGTTTTATTAGTTTTAGGTCTAGCAATAGAACAAATTCTTAGAAAAAATTTTTACAAGGCTTTTTTAGCTGCATTTATTTCATTGGGTTGGTTGACTATTTTAAATAATTGGATTTATCCAATTCTAAATGAAGGTGGTCAATCAATTATGGCTATTAGTCGATATTCTTATCTAGGAAATTCAATTAAAGAAATACTTTTTACGTTAATCACCAATCCAATGATAGTTCTATCAAAAGTTGATTGGTCAGGTGGTTGCTTTTACTTATTTATATTATTACTGCCGTTTATATTTTTCCTGCGAAAAAATTCATTAATAACTATTTCTTCTGCTTTCCCTTTGTTAATTACAAATATACTCTCAGAATCCTTCTCTCAAAGAACTTTAATACATCATTATAGTCTTCCTATAGCAGTAATATTAGTAGTTACATCAATTGATTCTATTAGTGAATTTAAGGAAAATAATATATCGATTAATAGGTTTTTTATTTGGATTCTTTTGTGTTGGGGTTTATTAGCTAAGCCATGGTTCTTTTTAGGACCATATTTTTCAAGACTACCTTCTTTAACTTCATCATATGACTCATTTAAATTAATCTCTAGAGACGATAGTGTTCTAACCACTAGTTACCTTGCACCTCATTTAACTCAAAGAATTAATATTTCTTTTCCAAGAGATCTATCTGAATTATCAAATATAAACAAATATGATGCAATCTTGTTAAACCCTTTGGATCCTGGTTGGGGATCTGATCAAATTACGCAAAAAACTTTTTTAGATAAAGCAAGGTTTGAAGGATGGAGATGTAGGAGTTGGAATAACGGGCAAGAACTATGCTTAAGATAAGACTTTATAGAGGATTATAATTTGGATTTTATAAAAACATAATGCTTACAAATAAAATAAAAACATAAACTGTATATCATCATTGAAATAGCTTGAGCTATAAATGCTGCTATATTCGCTTTAAGTAGTATAATAAGGCTCATAAAATTTATTAAATAAGATATTATAAAAGCCCATATAAATTTAATCCCAAATGCTAAACTATTACCCTTTTTGATGTTAAATACAAAGCTTTTGTTTAATATGAATGATATTGCTAGGCCAATACTATATCCTAGTAAATTACTAAGTTCTGGAGATAAATCCAAAATAGTTTGAAAAAAAATAATTGACATGTATCCTACAAAAGTATTTACTGTTCCTGCGCATAGATATCTTATAAATTCTGAAAACATAATTTTTTCTATTTTAGTTTAATTAACTATTATCAGTGGCCCAAGCTTTCCAGACTAAAATAGGCCATAATTTCTTACTATTATCTTTCTTTAAATTAATATGATCATCCCATAAGTCTATAACTACATCATTACAGATGAAGGAGTTATCCTCTTTTATTTTAGTATTAATTAAGTCTTTTCCCCATATTTCTAAAGGTCCTCGAAGCCATTCTTTTATAGGTGTTGCAAAACCAGACTTTCTTCTATTAAATAATTCTTCAGGCATGTAATTTGATAATATTTTTTTAAGTATATATTTTCCTTTTGTCTCTTTAACTTTTAAACTTTCACATATCTGCCATGATGAATGGACTAAGTTTTTATCTAAAAATGGTGACCTTGTTTCCAAGCCGTATGCCATCGCTGCCCTGTCAATTTTAACTTGATTATTATCTATTAAATATGATAAACAATCTATGGCCATCATTTTTGAAATAGGATTTAAATTATAATTGCTTAAATCTTTATTTATAGCAATATCATATTTTAAATTATGATTGTAATCTTTTAATAGAATTGAAATATCGTACCACTCTTTAACTAAAAGTTGGTATAATTCATCTAGTGAATTAGAGTATTTCAGCCTATATGATAATTTGTCGACCCTTTCTTTGAATTGAGGCATAGATATTAAACTGCCAAAATTAGATGGCAAATAGCTCATTAAAGAAGTAATAAATGGTCTTAATTTAGGATTTAATTTTGAGAAAATACTCCATATTCTTGGGGCTAAAGTATATCTATTATACCCACCAAATAATTCATCCGCGCCATCTCCACTTAATGCAACTTTAAACCCAGAATCTTCTGCAGCTTTACACATTAACAATGTAGGAATTGCCGCTGGATCAGCAAATGGTTCTGAGTAAAATTTAGATAATACAGGAATCAATTCTAGAGCATCTTGATAAGTAAAAATTATTTCATTATGTTCTGTACCTAAATAATCAGCTATTGATTTAGCAAAAGGAGCTTCATTATAATTCTTGTTTTCAAAACCAACTGTAAAAGTATTTATTTTTTGTGCTCTAGTCGATTGGAGAATAGCGGTTATTAAGCTCGAATCTATACCTCCAGATAAAAATGATGTTACATTTACATCTGCTTTGCTTTGACTTTCAACAGATTCTTTTAAATTACCCTCTATAATTTTTATTGCTTCTTTTTCATCTTTAATTTGTAAATTATTATCTACCTTTATAATATTAGTAAGATCCCACCAAGATTCACTAACAAAAGTATTAGATTGATTATTTAATGGAACTTTTATAGTCAATAAATGTCCTGCTTCAAGTTTCCATATTTTTTCGTAAATTGAATATGGGCTTGGTATATATGAGTAATTAAGAAAAAGCGATAAAGCTTCTCGAGATATTTTATTGTCAAATGTTTTAAAATTTTTAAATACGCTTAGATCAGAACCAAAAATAATTAAACAATTGTTGTTTGTTTCAGGATATCCCCAATAAAGAGGTTTCTCACCAAATCTATCTCTAGCTAATGTAATAGTTTCTTCCTCTTTATCATATAAGGCAATTGCAAACATACCTATAATTTTTTTTAATGAATCTTTTAAACCCCAATGATCAATTGCTGCAAGTAATACTTCAGTATCTGAATGCCCCTTCCAATAAACTTCATAAGATGAATTTTCTATTTCTTTCTTTAGATTAGTAAAATTATAAATTTCTCCATTAAAACTAATAATGTATCTTCTGCTATTTGATTCCATTGGCTGATGTCCATTTGTTGACAAGTCATTAATTGAGAGTCGTGTATGGTTAATTAGGATTCCTTTTTGATTATCGTAAAAAATACCAGAATCATCTGGACCACGATTCCTTAGGTTTTCATTCATTTTATTCCCTAGATCTTTCAAGTCCAATGAACATTTTTGCGTTTTAATTAATCCAGAAATACCGCACATTATTGCTCAAAATACTTAAAAATTTTTAAGGACCCTTTCAGGTCCCATGGATCATTTTGTTTATAAGGCTGATCTAACCCCATCTCCCTAATTTGGGTCAGGCAGCAAC
>CETG01430833.1_pt1 | contig 14155 bp, 11 predicted proteins | sample 361471 | NCBI WGS metagenome assembly CETG01 (sample SAMEA2622696, study PRJEB7988) | marine metagenome | isolation source: saline water (ENVO:00002010), including | reverse complement strand
TTTTTTTTTAAACTACATACTGAAGTCATTAGAGATCTCGAAAAAAACACAGACTTTATCGAAATAATATTCAGGTAATATGTGCCATCTAATTAACTCCTTCTTCGGAGGAGTTAATTCCAGAGAATGTTCATTCTTGTAATAATGGATCATTCTCTGGAATTAAAGGTGAGTAAACACCATCCCACCAATCAAGCCAAGAAGGAACATCGCCTTCAGTAGTTTTTGCCCCAGTAACTACATTAATATTTAAACTATAAATAGACCATTCATGATTCTCACTAGTTCGAGAAGCACTAAGAATATTTCCACCAAAAGAACCAAAGCATTCTCCAGAATCACCGCTATATGGGAACTGAAATCTTCTATTACTAATAAAGTCAAGACCTACCTTCTGGGGAGGCATCGTATATGCAGGATAAGTTTCACCATTAATCAATCCTGTTTGGCATTCTTTTACGGCAGCAAGCAAGTATTTCTCTGCGATTAATACTTCTGCTATTTCAATAACAGGCAGGAAATTCGGAGCAATCATCGTAGCAAGAATTCCAATGCTGACTATAACCACAACCATCTCATTAGATGAAAATCCACTCTGCGCTTTTATTTTTGAAGGCTTTTCAAAAAATTTCTTATTGAATCTCAAATGTCTCACAATCTAGATAAGCTCAAAAGAGTTACACCTACAAACCCTAATAGATTAAGAACATTATTTTTATAAAAATCCCTAGTAAGTTTGATGTATTGAAAACATCTGTTAAATTCTCCGTGCAAGATCCGAATAAAAGTTGATAAGCAATTAAATCAAACCCTGTAGGAATTTATACATACGCTCCAAGCAGAGTAAAAAATTTCATAATAATTGTCTTAATTTGCCCTTTTTCTTTTAAATTACTACTATTAGTTTAGTTGAGAATTATTAAACACAAATGGTTCAAATGAATACGAATCAATTAAAAGGTCCTGACCTATCTAATAAGCCTTTCTTCTTGACTCCAAAAATTAGGCTTAATAAAATTAAGAATTTTTCTTCTTTTAAGCAACTCAGTGATGAGAATGGGTTCACCCTTGTTGAGTTAATTGTTGTTGTGATGATGATTGGAATTCTTTCTTCAATAGCAATTCCTCAATTCATGACTGCCGCTGATAAAGCCAAGCAGAAAGAAGCTACAGGAATTGTAGCGGCGCTAGTCAAAGCAGCGACTGCCTACAATACTGAATACGGTGCACTTCCAGAAAATGCCATAGAGCTTTCAGAATATGCAAAATTTCAAAAATGTACACACGCTGATGTTGAAGATGAAGGAGGAAAAGTTTGCAAGGGTCGAACACCTGAAACACTAGGCGATGATGACACAGAGTTTTTCACCTCATCTGGTCATTACAAAGTTGAATTCAGAAGAGAAGCAGATTCGAATGGAAACTTGGAGTTTCAGGTTGTAGCCAACCCAAATGGGGGAGCCTATGCCAGCAACGGAAGTGCCGTTACTGGTTGCTATAATCCAGCCCTTGCTGTTTCAGAGGTTTATGAATACACCGCAAAACAAGCCGACAAAGGTGCGGGCAAAACTTACCGACCTTGTGAGTCTGAAGAATAATAAAATATAAGAGTTGAGAGATATTTTAAAGTCGCTAATTAGAAATGCGTCTTATTCACAAACACAACTTATATCTTTTTAAGAAGAACAATTATGGATTCGCAATACCACAAGTATTAATTCTCGGAGTTGGGATTGCTGTTGCAGTAAGTGGTCTAATGGCTGCTTCCATTTTAGGGCTTACAGGATCAAGAATTAGTAGGCAAGAACTTATTGCCAAAGCATCTTCTTATTCTGGGATAACAACAATTAGAAGCCTGCTAAATGATGGCAGTGAAAATGGCTTATTTCATTATTTATGGCTTGTTGATGGAAATAATAATTTATTTCCAAACCCATCAACACAATATTGGCCAGATGATGAATGGTGTAAAGGGTCAGACATCTGTCTCGGCAGACAAAAAGCTCCTATGTGTGTACCTCTTCAAGGTTGGAACGAAGTTCTACAAGATATAGGTGATTTAACTGATAACGACTATGTATTAATCGAAGGTGGTTTAAATACACCTACAAAAGATGTTAATCAAGCTTATAAACTGATCTCTACAAAATATACAGGTACTGATCAATATGGAATTAATTCTGTCTTGATAGAGGGGATGGCCCTATCAAAAGATTCCAGAGCAACGGCATCCAATAAATTAAGAGTGAACATAAAAGTCCACAGTGATACGACAGAATCGGGATTTGGTTTTCTATCTATAGGCGAAAACAACTCAGACAAAGAAAACTCATTATTTTTAGGCAACTTAACGATTACCCCTGAAGAGGGAGAAGAAGAGCCTATAGGCTCCATAATATGGCGAAGAAATCTTGCCGATGATGAATGCGAAGATATAGATTTTAAAACACAAGCAAAAGGAGAAGAATCCTCTCTTCCTGCACCAGGTAATGGTGGAATTTGGGTACAACCTTTAGGCTTGCCAAAACAACCTAGACTTTCAAATGTAGAGGACCTTGAAGTCGTAATTTGCACTCCTAATGTAATTGAACAGGATCCTCAAAAATGCTCCCTGACTTCAGAGAATGGTGAAAACAAAGTTTATAGGATTCATTCCCTTTACGTGAAAGGTCCAGGTTCTAAATTTGAGGTATCTACAACAAATGATTCAAAAGTTATTTTAGAAATAATGGGAGATATTGATATCAGTAGTGGTGGTATATTTTGCCATAAAGATGGTGCAGAGCCTTGTGGTTCAGGCCAAGCAGAAAATTTAACGATTCTCTTCAATCAAAAAACCAGTGTTAATGCAAACAAGATGGTATGTAATCGCAATGAAGGCGACGAAGGAGGAGGGGTTCAACTTTTAGAAGAACCTGAACCTGAAGGTTTTTCTGAATATCAACAAGCTTTCGATAACAATCAGTTACCAGGAAGCAGCTTCTTAATCGACAATACAGGCGATAATTATTCCGGCATGTTTAGTTCCTTTGTATATGGACCTAAAGTAACCTTTATATCCGTAAGAAGGCCAGAGAATAAGCAAGGTAAACATTGGGTGCAATTCACAAATTCAGAACAAAATAATTCTGGAATGATTGTCACATCTAGATCTTCTTATGGCTTGATTAAAAATACTATGAGTTCTAATAATCAAGATAAAATGGTAAATATAATCTTAACTCCTAACTCGCATGTAATTCCATATTTGAATAAAGTAGATTTAATTGATCAGGCAGAGAATGAACCAAGTGAAATAGAGATTATAGGTGTTGGTTATAAAGTTAATGACCTCCCGAGTAATTCAAAACTCAACCCTAATTCTGACAAAGCATTTATTATTTATAACAAGGAAAATAAAAATAATCCTTATTATTATCTTCGTACTTTTGATATTGAAACCATTGATTCAAATGCAGGAAACTCAAATAGTTCTGTATTTTCATATCCTTTAGGATTTGCAAAAATGCATCCTTTTTCAGATACCACAAATGTTGATTTCCCAAATGGAAAAGATGGTCTTGAAAGTGATTTAGCAAAAGATTATTTAAATGCCTTTGGAATAGATATGCAATTAGTAGAAGATATAAGTATAAATTCTATAAGAAATTTCTCTGGTGCAGCCTGGGTGAAAAACTTATGCTTTGATTCTGATGGAGATAAAACATGGCAGTTCTCAAAGAAATTTATCAACGGCTTGAGTAAATGGCATGGTAAAGATTTTAATTGGGGTGTTCGTTATTACAGAGGTAGGTCTATCACTCTTTGGGATACTCTAAGAAATTTCAAGGATTGATTTCTATTAATTAGATTATGAAAATAAAATCTAAAAGATTGTCGGTAAGAAAGAGAATCAAAAGAAATAATGGTTTTGGTCTTGTTGATGCAATTGTAAGTATGTCTTTATTGCTTGGAGTTATTACTTATGGCATTTACTTCTCATCCATAAGATTAAGTACTGTTTATAATTCTAATTTGACAAGGTCTATTAATAAAGAGATTCAAAGAGATATAGAAAGACTGAAATCGGACTTTTGGTGCATGTATTTTGAGGGTTCGGAGGATTGCATACAAGAAAAGCCTAACCCAACTTGTGATGGTGGGTACTGTTTTAGGAATGGTAATAAATTAACTAGATCAACTCTTGAGATGCAAGAATCAATTCGTGGTCTTCCTCTCTGTTCAGATTTGGCGATAGAAATACTTAATTTGAATAGTTGGAATGTAGAAGAAAGTCCTTCCAATAGTATGATTCAATCATGGAAGCCTGGTCCTATGAGAAGCAAAGTTTTTACAGGGCAAACAGTTACTATTACTAGAGAACTAACTATAAAGTCACCATTAGATAATCAATTTCTGGATCAAAGCATTGCTAGTATTGACTATAGAGTGCAATGGGAAGGGAAAAATACCCATTGGTTAAGTATTTATTTAGCACCTGAGGCTCATAGTTGGTGTGATCAGGTGATTTGATATGCAAATTGCTGCAGTTAAATCTAAATCTGCAGAGAAAAATGAACTAGTGAAGTCAGGATTTTCTCTTGTGGAACTTGTAATCATAGTTGGAATGATTTCCACTCTATCTGGTCTTATACTTCCTAGTGCTCTTAATTGGGTTAGGGTTGAAAGAGTTAATTCTTATACAAGAGAACTTAGAGAGTATTTAAGAATAGTTCGGCTTGAGTCAAGAAGATGGGGCTCAAGTTGTTTTATTAATGTCAATCATATTGATTATAACTCTATACCAAAAGGTAAAGATTATTATGGCTATTCAGTCAACTGTTCAGAATCAAATTCCAAAGAAAATGAAAATGATGTCCCTAGTAATATTGATAGTCTTATACCTGCAATAAATAATTCTATTTTCCAAGTTGTTAATAAGAATTTTCAAGTCACACCTAATGGGAGAATAAGCTCAGAAGAATCAATTGTTATAGTTATAGGGTCTAGGTTCCATAGCAATGGTCCAAAGATTTTGAATTGCCTTATTGTAAAATCACCAACTGGGCAAATAGTTAAAGGAAAGTTCTACTCTAATCATTGGATATCTTCTAATATGCCTGTTAGCCAAATTAACGAAGAAGATATAATTTCAGCTTCTAATTGTATTGGTTCATAAATTAATGAGTTTTCATATCCGCGATAAAAATGGTTTTACTATTATTGAGTTGATTATTGCTGGGGCAATTTCTATCACAATGATAGGAGTTGGATTTTCAGTTCTGCAAATAGGTCTAAAGGGTAATAAAATTGAGGAAACAAGGATGGGATTAAGTGGGCAATTGAATGATGCTCTAGATTTTATTTTAGATGAAGTGAAAGCAGGCAAAAGTATTATCAATAAAGAATCAGATATTACATCTTTAAATAATAACTGTACATATCCTGATTCTGGAGAATTCTTATTTGGAATTAGATTACCTGATCAAGCACTTGCAAAAGATGACTATGAATCTGATGGATTTCAATTAACATTAAACCAGGTAGAATGTCCTATAGTTTATACACTAAGAGAGAGTAATAATAATGAAAAGCTGCCATTTTCTTTAGTAAGGTATGGGCCTAAATATAACGATAAAGGTTACTATATATCTCCCTCATATGAGGAATTTGAAGAAACAGTTTTATTAGATGGAGTATCTGATGAAGCTCAATATGATAAAATTTCATGTCCCGAAAATTGGAATGCTATTCAGACAATTAAAGGTATAAGTTACTGCATTGATGAATATAATAAGTCCATAGAGATTCAAATAGAAACTGAGGGATTTTTGAATAATAGTGAAGATAATTCATTAAGATCTGTTGCATCAACAGGTGGTTTTAGCATGATTCAAGATGAAAGTCAGATAAGTCTTTACTCTATTGATTCAGAAAATATTAATAGTGAAGCTCCTGATTGTATGGGCTTACAATGTTGTTGGATCGGTGTATGTTTAAAAACTAATAAAATAGTTTATATGATTGATAGATCAAAATTTATGAGTAAAGATTATGATGGACATCCTAATGGATCAATTGTTAATGGAAGATGGATTCAAGATAATTCAGATCCATATATTTCTCCTAGGATAAATGGAAAGAGTTTGTTTGAATATTCAATAAATACACTTAAACAACACATTAATAGACTTCCTAGCTCAAGTATGGTTGGTGAAAATTCAAAATTTTATCTTCAGATAATCGCATTTAATAGTTCCTCTAAATATTTATTTACAGATGATCCTTGGGGAAAAGGTCCACAAGAAATGACTCAATCAAATAAAAACAATGCTTTAAAGTTTTTAGATGATTTATTAATATTAGATGGAGCAGAAGGTGATTCCATTGAACCTTGGTATGATATTTGTAAGGCCCTAGAATCAGATGATGTTGGTCAAATAATAATATTAAGTTCTTCATTTCCATCTACAATAGTAGGAAATTGTGCTGAAGAAGAAGGCAATTACTCTGAAATAATTGATAATTATAATAAACTTAATAGAAGCAAAAGAAGTATTGGATCATTAACTATTGATAGTATTTCCTTATTTCAAAACTTCTGTGAAGTAACTAAGAATTATTATAATAATAACTGGCTTGGTTTAATTTCAAGTGGTTCAGAGTCATATTGCTCGCATATAAAATAACTGCTAGTAAAAATATGAATTAATAGAAGTAATAAAATGAGAATTCAAACTTCTATCGTATTTCTTTAATTAATTCATTTGCTTTTTCATCACTAAAATTAAGGTTGTATTTTTTTTGTATATTAATATCGCTATCTATGATTAAGGTTGGTGTAACAAGAACTATTAATTCCCTTTTAGTAGATTCGCTGCTTTTCGAGCGAAAAATAGACCCCAATAAAGGTAAGTCACCTAATATTGGAAATTTATATAATTTCTCAACATCAGTATCGGTTATTACACCCGTTAATACTAACGTTTCTCCATCTTTAATTCTTACTGAACCAGTATCAACTCTACGGGAATTAAGTATATTAACTTGTCCACAACCAGGAATAGTAAGAAGACTAGATATCCCAGTCACTTGAGGAGACATAGTAAAAGTTATGTATTTATTTTGATCAATACCTAATATTTTTGCACCTAATTTAACTCCTACAAGGTCGTATTCAAATTGACAGCCTTTCCCTGGTTCAAAACTTGCATTTACGGGGACTTCATCACCAACTTCTACGAAACCTTCATTACCAAATTTCCTACCAATCTCAGTACCGTCTCCTGCAGAGCCAGATGATTCGCTTAAGAGTAATGTTGGACTAGCCAAAACCTTGGTCGAACCTTTTTCAATACTTGCTTGTAAAGTCCCAAAAAAATCGGCGGATGCTGTGTATTGTTGAGAAGGATTATCTACAGGGTCTCCAAAGTTAGGGATGTAACGACCAAGAGCAGTTGTAATAGTTCCAGCAGTTCCAACGATAAAAGGAGAGCCTCCCTTGAAAGCTCTTCCAAAACTCTGAGAAAAAGAATCTTTATCAGATAAATTCACATCAAGTACACGTACACTCAGAGCTACTTGCTTTTGCTTTTTATCTAACCTTTCTAAAAATACTGAAGCCAAGTCAATTAAAGGTTTTTCTCCAACCATCGTCACTGTTTGAAGACGTTCATCAGTAGTGGCTATCAAACCAACCAAAGGTCCAATTGTCGCTCCATATACTTTTACAGATGTTTCAGATTGATCAGTTGTAGTTGAAGAAGTTGAAGATCCTTGAACTGCTTGTGATTGTGATGCTCCTGAAGTTACAGATGTCGTAATGGTATAAGTCTTAGTAACACTGGCTCCAAGATTAGCCAAATAATCCGCTGCTGAACTAGCACTGATTTGGTTTAATTGATATACACCACTGCTCCTGCTTGTAAAGACTGTATTCCTTACATTTGGTCCTATATATAAAACATTATTATGTAATTTTGCTTGTAGTCCACTAGCTAACAACAAAGCGTTGAATGCTTTTTTATAACTGACTTGGTTTAAAGTTAAAGTAATTAAGCGTTCGCCATCTATATCACTTGCATTTGCTGGATTGTTTCTAACCCAAACAAAACCATAATTTCCAATTTCAGCCATATATTCAAATATTTGTTTTGCTTGCGTTTGCTTAAATACCAAAGAGACTTCAGGCCCATCTATATTTAACAAATTCGGGTTTAATATAGAATAAAGACCTGATTGGTTATCTCTAACTTCATTTAAATCATTATTCTTGGGCAATATCTCTTCAGTGCTAATTGGTGTGGAGCTTTCATCAACTTCGGAGGATTCATCTTCTTTAAGCTCTATTACATCATTATTTTCATATGAAGTGGCTTCGATAGGAATTGGCGTAGAGCTTTGATCAACTGTTAAGGATTTATCGATCTCAGAAGGAGCTGAAAGAGCATTGATTGAGGGAAAAGCAGTTCCAACCAAACTCGTAAAAGCGAGAAGAGGAAGAAAAATTAGGTTTGAATTTTTCTTGTAAGGCAATATATTTATTGATTATTTCTAATATATTAGCAAAATGAAAAACTTTTGCCAGCATAAATTTTCAGTAAATAACATACAAAGAAAAGAGTTATCTTTAACGGTGAATTTAACTTAATCTAATACATTTATTAAATTAAAAGTGATAATTAATAAATTATCTTGAATGTGAAGGTATTTTTATTACCAACCTTGAATCTACTACGCCATAATAAGAAGATTCTTTTAAGTTGACAATTTCGTCAGGAGAATTGATTAGCTTTCCAGACTTACTTAAAGGAATAATAGTTGTGGGATTTTCTCCTCCGCTTTGAGTTGACTGAGGCTTAGTAAGGTTACCTGCTGAAACATCTATACATTGAGTTATTATTGTTACATCATAATTTTGAATGATGTTTAAAAATTCAATTATATTTAAATAGTCTGATTTAAGATTTATCTCATAAAAGTTTTGCTTAAAGGGACCCGCATTCCTTAAATTATTTCTTGGGAGTTTTCTCTTTTTTACCCTTAATTTTCTATCATTAGATTGCTTGCATAACTTAGCAGACTTAGCGGACTCAATTGGTATAAATGAAATTATTTTCACATTTGATTTAATAGCTGTTTCGTTAATTAATTTGGTAACAAAAATCAACTTATCTTCGCTGAGAATCGAATCATTTAATTCGGACATCAATATAGATAATTGATTAATTTTTAGCTTTCTTTTTTTAAGTTCTTTTTTCTTAAATTCTAAGTTTTTAGACTCTAATTGATATTGCTTAGACTGATTAAATTTTGATATCAATGTTTCTATACTAGGTAAAAGAATAAAAGCAAATAGTAATCCAGCACTAATAATTCCAGCTGCTGGTTTTATTAAAGATGATTCCTTTACTTTGCTAGAAATTTTCTTTATATCGATATTCTTTAAATCATCTAAATTTATATTTTGTAAGGATGCGATTGTTTCATTAATATCAATTTCATTCAACTTCTTCATGAAATCTTTTAAAGAATTTTTACTTTTTGATGTTTTCATTTTTAGGATTTAATTAATCTTTCTAAGGTGTTAAACCTTAATAGTTTTTTTAATAGGCCTTCTGCTAATGACTCCCTATAAAGAATTTCTCTTTTTTCTAAAGAAAGTTTAAGAATTTCTCCTTTTATTTCTAGGATTACATTGGAATTAAGGTTAGAGTTAGAACTTCTAATACCCTCTTCTCTATTTATTTTTTTTATAATTAGAGAATCTTTTTTAATTATTGGAGATTCAAGTAGTAACGTTACCATATCATTTAATGTTTCAATTTCATATGAGCTTGCTGTAATATCAAAGCCATTATCACTAACAAAATAATTATTTAGCTGAATCCCTTGAGGTACTGTATTTTGTAAATAGAAGGCAAATAAATAAGATGGGGTTGCTTGCGAGTAAAAAACTCTGATATTAGATAAATGCTTTTTCATAGTATTTATACTAGATTTCAACTTAGATATTTCCTGAGTGGTTCGTAAATATTGTTTATGGTCACCTTCTAGCCTATTAACTATTCTTGTTGGATAAATTGTAATGAGTTGAATAGCTAAAGTTATAATCAGTACAAATGCAGGGGGATAAATTAAATGAGGGTTACTGCTTAGAATTTTATATAAATATATTAGCTTACTCTTAGTACTAGCATCTGATTTTAAAAAACTTGCAGGAACTATTCTTTCCCATCTCTTTAATTTTGAATTTTTAAAAGCGAAGTTATAGTTTAGAGGCATGATGAGGCTATACAAGCTAATGTTTCTATTGTTGAGTCAATAGATTTAGAAGCAATTTCATGAATTTCCATTTTACTGGGAAGATATGAATAATCAGATAAATTAATTTCTGAAACACGTCTAAATCTATTTGGTAAAGGTCTATTTCCTTTGATTAAATTATCTAGTCCTTGTCCTACAACAAATATAGATTCTGGTGATTTATCATTATATTCTGCCATTATTAATTCTATTGAGGCTAATACTCTTGTGAAAAAATTATTGCTTAAATCATCATCATTATCTGAGATATATAAACTGCATCCATAAGGAAGTTTATGAGTTGTTAAATCTGCTGATCTTTTTCCTATTAGTACTGTGGTAGATGTAATTTCTATATCAATTAATATTGTAAGAGCTTCAGACATTTTTATTGTTAATAAATCAAAGACATTAGGAGAAGAAGGAGTTAATCCTATGATTGGTACATTTACTATTTCCAGCATATCGGTCCAACTTTCTATAAGCTTTCTTCTAGAATATATAGTTCTAATTAATTTATTTTTAGATTCCTCTTTTTTCATCTTATGAAATTCAACAAAAGTATCCTCAGGAAGGTATGGACTCTTTGACTGGACTTTATAGTCTGTATTAGAAATCTGTTTCAACTCAGAAGAAAAGAATGTATTCACCTTAAAAAATGAGGAAGATAATATAAGTAATAAAGGTGATTTATCAAGTTTTAATAAATTAAATAAATCCAAAATTATATTGGCTAACTCATTTTTATCCTCTACCAGGCTATCACCTATTATATGTCCTGGAATAGGAACTTCTACTACTCCCCTTACTAGAATTTGATTTTTGGGGTTTATGCTTACGTTGGCTAAAGTTAGATAATGGTCGCTATAAAATGCAATTGCAAGAGTTTGACTTCTATTATCAACTTTTATCGATTTTCTTCGTTTTATTTTATTGTTAAAAGTATTTATTCTTTGAAATCTCTCATATAAACTCTGATATATCTTTGTTTGACTTGAGGCTATACTTTCGAAAAAGCGATTAGTGATTTTAGGAATAATCTGAAAATTATCTTTTATTGATAAGAGATAATTTCTTGAAATATTACTTTTTGGATTCTGTGATTTTATTTTTGTCTTAATCCTATTAACTTTCGAAGTAACACCAAATTTACCTTTAATAAAAAGTCTTATCCCTTTTGAAAAACTATCAGCCTCCAACCAAGTAGGAATTTGTATTTTCTTAGTAAGTAATGATTTTAACCTATTGCTAATTTTATTTATATTTAATAGTTTAGATGTCTGGAGATTTTTCTTGAAGAGATTTTCTAGCAGATTACTTAATTTATTAGAATTTAATTTTCTATTTATAAATTTATAGAAATTCTCAACCTTCTCTAAAGTATTTAGAAATCTAATTGCAAACTTATTTTTCTCCATATTATTTAGTTAGAGCCTCCAAGCCAAGCCTATAATTTTTAGATCCATTAGATATATCGACCGTTACATTAATACTAGAAATTGATGTAATCACAAAACCATTACCGATTGAATCTCCAACTTTATATGCTTTCTGACCTTCATCTGTCTTTATCATTGCCACCAAAGACTTTCCTGATTTTGCGATACCACTAAATTGAATTGCTGAATTAATCACATCTAAATTAGTTATCTCTAAATTTGAGGGCTCATTAAAAGGATTTCTGGTGCTTTTCACCTTGCCAGATGAGGCCTCAATCTCGCCTACCGGCATAGGGGAAAGTACCTCGGGGGCTAAAACTGGGAATGTTAATGTTTCTTGTATAGGAAGAGAATGTTGGCTAGATCCTTTGTTTTTCTCTTTAGTATTACTAGGAATTGGCATAAATATAATAATTCCTGTAATCAATGCAGTTACAAGAATTAGAAAATTTGCACTTATTGCACTCTCCTTAAAGCTTCTTAATATAAAGCTTTTCATCAGTTTATAAAAGGCTTGCAATTAGCTGTTCTCAGTAATTATAACTAGATTGACTAATAGTTCCACCCCATCTATCTTATTATTAACTGATTGATTCCAACATCAGATTGGCAAATTAATTCTATGTCTGATTAACGCAAAGATTTAAGACTATGCAGCAAGGTAATGTCGAGCAATTTTTGACGCCTCAATTATGCGAAGAAGCTGGAATAATTGTAATTGATGCCACTGAGGAACTTATATATTTAGGCGCTATGAATCCTGACTATATTGAGGTTAAAAAGGTTATCTCTAAGATTGAATCACAATTTCAATTAACCGTTAACCTAAAACAAGTCACATTGGATGAGTGGGAGAAATGGTCCGAAAGTAATGATCCTAAAACCATCCAATTCAATCAACAAAAGTTCCCAAGTGAGAATCAAGGACATTTGACTTCTGCTCCAATAAATCTCCCCATAGTTGAAGATTCAAGTCAAAACGAGAACTTCAATGAGGAGAAAACGAATTTATTCGGTAGTCAATTTGAAGAAGCTTCAAACATTAATTCGACAAGTTTAGAAACTGATGATAGTGATCATAATCAAGAATCCAAAAATATTCCCAATAGCTTTGACTCAGAAACAGCTCAACAAGAAGAATATGAGCTTGAAGATGACGAAAATGATGAGGCCTTAATTAGGCTCGCACAAGCAAATATAGGAGAAGATTCCGAAGCAGAGAATGATAGGTTTTTTGGAGAAGAACTAACAGAATCATCAGACCCTGTGATTGCTGGTGTGGCCTCTATCTTAAGCAAATGCTTCTCTTTAAAAGGATCTGATATTCATGCTGAGCCCCTCGAAGATCGCCTAAGGATCCGCTATAGGGTTGATGGAGTACTCAAAGAAGCTTTTGCTTTCCCCAAGTCTCACACAAATCCAATAGTTAGTAGATTAAAAATTATGAGTAGACTTGATATATCAGAAAAAAGACTCCCACAGGATGGTCGAATTCGTTGTTTGTTAAGGGGGAGAAAATCAGATTTTCGAGTTAGTACATTACCTGGGAAATGGGGAGAGAAAGTTGTGCTTCGAGCTTTAGAAAGTGATAGTTCTGTTCTTAATCTTTCTAAATTGATAACGGAAAACGAAGAGTTAGATCTTATAAGAGAGATGTCAAAATCACCCTATGGAATAGTCGTAGTTGTTGGCCCAACGGGAAGTGGTAAATCTACGACCCTTTATTCCATGTTAAGCGAGTTGAATACACCGAATGTCAATATTAGTACTGTTGAAGATCCCGTTGAATATACTCTTGACGGTATTCATCAAGTTCAAGTAATTAGAGAAAAAGGGCTAGATTTTTCTAGAGCCTTAAGGTCTCTGATGAGACAAGATCCCGACATAATATTAGTAGGTGAGACGAGAGATAAAGAGACCGCACAAGCTGCAATGGAAGCAGCTTTAACAGGGCACATGGTATTTACAACATTGCATGCCAATGATACTGCTACAGCAATAACACGTCTTGCCGAGATGGAAATACCTCCATATCTCATTGGTGCTTCAATTATTGGAGTTGTCGCGCAAAGGTTGGTTAGAAAGGTTTGCCCATCTTGTAGCACACTAAGAAATCTACAGCCTGGAAAAGAAAATCTGGCATTAAGCCTAGGAGTTAAACAAGCACGCTTCCTCAAAAAAAGTATTCTTGAAGGGAAAGGTAACGGATGTTCTATTTGTAGTGGTACTGGTTACAAAGGTCGTATTGGAATATATGAGGTTATGAAAGTAACTGATGTAATTCGAGATTTAATTATGAAACAGTCAAACGCAGATGTAATTAGAGAACATGCATTTACTAAAGTGGGGAGAAGCTTACTTGTCTACGGAATGAATTTAGTTAAGAATCAGATGACTACAATTGCAGAAGTAGAACGCGTCTGCTTGCTAGA
>CETG01117722.1_pt1 | contig 14159 bp, 15 predicted proteins | sample 361471 | NCBI WGS metagenome assembly CETG01 (sample SAMEA2622696, study PRJEB7988) | marine metagenome | isolation source: saline water (ENVO:00002010), including | reverse complement strand
GAGAAACTACAGCCATGTTTTTGTGAGTTCCGGGTTCGCCTCCACCTGACAGGGATAACTTGAATATTGATATTAATCAATATTCATTTATCACCCGAAACAGTCAGGTGTGCGGTTTGAATTTACTTGACCAATCTATCAAACAATCGTTCATTGATGCCTCATTAGTGATGCTTCTCTGAAGAGTTGTCTTACTCCAATCAAATTTAGAGGAAGTCTTAGCAGTTCCATAGCCATACCTGACTGGCCTTTCTTTATCAAAAAAGCTAGTATTGGTCGAAGAGTTTTAGTATTGATAATCCCACCCAAAGTTAAAAGCTCCCAAAGTATTCGATGGAAAAAAGTGTATTGAATAATAAATTTAACTCTCAAGGTCGGATGTTTACGATAAAAAACCAATCCCATCTTTGCTCTTTCTTTTTCAATTCGGATCAAATCTGGTATTTGATTAAGAGCTAATGCAGGATGCCAATGATATCCAATAGCACGTGGACAATTAACTAACTTCACTCCCATGTTTCTTAGCCTTTCGCCTAATTCCAAGTCTTCCCAACCATATAAACGAAAAGATGTATCAAAAAGACCTGATTTTTTTAAAATCTTTTTATCAATAGCTACATTTCCAGTGGCAAAGTATGCCCAAGAAAAATCTTGAAACTTGAAAGGTTCAGAATTGGGGTGTTCAAAATTAGAGGTATTAATAACAGTCCCATAAGTGAAACATTTTCTATCACCTGATTTTTTCCATTCTCTTATTAACGAAATCACATGAGATCTCAAGAAATATTTATCAACAATAAGATCACTATCAATAAAAATAATTAATTCTCCTAATGATTTCTCTACTCCTAAATTTCTGCCAGTAGCTGGTCCCCTATGAGATTGTTCAAAAAGTTTTAGGTGAGGAAAATCAAAAGAGTTTGACTTTATCCAATCAGGTGTTCCATCAGTCGAACCGTCATCAACTAAAACTATCTCGTAATCATCAATTTCCTCTATCAAAATTTGGCTTTCTAATGCTTTCAGACACTTTTTAAGTATCGGAAGTCTGTTGTATGTGGGTATTACAACGCTTACTAACATTCTAATTTATATAAAAAAGATTTCTGTATAAGCAGTTTAGATTAAAATATTAAAATTTTATTTTTTAATTTTAAAAAGTTTTAATCAGCTGCACCACCGTTATTTGCGGTTCCAGTAACTCCATTTCCAGCTCCTTCGCCTCTACCATCATTTCGAAGTTTGCGCTTTTTAAACTTTCTAGCATAAGCACGATTTCTCTCTTGCTTTTCTTTCTTCAGATTTCGTCTTTTAGACATACTGCAAATTCCACAAAATAAACCATTAAATAATTTTACTAAACAGTGGGCAATAATTGGCCATCTTCCATTTGCAATAGACGATCTGCCACATCCAATATTCTTGGATCATGAGTGACCATCAATACAGAACAGGACTGCTCCAAAGCTAATTTCTTTAGTAAATCAACAATCTCTCGGCCAGTAACACTATCTAATGCAGATGTAGGTTCATCAGCAAGTAATAATTTCGGCCTTGCAGCAAGAGCTCGCGCGATAGCAACTCTTTGTTTTTGGCCACCTGACAAATCATGAGGAAGCTTTGACATATGATCCTCAAGACCAACAGCACGCAGCCATTCTCTAGATTGATTCCTACGGGCTTTGTATGAAAATCCATTTAAAAGATCAGCCCCCATTTGTACATTTTGCTCAGCGCTAAGACATCTCAGTAAATTATGGCCTTGAAAAATCATTCCAATCTTTTTTCTAAGGCTTTGTCTTGTTTTCCTGCTTGCACCATTAAGTTGCTTCCCGAAAACCATAAGATCACCATCCTCAACGCTACGAAGTGCGCCAATCAAAGTTAAAAGAGTTGTTTTCCCACAACCAGAAGGACCTGTGAGTAAAACGACTTCACCAGGAAAAATTTCCATTGAAATAGATTGGAGAACTTGTCTTCTCATTTCTCCCTTTCCGTACCAATGATTTAAAGAATTAATCTTTAAAGTATTTTTATTAGAATTATTCATCAAAAATTTAATTTAAATATTATTTGTACATTAAAATATTTCAGCTGGATCAGCATCTGCCAGTTTTCTCATTGCTGCAATAGCAGATCCCATGCACATAAAAAGTATCAATAAAAATATAATTGAAGCTCTACTAAAGCTCATTTCAACAGGTAGTTTTGTCGAAGACCTTACTAAGGCGTATAAAGCCTGGCCTGCAACATAAGCAGGTACATAACCCATTATTGACAGAATAAAACCCTCTCTAGCCACAACGCCAAAAAGACTTCTTAAGTTGTAGCCCATTGCCATTAATGTTGCATATTCCGGCAAATGATCACTAACATCACTATAAAGAATTTGATAAACGATTACACATCCAACAATAAATCCCATCGCAGCACCCAAAGTAAAAATGAATCCGATAGATGTACTAGTTCTCCAATAATTCTTCTCAAAATCTATAAATGATTGCAAAGACATAACTTTAACATCGGTGGGTAAACTTAAATTTAAAGAGCGAATCACATTTTCAATATCAGCTCCATTCTTTACTCTTACTAAACCTATTTCAATGCTCCCTTTTGGATTGCCGGGTGATAATTCTAAAAAAGTTTCTCTGCTTGTTATTAAATTTCCGTCCGCACCAAAGGAAGGTCCTAAACTAACTATTCCAGAGACTCTTACTCGTTTACCAGCAACTTCTGTCTCTACTAGACGACCAGATTCAAACCAAGAAGAAATAGGCCCAAATTCATCTCTAGATAATTCATCGAATAGAACTCTACCTTTATTTTTAAGAGTTTCAGCTTTTTTTTTAAAATTAGAATCCATCAAGAGTGGTTTAGTTGGTTCAAAACCTAAAGCTAGAATTGATCTGGTTGATAAATTCTCAGGATTTCGCCAAAGCAAAAAATTCCAATTAACTGCAGTTGTACCTATTACATCTTCATGAGCCATTACTTGAATTAACCTTCTACGAGGAAAACCACTCATGCTTATAGAACTTTTTGAACGTGGACTTATTAATACAAGATCAGCGTTAAACAATTTATGAACAGTGACGCTTGCATCAAACAATCCATCTCTAAAACCCAACTGCATAAACATCAATATTCCAGCAAAAGATATTCCTGCAATAGCTACCAATATCCTGAGAGGTTGCCGAGTTAACAAAAGCCAAGCAAGAGGTATATTCCTTTTTTCAAAAATTCTATTTATTTTCACAATGGCTGAAAGCGGGCAATAACTTTCATCCCAGTTAAATTAGTAACCATTTTGGCTGAAATCTTATCTAATCTGACTCTAACTTGAATAACTCTTGAATCAGCATCTCCAGTAGGGTCTGTAGAAAGAACTCTTCTTTGTTTAACCTGCGGGCTTATTAAGCTGACTTTACCTTTCAAAGAACCTTTAAAACCTCCATTTTCACTTATCAAATCAACTATCTGACCAATTTCAACTCTATCAATATCAGATTCATATACTTCAATAATTGCCTCCATTAATTGATTAGCACCTACAAGAATTACACCAGTTGAATCTGGTCTCTCGCCCTCACGTGACAAAATTTCTAGAACAATTCCATCAATTGGACTTTTTAATTGTGTTTGTTCTAAATCAATCGTAATTGAATTAATAGAAGATAAAATTTGCGCTTTCTTACCCTTAAAAATAACTAGCTCATCCTCCATCTGCTCAAGAATAATAGGTGCTATTGCTTCTTTCTCAAGCAATTTATTATATCTATTAATTTCTCTTTCTTGAATTCTAATTTGACTAGTTACTATGTTTAGTTTTGAGTGCTCAACTGCTAAATCAGCTTTAAGCTTAGGGCGGTTATCAAAAACCGCCAAAATTTGACCGGTGATTATTGGTTCACCTTCTTGAACAAATATTCTAGATAATCTAGGAGTCCCTCCTTTAGAACTTGTTGGAGCCGCTAATTTTCTTACGTCACCGAGAGGATTAATTTGACCTAGTGCAGCAACTCCTTCTATCTTTTTAACAACTTCAATATTCTGTGGTGTTTTGTTTTGGGCTTTATTTGTACAGCCACTAAGTAAAGACAACAATAACGGTGAGAAAATAAAGAAAAGTAAAAAATTAATTGATTGACTTTTGGGCATAATTAACAATCAAAAAGGACTTCATCTATGTATTTATTAGCCCATTCTGAGCCGAAAAATTTAGTTAGAATGATTCTAGTTTTATCATTCAGTTTCTGATTTAGACAATATCGTTTTTGATATTTAAGTCTTTCAGTAGTAGTAGATGATTTAGGTTCATCTCGTCTAGCAAGGGTAAGTAAAGAAAATAATACGGACAAATAATCATCCATAAGTTTTAGAAATAATCTTTCCTCAGATAAGTTAATAGGTCTGATGAAACATACATATGGAGAAAAAATATAGCCCCAAGAAGGTAGTTTTCTTGTTTCTTTAAATTCTGGAATCACTATAGATTTCATTTCGGAGGAAATAAAATCGGAGCTAATTTTACTTACAGGTGACAAGTCAACAATGGCAGCAGAAATATTATTAGAACTTACAACCAAGTCAACCCCAAATATTGGAAGCTCATAACAAGGGTCAGGGAAGAATACACAATGGAAAATTTCCAATGCCTTGCCAAGCTTTGCGACCTCCAAATGAAGCTTTCTAAATCCTTTTGCTACATAGAATTCATTAATAATAAAAAGGTTCTCATCATTTACTGTTCCGTATATTTCATGTAACTCAGGCTCTATGCTTAAAGATTTGAGATTCGACAAAGTGTTAATTCTGCTCTTGATAAGTTCTACTACCTCTGGCAGAAGAGGATGCAATTTACTCTCCGTTTGAAAAACTGACTTCAAAGCAAGTAACTCAACGACAAAGGTTTTGACATTGGAACATGGATATTGTGTTATGTCAGATATAACTTCATATAGATTATATAATTTTTCAGGGGAAAAAGAAGTACGAAAGATCTTTTTTATGTAGAATAAAGGTAATTACTTATATGAACTAATGGACCAAGTCATATAAAAATGAATGTTTTATTAAATTAATCGTCAAATCAAACACCCAAAATAAAAATCTTCATCATAAAATTATAAATTACATTGATATGACTACAAATAGCTTAAATCATAAGCCAAAAATAAATTATTAATAATGAAACTGAATCATTGGCAATTATCTAACGGTACTAAATGTGTAGTAGCAGAAATGGAAAACTCAACATTAACTTGTATTGATTTCTGGTGTAAAGGAGGAAGTAATTGTGAAAGCAAAGATGAAGAAGGTATGGCGCACTTTCTTGAACATATGATATTTAAAGGTAGTAAAAATCTTTGCGAAGGAGAATTCGATTTAAGAATTGAATCCCTTGGGGGAAGTAGCAATGCTGCAACAGGGCTTGACGATGTTCACTATTATGTACTTATTCCTTCTGAAAATATAGAAGAAGCACTCACATTGCTTTTAGATTTATTATTGTTTCCTCAAATAGAACAAGATTCATTTGAAATTGAAAAGCAAGTAGTATTAGAAGAAATTGCACAAACAATCGATCAACCCGATGAAATAATTTATATGAAATTATTTCAAGAATGTTGTTCACCTCATAGGTACTCTAAACCAATATTAGGTGACAAAAAATCTGTAGAAAATATAAACGCTGAGCAAATGAAATTATTTCATAGAAATAATTATGTCGGAGAAAACTGTACAATAGCTATAGCTGGAAAAGTGCCAGCAAATATTCAATATATAATTAATAATAGTCAATTAAAAGAATTAGAATCTGCTAATGTTAGTTCATTTTTAAATAAGAAAAATGTTTTTAAACCCGGTTACAAAAAAGAATCTATTCCTAGACTTGAGGGAGGAAGAATAATAAAAGCCTGGTCATTACCTCCTGCAAAAGATCAAATATTAATATTGGGAGCAGAAATAGTTGCAACACTTTTATGTGAAGGAAGAAGCAGTATTATGATTAAAAGGTTAAGAGAAGAATTACGAATTGTAGAATCAATAGAAATAGATCTGCAAATTCTTGAAGAAGGTGGGTTGATACTTTTAGAAGTTTGCTGCTCTTTAAAAAATATTCAAACTGCTGAGATTGAAATTAATAACATCCTAAATGATTCTATTCAAAAAGAGTTCAGTATTAAAGATATAGAACGTGCAAAGAAATTGGTAACTAACAATATATATTTTGGACTAGAGTTAAGTACTCAAATCGCCTCCATCTCTGGCAATCAAGCTCTTTGGGGACGACATCAACCATTATTAGCACCTATAAAAGATATTTCTTATTGGACATCTGAAAGGCTAAATAAAAATATATGTCCATTATTTGATCCAAAAACATCGTATACATTAATAGCTGAACCTAAAAAGCAAATATGAAAATCATTCTAGATAAATGTCAGAGTAAAAATATAACTGCTGCAAAGCTATGGATTCAAGATGGAAGTCGCGCAGATCCTATAAATAAAAAAGGTATTAATCAAATCCTTTCCTCAATCATGTGCAGAGGATGTGGTCCATACGATAATAATCAACTTGCCGAATTAATAGAGAATGCAGGGGCAATTTTAAATTGCGATACTTATGAAGATGGCCTTCTTATTAGTTTAAAATGTATAAGTAGTGATATTTATAAACTACTTCCTTTAATAGGTTGGATGATTACAAAACCAGCACTTGAAGACAATCAGATTGAATTAGAAAAAGATTTAACAATAAAAGCTTTAAAAAGGCAAAAAGAGAATTCATACCAACAAGCTTTTGATGGATGGAGGAAAATGATTTATGGAAATAGTCCATATGGTCATGATCCACTTGGATCCATAAATGATATAAATAGAATAAAAAAAATAGATATTATTCCAATAGCAAAATCTTTAATTAATAGAAAAAAGACATTAGTAATCTCAGGATCTATTCCTCAAGGAATTGATAATTATATTAAAGACTCAATTTCTTTTAAAGATATATGTAACAATATATTAGAAACCGATAATCAAGGTCAAAATTTTAACTACCACAATATTATTCATAAACAAGATACAAATATTTCTACAAGATATCTAGACTCTCACCAAGTCGTTATCCTTCTCGGAACAAAGACCATTTCACATAATAATCAAGGTGACCTTTTATTGAGATTAATTTCTTGTTACTTGGGTTATGGAATGACAAGCGTTTTATTTAAGCTTTTAAGAGAAAAACATGGAGTTGTTTACGAAGCTGGAGTATATCATCCCGTTAGAGAGTATGAAACACCTTTCATACTGCATGCTTCAACAACTGAAGAAAAAGCAATTTTAACTATAAAGTTACTAAATGAATGTTGGGAAAATATTATTCATAATCAAATTCCACCTGAAGAATTAATTCTTTTAAAAACAAAATTCAGAGGCCAAATTGCACATTCTTTACAAAGTATAAATCAAAGGGCAGAACGATTAGCTCATCTACTAGGGATAGGTTTACAAAAAGATCACGATAAAACTATTGAAATGCGATTAAGTGAAATAACTAGTAAAGAAATTAAAGATGCTGCAATTCTATACTTAAAGAAACCATCTCTAAGTGTTTGTAGTAGTAAAGAAATTGCTCAAAGAATTAATCAAGATTGGAATAATTAATTGATATCTATTAAAAATTTTGTTCTATTTTTCAACAATATCAAGTCTTTCAGATGGTATTAAAAAATCACCTCTCCTAAATCTTACTTCCAATAAGTCATTTGGTCTTATACCAATTATCACACCCACTTCATCCAAAGATACTAAATCTGGAGGTCTTAGCATTGATACCTTATCTGTAGTTTTTAAATAAGGCATGGGAACTTTCAAAGATACCTTTTTTCCAATTAAAAAACTCATTCTTTCAAATTCAAATAAAGAAGTGTTGAATAGTCATAAAAGATGTTATTGACATCTTGATCAATTTGTAAATAATACTATATAAGATCTTCTAATTAAATTCGTTGAACATATTCATTGAAGGATTCAAAGTCTTAACAGGAGTAATGATGATCATAATTTGTGCCATGATACCTTCTGCAATCATTTTACCTCAAAAAGACCTCTCATTATCAATAATTCAACTGCAAAGTACATGGCAAATACAAGGAATTCTTCTAATATCTCTTATTTGCGGAGCTCAAGTAGGTTTGATTTGTTCAATATCATATCTAATAATAGGACTATTTTATTTACCTGTATTTCATGGTGGAGGAAGCATAGGATATATTTTAACACCTGAATTTGGATACATTATAGGATTTATTCCAGCCGCATGGACATGTGGCTTCTTATCGCAAAAGAAAAACAATTCAAATTTACTTGATTATTCAATTTATACAATTATTTCTTTAGCTATTTTACATGTTTCTGGTATTTTCTATCTATTTATCGGTAAAATATTTGGAGGCTGGTCTTATAACTTAATAGATCTGATTTTAATAAATACATTAATTCCGCTGCCTTCTCAATTATTATTATGCTTAACAACCAGTCTTCTTTCATTATTATTAAAAAAATTATTAGTAAAGACATGAACTCACAAAATAAAAAATCCTTGAAGATATTAGTTTACTCAATATATATTATTTTGTTAGATCAATTCAGCAAACTCTTAGTATTAAATATATTTGGCTTTGAAAAATCAAAAAACATAATACCAAAATTATTAAATATAACTTTGGTAAAAAATACGGGAGCTGCTTTTAGTCTATTTAGCAACTCAACAACATTTTTAACCTATACAAGCATTATAGCTTCATTAATATTAATTCTTATAATAGTAAAATCGCCTCCAAGAACATACTTTAATTTAATTGGCCTTTCTTATCTTCTAGGTGGTACTGTGGGCAACGGCATAGATAGAGTATTCAAAGGTTATGTTTTAGATTTCCTTGAATTGGTACCAATAACTTTTCCAATTTTCAACATAGCAGATATATCAATAAATATTGCTATAATATTGTTCATATTTGATACAATAAAAACAAAAAATATTTCCTTTAATACTAACAAAAATATTTAACATGAAATTTTTATGAAGATCAAAAAACCAAAACAACTTATAATACTATTATTATTGATCTTTATAGGCATAATTTTCGCAGGAATAGTTGGAGCAATAATTAGATTAATAAATATTCCTGCTATTCTAATTACACTTATTACCCTATTGATTCTAACTTATAACAAGAAGTCCAAATGGATGAAAAGTTTAATAAGTTCTTTTTTTAAATTAGAAAGCGATAAAAAGCTTATAGATTATTCAATTACAAGCAAAAAAGAAGCAGCAGGTAAATCCTTGGAAAGTATAGATAAATTAATCGAATTAATTAACGATAAAGTTACAGCTCAAGCACTTAGAGAGAAAAAAAATAGAGTTTTGTTAGAGTTAAAAAGAGGTGATATTCACTTAGTGGTTTTTGGTATTGGATCAAGTGGTAAAACTTCCCTAATAAGAGCCTTATTAAAAAAAATAGTTGGTGAAGTTAGTCCCGAAATGGGCTCAACAAAAAGATATAAATCTTTCAGGCTTAGATTAAAAGGACTTTCAAGGGGAATAAAAATTGTTGATACACCTGGTATTTTAGAAGCAGGAGAAGAAGGAAGGGAAAGAGAAAGGAATGCCTTAATCCAGGCAAATAAAGCAGATCTAATGTTAGTGGTGATTGAAGGTGATTTACGATCTGCAGAAATAAACACAATTAGAACCTTATCTGATGTAGGTAAAAGACTTATATTAGTACTTAATAAAATAGACTTAAGAGGGGAAAATGAAGAAAAGAAATTAATCAATATTCTTAGTTCTAGATGCAGTGATTTTATTAATTCAGAAGATATTGTTTGTACTTCTGCATCACCTCAAACAATTGCGATTCCAGGGAAAAAGCCTTATCAACCTCCTCCTGAAATTAATAATTTAATTAAAAGATTAGCAAATATATTAAATGAAGAGGGAGAAGAATTAATTGCAGATAATATTTTACTTCAATGTAACAGTTTAGACAAAGAAGGTAAAATATTATTAGATAATCAGAGAAAATATTTAGCTAAAAAATGTATTGACAAATATGGCTGGTTAAGTAGTGGTGTTCTTGTAATAACTCCACTACCTGTTATTGATATGATTGCGGCGGCGGCCGTTAATGGGCAGATGGTAATAGAAATAGCAAGTATTTATGGCATAGAGATAACTAAGGAGGATGCTAAAAATTTGGCTATTTCAGTTGTAAAAATACTTGCAACTATGGGTATAGTAAAAGGTGGTGTATCGCTAATAAGTTCAACATTGATTTTATCTCTACCCTCATTTATTGTTAGCAAAGTAATTCAAGGAATAAGTGTATCCTGGCTTACCAGGATTGCTGGAGCAAGTTTTATAACCTATTTCCAACAAGACCAAAACTGGGGAGATGGAGGAATACAAGAAGTTGTTCAGTACAACTACAATTTAAACAAAAGGGATGACTATTTCAAAAGCTTCATTAAAAGAGCTAATGAAAGAGTTATTGATCCTTTAGTTCAGAAAAAATTCAAAAAGTTACCACCGAGATCAAGGCCTCAGATGGAGGAGGATTCATAGGCCCTCTAAAATCTAAAACGTACACAAAGCATAAATAAATAAATCCTATTAGTATTGAAATAAAAGCTGTTATAAAAGCCAAGATATTTTTTTTATTGAACAAGTTTCTATTCATTTTTTAAGTTAAATTATAGATTGGTTAATTAAATCTGCTAAAGACTTCAAATCCTCTAATTGAGTATTCGGGTTTCCAAGAACGGCTTTCAAATAATACCTATCATCATAGATTGGTCTAGAAAGCATGAACTTATTAGCCAACAAAAGGTTTCTAGTGTTCATAGCCCAATCAAAAGCTTGAGAAGAATTATAATGCAGTGGAGTGAATGCTAAAAGATGTAAGGGACCCGAAATTATCTTAAATTTTGATGAATCAATTATTGATTCTAAATAACATTTTCTTTTTATAGCGTTCAAAAGTAATTGCTCAATCCCGCTTTCACCTAAATGCCTTAAACCTATCCACAACTTTAATGATTCAGCAGATCTAGTTCCTTGAATACCAAGCTCTCCTAAATGAAAATTATTACCCTCTATAGGTTCAACATAAGGTAGGCCTGTTGAAAAGACGGAGGAAAGATGTTCTTTATTAGCGACAAGAAGTAATGAAGAGGTTTTTGGGATGCCTAATAATTTCTGAGGATTAACAGTTATTGAATTAGCGAAAGGGAAGCCCCCTATGCATTTAGAAGTGATTTCTGAGAGTCCAAATACACCGCCAATCGCCCCATCAATATGCAACCATATGTTTTCCTTTTTGCAAAAATTAGATATCTCATGAAGGGGGTCAACAGCCCCTCTAACAGTCGTGCCTGCAGTCGCAACAACAGCAAAACATTTTCTTCCTTCAGATCTTATTCTTTTAAAAATTGAAGACAATTGTGAAATATCTAACTTTCCTTTTTCGTCAGTAGGGATACGTTGCAAAGAATCTTGATTTAATCCCATGATCCGAACAGCTTTGGTTAGAGATACATGAGCATCCTCACTTGCAAAAAAAACAGATCTTGGATCGCTTTCAAGCCCAGCAATATTTCTTGCTAGAACTAGTGCCATTAAATTACTTAAACTTCCACCACTTGCAGCGATTCCTCCAGATAAGGATCCTAAACCTAATTTTTTGCTAAACCATTCACAAAGTTGTCTTTCCAGTAATGACAGACTTGGTGATAGCTCTTCAGCTAAAAGATTATTGTTTAAACCTGCACAAATAAGCTCTCCGACAATTGATACAGAGAGTGGAGGTGGGTCCAAATGAGCGAGCGCCCCAGGGTGAGAAGGTCTATATGCACCATCCATTAATAATTTAAGCTCTCTCAATAAAACATTATTAGCAGCACCCTCTATTTGAGGAGAAAGATTAGGAAGAACAAAAGCATCGGGTATTGGGCTTTTACTACTCGAATCAGCCAACCAGTGACAAAGATTACTAGAGGCTTCTTCAAGTAAAAATTGCAATTGTTTATCTAAATTGTGAGGAGAAGCAAAAGGATCCAATGAAAAAATTCTCTATTTGTTGTAAGAGATGTTCCGGTTAAAACTTTAAAAATGGTTAATCTAAAACTAACCATTTAATTTGATAATCTTCAAAACATCTAAAAAGTTGACTGAACCAATCTCACTTAGTCATCGAAAAAAAAATGAGTGGATGAAAAGACTCCTAACCAGAGCAAAACATGTAGGGGACGGAGGCGAAGTACCAATTGCAGCTGTAATCCTAGACATAAAAGGTAGATGCATAGGTTATGGAGTTAATAAGAGAGAAAAGATGAACGACCCCTTAGGTCATGCAGAGTTAATTGCGCTCCGACAAGCTTCATTGATTAAAGATGATTGGAGATTTAACGACTGTACTTTGATAGTAAATCTGGAACCATGCCCCATGTGCGCAGGAGCATTAATACAGGCAAGAATGGGACAAGTTATTTTTGGAGCTGAAGACCCCAAAAGGGGAGCGTTTGGAGGAACTATTAATTTAGCGGAACATAAAAGTGCTCATCACAATATGTTGATTTCAAAAGGAGTACTGGAAGAAGAGTCAAGGAAGCTAATTGTTAACTGGTTCAAGGACAAAAGAATTATCTCTAAAAATATCTAAGTTCAGAACTTAGGTAATTCAGATTCAAATATATTTATTATTTTTTCTACATTTACAGAGTTAGAGTTATATCCCATCAAACCAATCCTCCAAACTTTTCCAGCAAGATCTCCCAAACCACCTCCAATCTCAACACCAAAATTATTAAGCAAATGAGTGGTAAAAGCCTTGCCATCAACTCCTTCAGGAATTTTGACAGTTGTGAGTGTTGGCAAACGCAATCCTTCATCAACATGTAATTCCAAACCCATATTCTCTAAGGAATTCCATAAAGATTTTGCATTTCTACTGTGTCGATCCCAAGAAGCCTCTAAGCCTTCTTCTGCTAGTAACCTAAGAGCTTCTCGTATACCAAAATTCATATTTACTGGAGCAGTGTGATGATAAACACGATCACTTCCCCAATACTTATTCAACAAAGAGACATCTAAATACCAATTTGGAACTTTACCTTTTCTATTATTCATTTTATCTTCAGCTCTTTCATTCATTGTGAAAGGTCCCAATCCAGGCGGACAACTTAATCCTTTTTGGCTGCAACTATAGGCTAAGTCTATTTTCCACTTGTCTAAATAAAGTGGAACACCACCCAAAGAAGTAACAGTGTCAACTAAAAGCAAGCAGTTATATTTTCTGCACAAATCACCAATCCCCTCCATAGGTTGACAAACACCCGTTGAAGTTTCTGCATGAACGATTGCTAATACTGCAGGTTGATGAAGTTTAAGGGCATTTTCAATTTCCTCAAGAGAGAATGCCATACCCCAATCTTTTTGTATGGTTGCAACATTTGCCTTATATCTTCCTGCCATGTCAGCAAGTCGATGCCCAAAATATCCTTTTATGGCAACAAGAACCTTGTCCTCTGGCTCAACAATATTGGCTAATGTTGCCTCCATTGCAGCGCTTCCTGTTCCACTCATTGGAAGCGTTAAGCGATTACTGGTTTGCCATACATATCTCAATAATTCTTGAACCTCACTCATTAAATCGACATAAAAAGGGTCTAAATGACCAATTGGTGGTTGAGATAAAGCTTTCAAAACCGCAGGGTCTGCATTTGATGGACCCGGCCCAAGTAATAACCTTTCAGGTGAAATAGTTGGACCAAAATCTTTGCGATGTTGATTATCGACAGAAGGAAGAGTTTTTGTGGACAAGAAAACAGATCAACTTATATATTTCTGAGCCTAAACAGCGATAGGCAAAGTCGGGGTGTTTTTTTTAGGGATTGCAATAGGAATTAGAAACAATTTTTCCTAAACACTCAAAATCGGTGAAAAACAATCAAAGATTTCTATTAAAAGTCCAAAAAAAGTACTCGTTGATACAAAAACAGATGCGAACGCTCATTACGTTCATAAAGTAAGTAATTTCAGTTGCTAATCAAATTCACCATGAGCAAGACCTCTCAAGATGTTCTTCGTCAAAT
>CETG01055963.1_pt1 | contig 14160 bp, 12 predicted proteins | sample 361471 | NCBI WGS metagenome assembly CETG01 (sample SAMEA2622696, study PRJEB7988) | marine metagenome | isolation source: saline water (ENVO:00002010), including | reverse complement strand
GGGCTGCGGCAGGGCGGTAGAGCCTTCGTCGCAGCCCGCCAGGCCGAAGCTGGCCGCCAGCAGCAGGCCAAGCAGGCCGTTGCGCAGGGCTTTGCAATCACTCATCACGGGCTTCCTCGGGCAGAACATGGGCGACGCTCAGGCGGGAGCGGGTGAAGTAGGTGCGGGCGGCCTGCTGGATGTCCTCGGGCGTGACCGCCTCCAGCGCGCTCAGCTCCTCGTCCATCAGGCGCCAGGAAAGCCCGACGGTTTCCAGCTTGCCAATGGTGGTGGCCTGCTGGGTGATGGAATCGCGCTCATAGACCAGGCCGGCGATGACCTGGGCACGCACGCGCTCGAGTTCGTCCGCCGAGGGCGGCGTCTCCTTGAGCGCGTCCAGCTCCCGCCAGAGCCCGGCTTCGACTTCTTCCAGGGTGCGGCCCTTCTGCAAGTTCGGCGCGGCGCTCAAGACGAACAGGCTGTCGCCACGGGCATAGGCGTCGTACCAGGCCGAGGCGCTGGTCACCAGTTCCTCACCGCGCTCCAGCCGTTCCGGCAGGCGCGCGCTGTAGCCGCCGTCGAGCAGGGCGGAGATCAACCGCAGCGCGTGCACCTGGCGAGCGTTCTCCTCGGTCGCAAGGCTCGGTGCATTGAAGGCCATGAGCAGCGTCGGCAGCTGGGTCTTCACGTGCAGCTGGAGGCGGCGCTCGCCCGGTTCGTCCAGCTCAAGCGGCCGCTTGGCCGCCGGCACCTCGCGTTTCTCGATACCGCCGAAGAAGCGTTCGGCCAGCCCGCGGACCTCGTCGGCGGTCACATCGCCGACCACCACCAGGGTGGCGTTGTTCGGTGCGTACCACTGCTCGTACCAGGCACGCAGCTCGTCGGCCTGCATGCGGTTGAGATCGGCCATCCAGCCGATGGTCGGGTTGCGGTAGCCGCTGGCGGGATAGGTGATGGTCTTGAAGCGCTCGTAGGCCAGCGAGCTGGGCTTGTCGTCGGTGCGCAGGCGGCGTTCTTCCTTGATCACTTCGATCTCGCGGGCGAACTCCCCGGGCGGCAGCCTGAGGCTGGCCAGGCGGTCGGCTTCGAGTTCGAACGCAACGGCCAGGCGGTCGCGTGCCAGAACTTGGTAATAGGCCGTGTAGTCGTCGCTGGTGAAGGCGTTTTCCTCGGCGCCCAGCTCACGCAGGATGCGCGAGGCTTCGCCGGCATCGAGCTTGCGGCTGCCCTTGAACATCATGTGTTCGAGCGCGTGGGAGAGGCCGGTCTGGCCGGCTGTCTCGTAGCTGGAGCCAACCTTGTACCAGAGCTGGGAAACCACCACCGGCGCACGATGATCCTCGCGCACGATCACCTTCAGGCCGTTGTCGAGGAAGAACTCGTGGGTGGGCTGGCTGTCTGCTGCTGCCAGCAGGGGCAGATAGAAGGCTCCGAGCAGCAGGGCGGCGGCGCGGCGTAACATCAGAGGCATAGTCGGGACTCGTCCAGGTTGGTGCCCGCCACGGCAGATGGCAGGACGGCGACACGGCAGCCATGGTAATGGCCCGCGCGGGTCAGGCAAAGCCGGGGTATCCGCACAGTCTGCTCGGCCGCAGTGCCCGCGCTTAGCGCACCTGCCTGGCGAGGTGCTAGGATAGGGCCCATTTTTAGGCCGGAAGCCAGGCTGCCGGCGTTTCGCATCCTTGAGAATACCTTCTCCATGTTTGGTTCCAACGACGACAAGAAGACGCCGGCCGAGCCCGGTGAAAAGAAAGGCCTGTTCGGCTGGCTGCGCAAGAAACCGCAGCCCGCGCCGGCAGAGCAGCCCGCCGCCGAACAGCCGGACAGCGAATCGGTCGAGCAGACCGGGGCGCCTGTCGAATCGCCTGTCGCGACACCTCAGGAAGAGCAACCGGGGCGCGCGGTCGAGGCTGATATGCAGCCGGCTGAGGTCATAGAGCCGGTGCTGCTGCACCCTGAACCTGAACCTGAACCTGAACCCGAACCCGAACCCGAACCGGAGCCGGTACCTGCCCCGGTCGTGGCGACCGCGCCGGAGGCCCCAACCAAGCTCGGCTTCTTCGCTCGCCTGCGCCAGGGGCTGTCGAAAACCAGCGCCAGCATTGGCGAAGGTATGGCCAGCCTGTTCCTCGGCAAGAAGGCCATCGACGACGATCTGCTCGACGAACTGGAAACCCGCCTGCTCACCGCCGACGTCGGCGTCGAGGCGACCACCGCGATCATGCAGAATCTCACCCGGCGCGTCTCGCGCAAGGAGCTGGCCGACAGCGGCGCGCTCTACACCGCGCTGCAGGAAGAACTCGTTGGCCTGCTCAAGCCGGTCGAGCAGCCGCTGGCGATCGATGCTGGCAAGCGCCCGTATGTGATCCTGGTGGTCGGCGTGAACGGCGTCGGCAAGACCACCACCATCGGCAAGCTGGCCAAGAAGCTGCAGCTCGACGGCAAGAAGGTCATGCTCGCCGCCGGCGACACCTTCCGCGCTGCGGCGGTGGAGCAGCTGCAGGTGTGGGGCGAGCGCAACGGCATTCCGGTGGTCGCCCAGCACACCGGTGCCGATTCCGCCTCGGTGATCTTCGATGCCGTGCAGGCCGCCAAGGCGCGCGGCATCGACGTGCTGATCGCCGACACCGCGGGCCGACTGCATACCAAGGACAACCTGATGGAAGAGCTGAAGAAAGTCCGTCGGGTGATGGGCAAGCTCGACGAGTCGGCTCCCCACGAAGTCCTGCTGGTACTCGACGCCGGCACTGGCCAGAACGCCATCAACCAGACCAAGCAGTTCAACCAGGCGGTCGAGCTGACCGGGCTGGCACTGACCAAGCTCGACGGCACCGCCAAGGGCGGCGTGATCTTCGCGCTGGCCAAGCAGTTCGGCACGCCGATCCGCTACATCGGCGTGGGTGAAGGCATCGACGATCTGCGCACCTTCGAGGCTGATGCCTTCGTCAAGGCGCTGTTCTCCCAGCGGGAAGACGCATGATTCGTTTCGAACAGGTCGGCAAACGCTACCCCAACGGCCACGTCGGGTTGCACGAGCTTTCCTTTCAGGTGCAGCGTGGCGAGTTCCTCTTCGTTACCGGCCATTCTGGTGCAGGCAAGAGCACGCTGCTGCGCCTGCTTCTGGCGATGGAGCGCCCCACCAGCGGCAAGCTGCTGCTGGCCGGGCAGGACCTGTCGCGCATCACCAACGCGCAGATTCCTTTCCTGCGCCGACAGATCGGCGTGGTGTTCCAGAACCACCAGCTGCTGTTCGATCGCACCGTATTCGACAACGTCGCCCTGCCGTTACAGATCCTCGGGCTGAACAAGCGCGAGATCGGTCAGCGGGTAATGACCGCGCTGGAGCGCGTCAGCCTCAAGGACAAGGCGCTGCAGTATCCGGCGGACCTGTCCACCGGCCAGCAGCAGCGTGTCGGCATCGCCCGCGCAGTCGTGCATCGGCCGGCCCTGCTTCTCGCCGATGAACCGACCGGTAACCTCGACCCGCGACTCGCTGCGGAGATCATGGGCGTGTTCGAAGACATCAATCGCCTGGGGACCACCGTGCTGATCGCCAGCCACGACCTGGCGCTGATCGCGCGGATGCGCCATCGCATGCTGACCCTGCAACGTGGTCGCCTGATCGGCGATGGGGAGGCCAGCCGATGAGCAGCGAACGCAATCCCAAGACCAACCCGAGCACGGCCGAGCGCGTCGGCGGTTCGGTGAAGAAGCCGGAGCAGCCACGCGGCGACGAGCCGGACTTCAAGACGCTGTTCCACGCCTGGCTGGAAAGTCACCGCGCCAGCCTGGTGGACAGCGTCGGGCGCCTGATCAAGCAGCCGATCGGCAGCTTCTTCACCTGCCTGGTGATGGCCGTGGCGTTGAGCCTGCCCATGGGCCTGGCGCTGCTGCTGGACAACGTCGAGCGACTCGGTGGCTCCTGGCAGCGCGCCGCGCAGATCTCGCTGTTCATGGACCTCGAGGTGGATAGCGCCACCGGTGAGCGCCTGCGTGACGAGGTTGCGGCCATGCCCGATGTGGCAGCGGCGGACTGGGTCAGCCGCGAGCAGGCGCTGGACGAATTCCAGCAGCTTTCCGGGCTTGGCGAAGCGCTCAAGGAATTGCCGGAAAATCCGCTGCCCGGCGTGATCATCGTGACACCCGAAGAGGTGGACAAGGACAAGCTCGAAGCGCTGCGCCAGCAGCTGGCCGAGTTGCCGGGCGTACAGCTGGCGCAGCTGGATCTGCTCTGGGTCGAGCGGCTGACCGCCATCCTCAAGCTTGGCGACCGTTTCGTCTTTGGCCTGACATTGCTGCTGGTGGCGACGTTGCTGCTGGTGATTGGCAACACCATCCGCCTGCACATCGAGAACCGCCGCACCGAGATCGAGGTGGTCAAGCTGGTAGGCGGCACCGATGGCTACGTCCGCCGTCCGTTTCTCTACATGGGTGCCATCTACGGCCTGGGTGCCGGCCTGATCGCCTGGCTGCTGCTGGTCTACGGTCTGGGCTGGCTGAACGAAGCCGTGGTCAACCTCGCGGGCCTCTACGGCAGCGATTTCGGCCTGGGTGGCGTTCCGGCGGGCGATGCGTTATCGCTGGTGATCGGCGCGGTGCTGCTCGGCTACATCGGTGCCTGGTTGGCTGTCGCAAGGCATCTGAGCGAACTCGCTCCGCGTTAAAATTCCGTTTAAAAACAATGGCTTGATGGTTGTGTCAGGGAACTTTTCCACAGGCTTGCAGTCTCATGCGGCAATGCTAAACTGCTGCAGCTTCGTCATTGGAGGTACTGCATGACAACTACTCTGCAACCTGTTCAAGCGCTAGTCCCGGGAGCGAATCTCGAGGCCTACGTGCAGACCGTGAACAGCCTCCCGCTGCTCACCGTCGAGCAGGAGCGCGAGCTGGCCGGGCGCCTCTTCTATCATCAGGATCTCGAAGCGGCTCGGCAGATGGTGCTGGCGCACCTGCGTTTCGTCGTTCACATCGCCCGCAGCTATTCCGGCTACGGGCTGGCCCAGGCCGACCTGATCCAAGAAGGCAATGTCGGCCTGATGAAGGCGGTCAAGCGTTTCAATCCGGAAATGGGTGTGCGGTTGGTGTCCTTCGCCGTGCACTGGATTCGCGCCGAAATCCACGAGTTCATCCTGCGCAACTGGCGCATCGTCAAGGTCGCTACCACCAAGGCGCAGCGCAAGCTGTTCTTCAACCTGCGCAGCCAGAAGAAACGTCTGGCCTGGCTGAACAACGATGAAGTCACCGCCGTGGCCGACAGCCTGGGTGTCGAGCCGCACGAAGTGCGCGAGATGGAAAGCCGCCTCACCGGTCATGACATGGCCTTCGACCCGGCCGCCGATGCCGACGACGACAGCGCCTACCAGTCGCCGGCTCACTACCTGGAAGATCATCGCTACGATCCGGCGCGTCAGCTGGAAGATGCCGACTGGAGTGACAGTTCCACCTCCAGCCTGCACGCCGCGCTTGAGGGGCTGGACGAGCGCAGCCGGGACATTCTCCAGCAGCGCTGGCTGAACGAGGACAAGGCGACCCTGCACGACCTGGCGGCCAAGTACAACGTGTCGGCCGAGCGGATTCGTCAGCTGGAAAAGAATGCGATGAACAAGCTGAAGGGCTCGATCCAGGCCTGACGCCCCTTAGCAGGAACGAATCGCGGGATGCCGATGGCTCCCGCGATTTTTTTTGCCAACGTCCGGCTCGCAGGCGTTAGTTATCGCTGTTCGTCGCCCTGATGAAGTGTGTTTCGTCGCGCCTGGTCTATCGCGGCCAACAGCTGCGCATTGGTGATCGGCTTGTGCAGCCAGACGATCCGGTCAGGGAATTTCGCCTCGTCGAACTGGTGTGCTGCGGAGATCACGACGATCGGCAATTCGTGTATGGCCGGGCGTGCGCGCAGTTCGTCAATCAACTGTGCCCCGCTGCCATCGGGTAGGTGCAGGTCCAGCGTCATGGCCTCGTAGCGCCCGGTGGCAAGTTTCTCCCGTGCCTGGTGCAGGCTCTGCACGCGATCCACTGCGTATCCTCCCTCGCGCAGCATCATGTGCAGCAGGCGCCCGGTATCCGGCTCGTCTTCGACGACCAGTATCCGCGGCAGGCCTTCCCGGTTGTCTGCCTCGCTTGTCGGCGTCTGGATCGGTAGCTCGCACCAGAAGGTGGTGCCAGCGCCGGGCTGGCAATCGAAGCCGACTGTGCCGCCCATGCGCTCGATGAGCTCCTTGGTGATCGCCAGGCCCAGGCCGGTGCCCGACTTCTGCCGGCTGTCAGAGGCATCGGCTTGGGCGAACTTCTCGAATACCCGTGAGCGGAAGGCGTCCGGTATGCCCGGCCCCTGATCGGTCACGCTGATGCGTACCCGCGCGCCGCGAAGGCTGGTGTGCAGGCGGATCTCTCCGCCTTCGGGAGTGAACTTCACGGCATTGGAAAGAAAATTGCCGAGCACCTGTTGCAGGCGCAGGCTGTCGACCCAAACCAGGACGTCCTGTGGATGGTGCAGCGTGCAGCGCACGCCATGCTGGCCGCACAGCGGCTGATTGCTTGAGAGCGATTCCTCCAGCAGCTTGCCAAGTGAATGCTCGCGCAGTTCAAAGGCCATCTTGCCGGCAGCGATCTTCTCCATGTCCAGCAGGTCGTTGATCAGATGACCCAGGCGCAGGCTGTTGCGGTAGGCGATCTCTAGCATCTGCTGCATGGCTGGCGGCGCCGCACCGAGCGCGCCGCCGACGATCAGGCCGAGCGCACCGCTGATGGAGGTCAAGGGCGTGCGCAGTTCATGGCTCACGGTCGAGACGAAGTCATTCTTCATCTGCTCGATGCGCTTGCGCTCGGTCAGGTCCATCAGGGTACCGCTGATGCGCTGGGCCATTCCTTGCGGGTCGCGCTGGATATAGCCACGCAGCAGAACGGGTACGACATGGCCGTGCTTGTGTTGCAGGCGCAGTTCGCTCGTAAAGTGATCGAGATTGGACAGCATGGTTTGCGCCAGCTTGGCTTTCTGCTGCGCCAGATCCTCGGGTACGGTCAGGCGTTCCCATAGCTTGAGGTCGCAAGACAACTCGTCCGGGCGGTAGCCGAGCATTTCCCAGGCGCGTGGCGAGGCATACATGCTGCCTGCTTCCAGATCGAGATCCCAGAGGCCATCGTTGCTGCCCTTGAGCGCCAGCGAGAGCCGCTCCTCGCTCACCTTCAGGTCATTCTTGCTTTGGCGGATGCGCTGGGTCATCTCTTCCGCCAGGGCCTGGATGCGGCTATGGCGCAGGGCAAGCGAGGAGGTGAGGAAGAACACCAGCAGGCTCAGGCCGAGGCCCAGGACAAGCATCAGGGTTTCGTTGCCATGGAAGCGCCCGTCGAACTCCGGCCGGCTGTCCATGCGCAGGGTCCAGGTCTGGCCGTACAGGTGCAGTTGCTGCAATCGGCTGTAGCGAGCGTCGCCGGGCTGTGGCGCATCGGGCGAGGCATAGAGCAGTTGCTCTGGGTCTTCGTCGTCGCTGGCGTAGATATGCAGCGCCAGCGGCAGGTCGGCGGCGCGCAGGATGCCCTGCATCAGATCATCGAGGCGATAGGGGCTGTAGACGAAGCCGATAAGCGCCTGCATGCGCTGTGCGGGTGTGTCGGTCGGCTCGCCTTGCCGGTATACCGGCACGTAAAGCAGCACGCCGGCCTGGACCTTGCCGTGAGTCTCCTGCATCAGCGTCACCTTCGCCGTGATGCTGGTCTCGCCCAGGCGCGCAGCCCGCAGCATGGCCCGGCGGCGGGTCGGCTCGGAGTACATGTCGAAGCCGAAAGCGGCCAGGTTGCGCCCCACGAAGGGCTCGAGAAAAACGATCGAGGTATAGAGGTCGCGCTCACCAGGCGGATGGATGTCGTACTCCGGGAAGCCTTCGGCTCGAATCCGTGCGATATGCGCGTCCCGCTCGTCCGGCGCGATGGCCTGGCTGAAGCCTACGCCCTGGATGCCCGGATAGCGGTCTGGCAGCAGCAGGCGCTGAACATACAGACGCCATTGCGCGCGGCTGACGTGGTCGACGGCGTCGAACAGGCCGGCGCCCCCGAGGAGAATCTGCTCGTGGTCGCGTAGCCGCTTGCGGATGGCTTCGGTGACTTTCTCGCTGAGTAGCTGGAACTGCTGTTCGGCCGCCCGGTCCTCGTTGGCGCGCAGGTTCTGCCAGGCCGCCAGCTGCACCAGCAGGGTGAACAACAGCATCGCCCAGGCAATACCGTTCTGCCGGGTGAACAACTGTCGCAGGGCCTGGAACTGGCTGGCGGGTTGGGCTGGGTCGCTCATCATCTTCGCTGCGGTGCGCATGCCTGAATCGATTTGGATGCCCCGCGGGCCAGAAGTTGCGTCAGCCCGCCGGTAGCCGGTCGGTCCAGTATGCCGCAAGTGCTGCGGCGGAAACTGGAATGGATCGGCGACTCCGGGAACTTGGCCAGCTTTCCCTTCGTAGTGGCCGTTTGATATATGCGTCCGCTCAGACGCGCGACGAGTGGCAGCGCTGCCCGTAGTCGAGTGCCGTCGGACTCCACTCGATCGCTTCTGCTGGCAGCGGCCGGGCGAAGCCGTAGCCTTGCCCGTAATCGCAATTTTGTTCGAGCAGGAAGGCTGCCTGTTCGGTGGTTTCGATGCCCTCGGCCACCACTTTCAGGCCGAGGTTGTGCGCCAGGCCGATGACGGAGCGGGTAATGGCGGCGTCGTCATGGTCGTTCGGCAGCCCGCGAACGAACCCCTGATCGATCTTGAGCTTGTGTACGTTCATCCGCTTGAGCCGCTGCAATGACGAGTAGCCGGTGCCGAAGTCGTCGATCGCCAGCTGCACCCCGAGTGCGCGCAGGCGCTGCAGTAGCTGGACGGCGGCATCCGGGTCCTGCATCACTGCGCTTTCGGTGATCTCCAGCTCGAGATGGCGCGCGTCGAGCCCGGATCTTGCGAGGATCGTGGCGACCTGCAGATCGAGTTCGCCGTTACCGAACAACCTGCTGGAAATATTCACGGCGATGAAGCCGAGCGGCCGATTCTGGGCCAGCCAATCCTGCGCCTGGTGGCAAGCCTGCTCCAGTACCCAGCGGTCGATGGCGCTGATCAAGCCGGTTTCTTCGGCGATGGGAATGAAAATACCCGGTGCGATCAGTCCTTTCTCCGGATGCAGCCAGCGTACCAGCGCCTCGAAGCCGGTGATGGTGCCGTGGCGCAGATCGTAGATCGGTTGGTAATGCAAACGCAGCTGGCCCTGCTCCAACGCCTGGCGCAGCGCGGTGACCAGTTCGACGCGCTGACGGGCCTGACTGGTCAACTCCTGAGAATAGAAGGCGTAGGTGGAGCGGCCGCTGCTCTTGGCCTTGAACAGCGCCGAGTCGGCATTGCGCATCAGTTGCTCGACATTCTGTACGTCGGTGGGGTACGGGTAGAGCACGATGCCAATGCTGGCACTGCTGAACAGCTCGCGGTCGTCCAGGTGATAAGGCTCGTTCAGCCGATCCAGCAGGCGCAACGCCAGAGCGGTCGCCTTTTCCGCGCCGTGGTCCTCGCAGAGCAGGGCAAACTCATCGCCGCCCAGCCGGCCGAGGGTCATGCCGTTCTCCAGCTGTTCGCTCAGTCGGGCGCTGACGGCCTGGAGCAGGGCGTCGCCCAGGCTGTGCCCGAGGCTTTCGTTGATGTCCTTGAAGTGGTCTAGGTCGATCAGCAGCAACGCGCCGCTGCGTTTGTTCGCGCGGGCGCGCTCGAGGTCCTGCTTGGCACGCTCGGTGAACAGCAGGCGATTCGGCAGATTGACCAGCGGGTCATAGTGAGCGAGCTGGTCGAGTTCTTCGCGTGAACGCTTCAGCGCCGAGAGATCGGAAAATACCGCGACATAATGGCTGAGCTGGCCCTGATCGTCGTAGATGCAGCGCAGATTCTGCCACTGTGGATAGACGTCGCCGTTCTTGCGCCGATTCCAGATCTCGCCGCTCCAGGACCCGTGCTCGCGCAGTGCATGCCACATCTCCTGATAGAAGGCCGCATCATGCTTGCCGGAAGCGAACAGTTTCGGCGTCTGGCCGAGCACTTCGTCCGTGCTGTAGCCGGTGATGCGGCTGAATGCCGGGTTGACGTGCACGATGTGCTGATGCGGATCGGTGACCAGCACGCCTTCCTGGGTGCTGTCGAAGACCGCAGCGGCCTGCTTCAGACTGGTCTTCTGCAGATGCTGGGCGCGCTGCTGCTCATCGAAGCGACGGAAGTGCTGTCGACCAAGCAGAAAGATCAGGCCGCTGGTGAGCGTCACGAACAGCGCGCCCTTGCCCATGTGCCAGGCCTGGTCGTCGCCTGCCACCAGACGGCTGACCAGGGTGTCGCCAAGAAGGATCCACAGCATCGCCAGGCAGAAGTAGCCCAGACTCAGCCGGACGAGGTAGGTGTTCATCGTTGCTCTTGGGTCCGATCAAATACTGCATAGTCAAACCCCATCGCACTGGGCGAGCGGGAGATACGTCAAAAAGCACCGGTGGTGCTGCTTCCTGCTGCGCCGGTTGTCTTGCATGCTGGCTCAAAGCCAGCTTGGCCACCAGTCCCGGCGGTCGGGTTTGATGCGCTGCAGGTAGTGGCTGCCGCCGAGCTGGCGCATCTGCTGCCGGATCCAGGCGGCCCGATTGTTCACATGGCCGCTGGGTTTGCCAGCGCTCCATTGTCGCGGGTTCGGCAACACGGCGGCCAGCAGGCTGGCCTGACGGCTCGACAGATAGGGCGCGCCAATGCCGAAGTGATGACGCGCGGCCGCCTCGGCACCGAAGATTCCGTCGGCCCATTCCACGCTGTTGAGGTAGACCTCGAGAATGCGCTGCTTGGGCCACAGCAGCTCGATCAGCGCAGTGAACCAGGCCTCCAGTCCCTTGCGCGGCCAGCTGCGGCCGGACCATAGGAAAAGGTTCTTCGCCACCTGCTGACTCAATGTGCTGGCACCGCGCAGTGAACCACCGCGTTCATTGTGGCTGAGGGCGGCGCGAATTGCAGCGATGTCGAAGCCCCAGTGGTCGGCGAACTTCTGGTCCTCGGCGGCGATCACTGCCATCTTCAGGTCGTCTGGCAGCTCTTTCCAGGGCCGCCACTTGCGGGTCAGGTCGATAGCTTCGCCTGTGTGCCAGGATTCGATCTTGCGCTCGATCATCAACGCGGTGAAGGGCGGCGGCACCCAGCGCAGCAGCAGGACCAGCAGCACTGAAAGGGCGATCAGCCAGAGCAGCAGTTTGGACAGGCGCAGCAGCAGGTTTCGCAACATGGCACGTGGTCGTGGGCGAAAAGAGCGGGCATTATAGCGGCCGCTCAGGCCATCGACCGGAAAAGCAATGATTCGTAGCTATCTCGTGCTTGCCGCCCTGTTCGGTTTGACCGGCGTCGCCCTCGGCGCCTTCGCCTCCCACGGCTTGCGCAGCCAACTGAGCGCCGCCCATCTCGCGGTATTCCAGACCGGCGTGCAGTACCAGCTGATCCATGCCCTGGCGCTGCTCGGAGTCGCGCTGCTCGCGCTGCAACGCCCCGGTCGCCTGCTGAGCGCGGCGGGCGGCCTTTTTGTGGTCGGCATCCTGCTGTTCTCCGGCAGCCTCTACCTGCTCACCCTCAGTGGAATCGGCAAACTGGGCATGATCACGCCGCTGGGGGGGACGTCCTTTCTCGTGGGTTGGCTCTGCCTGGCATTGGCCGGCTGGCGCATACGCGGCTGAGCGGGACGAACGGCCGCGGCCTTCGCCTTGGTGCACCGGGTGGTTCGGGCTAGAATGCCGTCCCCTTTGCGCAATGCGGCGAACAGCATGCAGATTCAGTTGAACGGCGAACCCTACGAGCTGCCAGCCGGCGAGACGGTGGCTGACCTGCTGGCGCGTCTGGAACTGACCGGCCGCCGTCTGGCCGTCGAGCTCAACCGCGATATCGTGCCGCGCAGCGCGCACGCCAGCACTGCGCTCAGCGAAGGCGACCAGGTCGAAGTGGTGCACGCCATCGGTGGCGGCTAGCCGCCACCCGCTCATTCGAATGACGCCGCCTCTGCGGCGCCCAGCCCGCAGCAACACGTCCGAACGAGGATTTCTCATGCCCCCAGTTCCGAACGACAAGCCTTTCACCCTGGCCGGTCGCACCTATCAATCGCGCCTGCTGGTCGGCACCGGCAAGTACAAGGACCTCGAGGAAACGCGCGCGGCCATCGAGGCCTCGGGTGCCGAGATCGTCACCGTCGCGGTGCGCCGCACCAACATCGGCCAGAATCCGGGCGAGCCGAACCTGCTCGACGTGATCAGCCCCGAGCGCTACACCATCCTGCCGAACACCGCCGGATGCTTTACTGCCGAGGACGCGGTACGTACCTGCCGCCTGGCACGTGAACTGCTCGATGGCCACAAGCTGGTCAAGCTGGAAGTGCTGGCCGACCAGAAGACCCTGTTTCCCAACGTGATCGAGACCCTAAAGGCCGCCGAAGTGCTGATCAAGGACGGCTTCGACGTCATGGTCTACACCAGTGACGACCCGATCATTGCTCGCCAGCTGGCCGAAATGGGCTGCATCGCGGTGATGCCGCTGGCCGGCCTGATCGGCACCGGCCTGGGCATCTGCAACCCGTACAACCTGCGCATCATCCTCGAGGAGGCGACCGTCCCCGTGCTGGTCGACGCCGGTGTCGGCACCGCTTCGGATGCCACCATCGCCATGGAGTTGGGCTGCGAAGCGGTGCTGATGAACAGCGCCATCGCCCATGCGCAGAATCCGGTGCTGATGGCCGAGGCGATGAAATACGCCATCGAGGCCGGGCGCCTGGCGTACCTGGCCGGGCGCATGCCGAAGAAGCTCTACGCCAGCGCCTCGTCGCCGCTGGATGGGCTGATTCGCTGAAACGATTCGTGGCCGGCCTCGACCCTGGTCGGGGCCGGCCTTTTTTATGTCTTGCAGGTAGACCATGACTGAGCAGAACCCCGCGGCCGAAGAGCAACAGAGCGCGCCTCGCCGCACCATCAAGAGTTTCGTCATGCGCGCCGGGCGCATGACCGAAGGCCAGCAGCGCGGCCTAGAGCAGGGCTGGCCACTGTTCGGTCTTGAGCTGGCGGATGGCCTGCGCGACTTCGACGCCGTCTTTGGCCGCAGTGCGCCGCGCACCTTCGAGATCGGCTTCGGCATGGGTCATTCGACCCTGGAGATGGCCGCTGCGGCGCCGGAGCAGGACTTCATCGGCGTCGAAGTGCATAAACCGGGCGTCGGCGCGTTGCTGAGCGGACTTGTGTCACAGAAATTGAGCAACGTCCGGGTCTACAGTTGCGACGCTCTGGAGGTGCTGCGCGATTGCGTACCCGACGCCAGCCTCGACCGCGTGCTGCTGTTCTTTCCAGACCCCTGGCACAAGAGCCGTCATCACAAGCGTCGCATCGTTCAGCCGGCCTTCGCCGAGCTGGTGCGCAGCAAGCTGAAGATCGGCGGCGTGCTGCACATGGCCACCGACTGGGAGCCCTATGCCGAACACATGCTCGAGGTGATGAGCGTCGCCCCGGGCTACCGCAATCTGGCCGAGGATGGCCGCTATGTGCCGCGACCCGGCGAGCGGCCGGTGACCAAGTTCGAACGCCGCGGCGAGCGGCTCGGGCATGGCGTCTGGGACTTGAAATTCCAGCGCGTCGACTGAGTGACAGTGTAATAACGGCAGCCTGTGCTGCTGCCGCCGTACCGCCCGCGGGCGGTGCCAGGCCAGCCACGCTGGCCGCATCCAATCGAAGAGCCGCAACAGCGGCCAGGGACGAATGCCGGCCAGGAAGGCATGCCTGCCCACACCGATAACAATGCAACGCCGATGATCGGGCATGCCTGGCAGCGCCCTGACATCGTGCGCAATTGGGGGAGTAGACGATGTACGCGAAGATTGGAGCCTTGATGCTGGCCACCTGTGCCGCACTGCCGGTACAGGCCAAGGTCGACAGTACGCAGGCCGCCCGGCTCGGGCAGGACCTGACGCCGCTGGGTGCCGAGCGTTCGGCGAATGCGGCCGGCACCATTCCCGCCTGGACTGGAGGCGTCGCGCCGCCAGCCGGCTATGAACGTGGCATGCACCACCCGGATCCCTTTGCCGCCGACGCGATGCTCTATCGGGTCGATGGCACTAACCTGGCCGAGCACAGCGAACAGCTATCCGCGGGCATGAAGGCGCTGCTCGAGCGCAATCCTGACTATTACCTGCG
>CETG01058615.1_pt1 | contig 14162 bp, 9 predicted proteins | sample 361471 | NCBI WGS metagenome assembly CETG01 (sample SAMEA2622696, study PRJEB7988) | marine metagenome | isolation source: saline water (ENVO:00002010), including | reverse complement strand
GGGGAGTTCTTCCTTCGATTACTAAAACGTTTTATTTGTTAGCATTAAATAATTTTTATAAAAACAGCCTCTTTTTAGTTAGGGGCCTTAATCTTTAAAACATCAAAAAAATATGGTAGCACTTCTACAGACTAGTTCAAAAACTTTTCTATTGACTTATCCCTGGAAGACACAACTTAAGGGTTATTAAATACAACTTTATGAGACTTAAAATTACATCAGCTTACAGGATTCGTTTATTTCATTTACATACCGGTTGCTTGAGATTTTTATTGACCGCAATTTTTTTATCATGTATTAAAAGTTATGCATATGAAGCAAAATTAGAAAGTATTTATTATAAGAACGCTGAGGGATTAGCGTCATTTTATCCTACACAGGAAACCGAAGTTAGTGGAGTTGTATATGATGAATTAGGGACACCGCTCCCCGGTGCCTCAGTTGTTATTGTAGGCTCTAAAGGAGGGGTAATTACAGATTTTGATGGTCAATTCAAAATTAAATTAAAACCAGGGGATAAGTTACAAATCTCTTATGTGGGTTTAAAGACAACAATTATTGAATATTCTGATCAAAAAAACTTAGAAATTCATATGGAGGCTAACATGAATGCACTCGATGATGTTACTATTGTTGCCTTTGCCAAACAGAAACAGGAAGATGTTATAGGGGCTATAACTACTATCAAACCCGAAGATCTTAAAATACCCTCTAGTAATTTCACGAATTCTTTTGCAGGGCGGGTCCCGGGTATGGTATCCTACCAAAGATCTGGGGAGCCAGGTCAGAATACCTCAGAATTTTATATACGTGGGATCACTACTTTTGGTTACAAAAGAGATCCGCTTATACTAATTGATAATAACGAAGTTACGACCCAGGAACTTTCTCGATTGCATCCAGACGATATTGCAAGCTTTTCGATATTAAAGGATGCGACCGCAACTGCACTTTATGGTTCCAGAGGAGCTAACGGTATCATTCTTATTACCACAAAAGAAGGGAAAATAGGTAAAGCAAAAATTAACATTAGGTTTGAACAGGTGAATTCCAGTCCTACAGAAATGGTAAAGCTGGCAGATCCTATTACCTATATGAGATTACACAATGAGGCCGTACGCACCAGAGACCCCTTAGGCGTTACTCCATATTCACAGCAAAAGATTGATAATACAATCGCGGGCGTTAACCCCTATGTTTATCCGGCAAATGATTGGTATGGTATGTTATTTAAAGATGCTGCAAATAACAAACAAGTAAATATGAATGTGAGCGGAGGTGGAGAGGTAGCCCAGTATTATATAGCAGGAAGTTATTCAAGAGACAATGGCATATTAAAAGTTGATGGTAGAAATAACTTTAATAACAATATTAGGCTTGACCGTTATATGTTGAGATCAAACATTACCATAAATATTACCCCAACGACAGAGGCGGTGGTAAGGTTAAGTGGGGCATTTGATGATTACTCTGGACCCATTGACGGAGGTTCGGAATTATTTAGAAAAGTGATGAGAACAAATCCGGTACTCTTCCCGGCAACTTTTGAGCCTGATTTGGCAAATCAAAAAACACAGCATATACTTTTTGGAAATGCAGGTGAGGGGGATTTTTTGAACCCCTATGCCGATATGACAAAAGGATATAGAGAATCGATGACCTCACAAATTTCCGCACAGTTTGAATTAAATCAGGACCTTGGTTTTTTGCTGGAAGGGCTCTCTGTAAGAGGTAGGTTTAATACAAACCGTTATTCATATTATGATATAAGCAGATTCTATAATCCATTTTACTATAAGGTAGGTACGTATGATAGAAAGGAGGATCTATATACCCTGGATGTTATTAATGAAGATAGCGGGACAGAATATCTTGGATATGACGAAGGAGCCAAGAATATAAACTCAACCACCTATCTTGAAGGTGCTATTAACTGGAATAAAAAGTTTAATGATAAGCACGCTTTTAGTGGGTTGCTGGTAGGAACCATGAGAGAACGAATACAGGCAAACGCCGGGGACCTACAAAGATCTTTACCATATAGAAATCTAAACTTGGCAGGTCGTGCAACTTACTCCTATAATTCAAGGTATTTTCTAGAATTCAATTTTGGTTATAATGGATCTGAGCGCTTCTCAAAAGAAGAACGTTTCGGTTTCTTTCCTTCTATTGGTGGTGCGTGGCTTATATCAAATGAAAAGTTTTGGAACGAAAAACTAAAAGATCAAATCAATAATCTTAAACTACGGTTTACTTATGGTTTTGTAGGTAATGACGCAATCGGAAATGAAGCAGATCGATTCTTTTATTTGTCTAATGTTAACTTAAATGATGATGGGAACGGTTCTGGTTTTGGAACATATGGAAATGATTATTACAGACCAGGAGTATCTATTTCACGCTATCCTAACAGAAATATAACTTGGGAAACTTCAGAAAAGTATAACTTTGGTTTAGATATCGGTTTGTGGAAAGAGCTGGATATCATAGCAGATTTTTTCTCAGAATATCGTTCAAACATCCTTATGGATAGGGCTGCAATCCCTTCTACGATGGGATTACAGGCTCCAGTGCGATCAAACGTAGGGGAGGCTTCCAGTAAAGGTTTTGAAGTTTCTTTTAACTATAATCATTCCTTCAATAAAGATTTATGGATTACCGCTATGGGTAACTTTACCTATGCGACCAGTAAGTTTGAAGTGTATGAAGAACCAGATTACCCAGATTCACCATGGAAATCACGGATAGGGAACTCCCTGGCATCCAATTACGGGTATGTTGCAGAACGTTTATTTGTAGATGAAGAAGAGGTTCGCAATTCTCCAGTTCAATTTGGTAACTATATGGCCGGAGATATTAAATATAAAGATATCAATAAAGATGGCCGAATTACAGAATTGGATATGGTTCCGATGGGCTATCCACATAGTCCGGAAATTGTGTACGGTTTTGGTTTTTCGGGAGGATGGAAAAACTTTGATCTTTCCAGCTTCTTTCAAGGAATAGGCAGAACTTCACTATTTATTGATGCCCGCGCAACCTCACCATTTATAGATCAACAAAATGCGTTGCTTCAAGTTTATGCAGATAGTCACTGGTCTGAAGATAACAGAGATGTGTATGCCCTGTGGCCAAGACTATCAGAAACCTATGTAGAGAATAATTTACAACCCTCAAACTGGTTTTTAAGAGACGCTTCATTTATGCGCTTAAAAACAATAGAGATTGGTTATTCCTTATCACGGGATCTAATTTCAAAGACAGGATTAACAAAGTGTCGTGTGTATGCTATAGGAAATAATCTGGCCACTTTCAGTAAGTTCAAATTATGGGATCCAGAAATGGGAGGTAACGGATTAGCCTATCCTATACAAAGGGTTATTTCAGTAGGTGCACAAGTCTCTTTTTAAAAAATTATTTAGTATGAAGAAAATTAAATTAATATTAGCGGTTATAACTATAAGTTTAGCTTCTTGTAGCGATTACCTGGATGTTGTTCCAGATAATGTTGCGACCATAGAGTATGCCTTTAGGAGTAGAAATGAAGCTGAAAAATACTTGTTCAGTTGTTATAGCTATCGCCCTGAAATTGGATCGGTTGATTTAGATCCGGCTATGGCATCTGATGAAACTTTCAAAAGGTATGGCATCAACGGGGCTGGGCAAGTATGGCAAAACACACTTATTGCCAGGGGATTTCAGTCTCTCACCAGCCCCATCTTAAACACTTGGGATGGAGAAAATGGTTCAGAATCAGCCTGGAGAGGCATCAGAGAATGCAATATATTTTTAGAAAATATCGACTTAGTTCCTGATTTAACTGAAACAGAAAAGAAAAGATGGATTGGAGAGGTTAAATTTTTAAAAGCCTACTATCATTTCTATCTTTTAAAATGTTATGGGCCAATACCTATAGTAGATGAGAATCTACCTATTTACTCAAAGCCCCAAGAAGTTCAAATTTATCGTGAGCCTGTAGATGAGGTGTTTGCATATATTGTAGCACTCCTTACAGAGTCTATAGAATACTTACCTAATGCTGTAGAGGTTATAGAAGGGACAGAAGCCGGAAGAATAGATAAACTTATTGCTTTGGGTGTAAAAGCAAAAGTTTTGACATTTGCTGCCAGTCCTTTGTTTAACGGTAATACAGCTTATGCGAGTATGGTCGATAATAAAGGTGTTCAATTGTTTCCTCAACAATATGACGAAAGTAAATGGCTTTTGGCTGCAGAGGCATGTAAGGAAGCTATAGATGAATGCCATGCCCAGGGCAAATCGCTCTATGATCTCGTAGATCCTTTAGTACTGGATGCAGATCCGGTATTTAAATTGCAAACCACTTATAGACAAGCTATCACACACCGCTGGAATCAGGAGTTGATTTGGGGTAATACTAGATATAATAACAATTTTTTAGCTCGATCTACTACGGCAAGAATTATCAGAATGGAGAACGTAAATAATGCGATGACTGAATACGCGCCTACATTACAATTTGTAGAAAAATACTATTCAGATAATGGGGTGCCTATAGACGAAGATATCATGTGGAGAAGTGAATCCTGGTACCAGGATAGGTATAAAGTACGAGCAGAACCTGCTCAAGAAGATGAAGGGAAACGTATTGAGGAAGGAAAATATACCGTGAACCTTCATTTTAATCGTGAGCCCAGATTCTACGCTAGCATTGGCTTTGATAAAGGAATTTACTACGGAAGTGGATATTACCAGTTTAATGACTCGCAAAGAAATGTTAAATACGCAGATTTTTTAAAAGGTGGGGTATCCGGATTTCAGGGAGGAAGTGGCTATTCAATTTCTGGTTATTCTGTAAAAAAGCTTCATAGTTTTAAAAATGCGCAAACTTCAACCTCGATTTCAACCGAATATTTCCCTTTTCCAATTTTACGATTAGCAGATCTTTATTTGTTGTATGCTGAGACACTAAACGAAACCAGTGGCCCCAGTGATGAAGTCTACCATTATATAGACCTTGTGAGGAGCAGGGCAGGATTGACAGGGGTTAAAGAATCTTGGTCTAATTATTCAATAAACCCTAATAAACCTAACACCAAAGAAGGTTTAAGAGCCATTATCCATCAAGAACGCGCTATAGAGCTTGCTTTTGAAGGAAAACGATTTTGGGATATCAGGCGTTGGAAAGAAATAGGAGTCATGAATAATCAACCCAAAGGCTGGAACGTGCAGGGACAAACTCCTGAAGAATTCTATAAAATAACGCTATTACCTCAAATTCCGGTTTCATTTACTATTAAAGATTACTTCTGGCCCATCAAGGAATCCAATTTAGCAGTAAATCCTAATTTAATTCAAAATTATGGTTGGTAATAATAACTTATAAAAAATGAATGTGATGAAGAAACGATTAATACAAATATTGATTTTCGGGCTTATTCTAGTTTCTTGTGAAGAAGAGCCTATAGGACAACAACCTTTAGATTCTGTGCCACCCGGAGAAGTGACAAATATTGAATCATATAGTACTCCTGGAGGGGCAGTTATAAAATTTACACCTCCTAAAGATGAGGATCTATTATACGTGAAAGCTGTTTACTCGAGAAAAGAAGGAGTGGTTTCTGAGGCAAAAGCTTCAAAATATGCTGATTCTATTGAAGTTGAAGGGTTTGGCAGTATTTCTAGTCAGGATATAGAATTAGTAGCTGTAGATAGAAGTAGAAATAGTTCAGAGCCAGTAAAAATTAGCGTTGTTCCCTTAGAGCCTGCTGTAAAAACTATTGCATCATCTCTTAATGTAGAGGAAGATTTTGGAGGAATAAAATTTAAATGGGAAAATCCAGGTAGAGCTGAAGTGTCAATCGTTGTACAGCAAAAAGATTCGCTTCTTGATGAATATGTTCCTTTAGATACGTATTACACCAGTTCTAAGGAAGGAGTTTTTGCGATCTATGAGTTAGATACACTTCCAAAGAATATTGAAGTATTTGTTCAGGACCGTTGGGAAAATCGTTCTGAAATAGCAAAACATACCATAGTTCCTCTTTTTGATACAGAATTTGAAAAGAATAAATTTTCTTTTGTTAATCTGCCTGGAGATGGGCCGCATCATGGAGATTGGGTAGCTAGTAATATATGGAATGGTACCCCCAGTCCTAATGGATATTCTTCAGTAGGAGGTCAGGGAATATGGCCTCAGTCTTTAACAATAGATTTAGGAGTGTTAGGGAAATTAAGTAGAATGAAATTATATCAAAGGGCGAATTATATATTCGCTGAAGGTAATCTCAAAAAGTTTGAAGTCTGGGGTTCCGAAAATCTGGATCTAAGTGGTTCCTGGGATAGTTGGACCAAACTTGCGGAATTTGAATCGATTAAGCCATCAGGTTTACCATTTGGAGAAGTAAGTGATGAGGATCGAGCAGTAGCCATAAATGGAGAAAATTTTTCTTTTGATCCTTCAAACCCGAAAGTTCGATATATACGATTTTTAGTTACAGAAACCTGGGCTGGAGGAGATAACTTTCAAATCATGGAAATCGATGTTTTTGGTGATAATAGACAATAGAATTAACACAACAAAATATGAAAGTTATGTTTAATAAAAATTTCAGGGCTTGTAAAGCTAATAGTTTAGGATCTGGTTCCCGATTTTCTAACTATTTTTCTTTCTGCTTATTTTTCATTGTTTTAGGATTACAAGGCTGTTCTGAGATGAATGATTTGCACCAGCCTTATTTAGATGAGGGAGAATATATTTATGCAGAGAAAGTAGATACGATCACCTTTGGTTCTGGGAATGAACGAATTGAACTGAACCTTTATTTATCTTCTGAAGATATTGAAGTGGCCCGTATCTTTTGGAATAACGGGGGAGATTCTGTTGATGTTGATATCGATTTCCAGCAGGGGGTATTTAGTAAAATAATTGATGGGCTGGATGAACAACAGTATGTTTTTAACATAGTAACTACTGATGGTTTTGGCAATAAATCCCTCCCTTATGAAGCAGAAGGAAATGTGTATGGTAGTAACTATAGCAATACGATTTCTAATCGAACGATAAGTGGTATGAAAGCTAATAAAAATAATGAGATTGTGATTAATTGGGCAGAACCTTTAAATGAAGACCTTCTTTACAGTTCTGTAACATATAAAAATAAATTTGGCGAACGTATTACAGATTCAGTTTCCAGTACTGAATTTAGAACGATATTAGAAAATTATGATTCTGAACTTGAGTATAATACGGTATTTAAACCTGATTCAACAGCAATAGATCTTTTTTATACTGAAAATGTTTTAGTAAACACAAATAAAATACTCTTGGACTATGACGAATGGACTATTGTTGATTTTTCATCTCAGCATGGGGGAAATGAAAACTCAGTACAAAATGTTATTGATGGAAATCAGAATACCAGATGGCATTCTTTGGCAGGAGGTTCCAGTTATCCGCATTGGGTTATTATAGATTTAGGGGGGCTGGTTGATTTTTCTACTTTGGAAGTTTTAAGGTCTACTTTTGATGGTGGTGGAGATGATAGGGCAACAGATAAATTTACCTTTGAGGTAAGTACAGATAATGATGTATGGGTAGATGCAGGAGTATTCGATTTTAATAGGTTTACAAATGACCCACAAAGTTATCATATTTCACTTTCGGAACCTGTAAGATATGTAAGGTTTACGGCTATTGAAGGTCCGGAAGATAATTTTGTTTTGGGAGCTATAAAGTTGTATAAATAATAGGGTTTTTCCAAGGACGGGCCATCGATTCTCTGGAAAACCTTTAGCTTATAGCTTAAAGTATAGAATAGTTCCAATTGTTAGAAAGAGCGATTGAAAATGAATGATGAACCGCCGTACCTTCCTGTTGCAGGTAGGTACGAGCTCCACTAGGTTTGTCCTGAGCAAAACCAAATACTAAGGTGGTTTGAGGTCTGCCTACCGCGGGCAGGGGTGCACTCCGTTATTTGATGACAGAGGCACCCACTCGACTGCCGATAATATTTTCAGAGTTCAATTCCATGTTTTTTTAAAGTCGTATAAAACCAACCTTTTCGGCATTTCCAAACATACTCAGTTCTTAATTTATGTATAGCAATTTTTTTAAATTCCTCGTTTTTAATTTCCAATAAAGTTTCTATAAATGAGTGTAAATAGAAAATTTCATTTTCCGTTTGAAATTTAGCCTTCGGAAAGTCATTTTTTAAATAATTTTCTAATTCTTCCGAGTATTCAGATGAGTAATATTTTTTTAAATAATCAAATGCATAAGCATTATTATTACTAAAAGCCAATTCCTTGATACGAGATAAATAACCATCTGTATGTTTTCTATTTTCGAAGGTTCTTTTATAAAGTAACCAATAAACCTCTTTTTCTGAATAGATTAGTATACTGTCCAATTTTTTGATTGTCAGGTCGGTAGCAAGTGCCTTTTGTATTGCTAAACCTTGCTCGTAATTATTACCTTTTATTCGAGACGCTTCTATTCTGATTTTATTCCAATATTCGTGATAAATGATTGAGGAAATTGGTTCAACATCGATTATACAACCATCGAAGGTCTCAACCATTTCATTTTTCCTTAGTTCAGTTAATAGCAACTCAGGAACGTTTCCTTTTGTTAGACTGAATGAGCTCAATCGAAGCGTAAGTCCTAATTGTGGAATTTTCGTGTTTTGATAATTCGATTAGTTCTTTGTAGGATATTTTTTTCTTTAGTTTTTGAAACCTTTTGTATTGGGAACTTGGCATACAAGCATTTCCAATACAGTTAGATTCCACTCTGTTTACGTTAATAATTGAATCAATCAGTTGTTGTTTTGTTTGTGAAAAACAAAGGCTGATGGTCAAACTAAATATTATAGTGAACAGTTTTCTCATATATGGGGGAGTAGTTGCGGTTGTCGTAAGCTGGCGGATGTAGGCTCCTCCTGAAAATAGGAAAGTTTAAATTATTTTCTTTCTTCTTTTTTTCGGGTTAGCACAAAATATATGACATAAAACCAACTAAAAAAACCATGAATGGTAGCAAGTAATACGGATTTATTTCTTTCCCAGGATGTGACTCCGGCAATTACACTTCCAAGACCGATTCCATTATTAATTACGGTTCTTTTTGTTTCTGAGTCAACATACTCTTGACTGTAGCCTTCATATATTAAAAATGTTACTAAAATAAAAGTGAGATAGATTTTCTTCATATTTTCATTTTTGAGGTATTTATGCTTATGTAGCTATAAAACAATAAATTGTATGATATCCATTTTAGTCACAGTACTAATCTAACTGATTTTTAATTTTTTAAAAAGGATTTGTAGCTATATATCTATAAATTTCAGTTCTTTTTTATGGATTGGTTTACCCATAAAAGTTGGCAATTGAATGACGTTTTCCACAAAGAGCTGAGCTTATCCCAGCAAATTTAATATTTAAATAGATCAGTTTTAATAAAATATTAGGGTCGTTAACAGGGCTTCATGTTTGCTTTACCACTTATACAGACGCTTCATTATTAGCTGAATTAGCTGAAGTATTTTTGTTTACTGTTGTCGATTTAGTTAAAAGACTGTCTAAATTCCAATGGTGAACGGTTCGTTTTTTTCTTGAAAAGCTTACTAAATGATTGTGAATGTTCAAATCCTAATTCATAAGAAATTTCGCTTACGGTTAAGTTTGTAGTCGATAATTTTTCCTTTGCTTTTTCAATCAGTTTACTGTGGATATATTGTTTTGCACTATGCCCAATTAAAGAACGTAAAAGATCGCTTAAATAACTTGGTGAAATATTGAGTTGTTCGGCAAGAAAGTGTACGGTAGGAATTCCTTGATTTAATGATTTTTCGTTGTTAAAATAATCGTCCACAATTTCTTCCAAGTTTTGTAACAAGTCGTTATTTATAGCTTTACGTGTAATGAATTGTCGCTTATAAAAGCGGTTGCTATAATTTAATAATAATTCTAATTGAGATATGATAACATCCTGGCTAAAATCATCAATTCTACTTTGTAATTCTTCGTCGATGATTTTAAAAATTGAAAATATAGTTTCCTTTTCCTTCTCTGAAATATGCAATGCCTCATTGGCCGCATATCCAAAAAATCCAAACTGTTTTATCTTTTTAGCCAATGAATAGCCTAACAAAAAATCGGGGTGAATTAGCAATAAATAACCTGTACTAGGTTGGTGATTCAATTCAAAAACTTGATTAGGCGCGGTGTATACCAATCCACCTTCTCCAAAATCATAATAATGCTGTCCGTATTTAGCCTGTCTGCAAAGATCTGATTTATATGAAATTTTGTAGAAGTTAAGAATATAAGCATTACCAAATTCTTCCGGTAAGATTTTGATGTTCTTAATGTCTGTAAAACTTATCATCGGGTGAAATGGCTTTGGTAAGCCAAGCACCCGGTGCAAGTCCGATAAAGATTGGAATATTTGAAATTTTTCTTCTTCTTTTTTCATATTATAAATTTACAAAACATTTAGTTGCATTTTACCAGGGACATTCGCCTGTTTCTGGATTGTATTCCTCGCTAAAGAATTTTCCTGTAGGCCCATCATCGTCAATGGTGGCATATTTTACAATACGAGTTCCTGCTTCCTGAGCCGTTCCGGTGCCACGGTGCCCATTAAAATCGGTTGCTACAAAGCCCGGACAAACGGCATTCACTTTAAAATGATCATTCTTCAATTCATAAGCTAATGCAATGGTGTACATATTCATCGCTGCTTTGGAAGGCGCATACACTGCAGATTTATGGTCGTAATATTTCCAGGTGGGGTCGCTATGCAAAGTTAAGGAACAACCGCTTGAGGATACATTTACAATTCTGGGATTTTCAGATTTACGCAATAAATCTATAAATGCCTGGGTAACCCGTACTACTCCATATAAATTGGTATTCAATACATTTTGCAGCTGCTCTATAGTTGCATTTAATGCATTCTGAGGCATACCGCCGTTAATTCCAGCATTATTGATAAGTATATCTAATACATCTGTCTTTTTACCCAGTTCAATTCTTGCTGTATCTACCGAAGCAGAGTTGTTTACATCTAATTGAATAAGCTCTACATTGATTAGCCCTTCGTCTTTTAGTTTTTGTACGGCAAGATTTCCTCTTTCGATGCTACGACTACCTAAATACACATAATATCCTTGTTGCAATAATTGTCGAGCTGTCTCAAAGCCAATACTTTTATTGGCTCCGGTAATTAATACTTTCTTCATAGTTTCTAAATTTTATTGGTTATAAACTGATGCGAATTCTTTGGCAAATTCTGTCATTTTTACCTTGCCTAATTCTGGTTTGTTTTTATAAAAATCTTCGTATAAAATGCCAGTTCCCTGTGCGGCTTGCATTTCGATAAAACCTTTAGCGACCCACTCATTCATCCCAGACACCTGCATGCCATTCAGTAATTGTTCCGCAGAAACTGTCTGCCATTTCAACTTCCGGTTTCCAATGGCTTCTCCTAAAATTGTAGCCACCTCACTGGGTGAAATTTCATCACTGGCTATGTAGCGAAAGCTTTTGCCCTCAAAAGGTTTATCCAGTTCTTCGACAATCACATTGGATATATCTAAGGGGGATACCCAGGGCTCTTTAGTGTTGCCTCCATAGCTTTGTATAATAGCTTCCTCGGTCCTTATACTTTGCATAAATCTGAAAAGGTTAGGATAAAAGGCAACAGGGCGCATAAATTTGATGGATACATCAGCAGGCAGTTGATTCATCGTATCCTCCATGCCTTTATAGATAGAAAGACTACCAATACCTTGGTTGGTATGTGTCCCGATACTGCTTAAAAGCACTACTTTTTTCACGCCTGATTGTTTCACTGATTGTTTGTACTTTTCTGCAATATTGATAAATTCAGTAGGGAAATTTATTTTTTTGTCGAAGATATTACCGATAGCATCCCAGGCTATCATCAGGTAAACAGCATCGGCACCTTTGAATGTGTTAATCAAAAAATCTACATCCTGCATACTGCCGATTGCTGCTTTTGCGCCAAGCATTTCAATTTCTTCTTGTCTTTCTGGTTTACTGCTAATAACGATTACCGAATGACCGTTGTTTACTAAATTTTGTGTTAGGGGTTTTCCAATACAACCCAATGATCCTGTCAACACAATTTTCATAGTTCTCTTTGTAAAATTTTGAAATACAAAGATCGTCTGGCTGCTTTTTCTGAATGTGTGCTAATTGAGGATTTGTGTAGTCAAAATGAGAATGAGTGAAAAAACCACCTTCTAGTTACGTACATTAAATACCATCTTAACCAATCCCTGCATTATCGATGAGCATATGTATTTCTAAACCCCGTTGTTGTGTTCCTTTAAAAACCTGTTCCGCACTCCGGTTTACTCAATATCGGTTTTTTGTTAGGTCGTACCGGTAAAAAACACAAAACCTCGTACAATGGAAACAACTATCCATAAGGCCTTTTTCAGGTCTTTAGCTTGGTAGTCAACAATAATAGCATTATTAAAAAAGACACTGATCAATTATAAAAGCCTATTTTTATGAAATCAAGTTTTTATTTCACTAAAAACATTTCTGAAAAATCTGAATCTAAATACTGCTTAGCAATTATGAAAATGAAAATTAGTTTATTAATACTACTACTTTTAAACTCTTTTTTTCTATTAGGTCAAGATCTGAAATTTGATCAATACTGGGATATTTCTTCTTCAAAAAGCATTGTTTGGAATGTACATAAAACTGATTCATACCCGCATGGAGATAATATTGAAATGTCTGGAAAAAAAGTATCCGCAATAATTTATTACGATGTTAATAAAGATAAGGAACTTAGTATAAAGCGTGAGATAATATACCCTCAATTAAGGACTTTTGAAGAGGATTGGAAGAAATACCGGGCGTATCATAAGCAAACTTATGCCCAGGAAATTGAGCCCACAATCAGCATGGATGGTACTAATGTGGTATTTAAAAAAATTGATTCGGTGAAAATTGATGGTAAAATTACTTTTTATCATGCTCCAGTTCAGGGAATTATTCTTAAAAGAACTTTATTTCCCTCTATGAATCAAAGAGTATTTGTTGAAAACTGGGAGTTAATAAATAATAGTGATCAAGAAAAAGAATTAAAAATCGACAAAACAGATACTCTTCATCAATTGAGGGGATATAAGGGAATTTATACAAGTCATGTATATAGCGATTCTGAAAAAGAAATTAGCCTCCTTCCCCAGTCTGCCTATAATTTTACGCTTTATTTTTCTGCCGCTATAGATGATGAACCGGTAAATGGATTTAACTACAAAGAAATTGAAGCGGAAAGAAATAATTTTCTTGACAAGATTAAAGAAAATCTTGTTTTAGAAACCTCCAATCCGGTCATAGATCAGCTTTTTTATTTTTCGAAAATACGAGCTTCTGAAAGTATTTTTGAATCAGAAATGGGCTTAGTGCATTCTCCGGGAGGAGGAAACTATTACATTGGTATCTGGGCAAATGACCAGGCAGAGTACAGTGGCCCTTTCTTTCCCTTTTTAGGATATGATACGGGTATTGAAGCGGCAAAAAATACCTATCTCATGTTTTTAAAAAATATTCCCCAAGACTCCTCTCCAATATGCTACTCATTTGAAATTGATGGTGAGCTCCCCTCCTGCGGTAAAGATAGGGGAGATGCTGCTATGATCGCCTATGGTGCATCTCAATTCTTATTACGAAATACCGATAAAAATTTTGCAAAAAAAATATGGCCGTTGATTGAGTGGAGTCTAAACTACTGCAATAATCACAGGAATGAAGAAGGTGTTGTTTTGTCAGACACAGACGAGATGGAAGGAAGAATATCTACTGGCGAAGCAAACCTTTCTACTAATTCTTTATACTATGGAGGACTAATTAATGCATCTTACCTTGCAAAAGAACTTGGCCTGCATAAGTTATCTAAACAATATCTAAAACGTAGTATTGAAATGGCCAATGTTATAGAAAAGTATTTTGGTTATAACATAGCAGGACTAAATACCTATCGTTATTTTAAAGGAAATACACATCTTAGACATTGGATTTGCTTACCACTGGTAATGGGGATAGATAAAAGAGCGGAAGCAACTGCCAATGCACTTCTCGAAAAACTTTGGACATCAAACGGAGTTTTAGTAGAACTAAATCCCGCATCCACA
>CETG01129197.1_pt1 | contig 14175 bp, 15 predicted proteins | sample 361471 | NCBI WGS metagenome assembly CETG01 (sample SAMEA2622696, study PRJEB7988) | marine metagenome | isolation source: saline water (ENVO:00002010), including | reverse complement strand
ATATTCGCCGCTTGCAGACGCTTTATCTTGCGCAGGTAATCCAGCTCAGAGTCAATTGCAGTAACCGTTTTGCGCAGCGCTTTGGACTCGCCGTAATTACTCGCCACCGCACCCAGTGGATACTCTATCGTTAGGCCAATTTCGCTGTAGTCTTTGCGCAGCGCATTACCAAAATTGTCCCCGGTGCGTAATTTTACATACAAGCCTAGTGAGGGCTTAAGTTTGCCGTACTGGGCATCGAGCTTGTCTTTTTCCAGCGCCAGTTTAGATTCCAGCAGGGTGATATCCGGATGCGCAGAAACCAGGCGGTCCAGATCATTCATCTGCAGGCGCCGCTCTGTTATGGCGGCTAACTCGTTAAAACTCTGTTGCGGCTGCGCATTCAATAATTCGACATCACGCTGTAGCATCAACAGCAAAAACTGATAGTTAACCTCTCGTTGGCGAATGGCGTCGTCCAGCTGGTCCTTCAGACTGGCGTAAGCCGCACTGGCGGTGAAAAGGTCGTCGGTAGTACTTACTCCGGCCTCCACTTTGGTTTTCATATCTTCCAGTTGCAGCTGACGTTTCATCACCAGAGGCTGCAAGACGTCACGCTGAGCACTGTACATCATAATGTTAAAATAATACTGACTTACCAGGGTAAGAGCCTCTCGATGAGCAGTGCTGAGCTGCGATTTGGCAACCGACAATTGGGACTGAGCCTCTGAGTTTGCCAATTCTGACTCGCCTAACCACTTGCCGTCCTCGTAGAGCCCCCAGTTCATATCCACCTTCCCCTGCCAGGCTTCGCCTTTAGAGTAAAAGTTAGGTTGTTCCGGATCCTGAACCGTGCCTTCCTGAACAGCGAAAAAACTGGTGGGCTGTCCTTTAGCCGCATACACATCAAGTCCAACAGTGACTTCCGGCATCCATTTATTGAGATCGGCATTTTCGACCCGCTGTTTAGCCGCATCCAGTTGCAACCGCACGTTAGCCGTCATGTCGTGGGCTTTGCAGGACATGTCGATAAGCTGCTCATAACTGTTTACCGGCACCGCACCGTGCGCCTGCAACGTGAAACAGCCGATAAACGATAAAAGGTATTTAGCTCGCATTGCCCATCTCCACACGATCTCCATCCTTAAGCGCCTGTTGGCCTACTACTACAATCCTGTCGCGCGGACTCAGCCCTGATCGAATGCCCACATACCCTTGCTCATAACCAATAATGGAAACCTCTTTAAGGTGAGCCTTCTCGGCATCGTCGATAACGAAAACAAACCCACTGCGGCCATTACTACCAAGCAGTGCAATGGCCGGGATCCGAAGGGTATCAGAGGAGCCTCCCGCCAGTTCAATGGTGGCAATACCGCCCATACCCGGGCGTAAAATAAGGTCGGGGTTATCGACTTTAGCGTAAACAGACACCGTGTCGCTGATCCGATCCACTTCATACCCAAGTCGCAGGATTTCGGCGGTAATAGTGCGCTCGGGAAACGCATCCAGTGACACACTCACAGGCTGGCCCAGTGACAGTTCACCGAAATACCGTTGAGCCACTTTGGCTTCGACATAAATGGGGTTAGTCACACTCAGGGTAATTATCGGCATGGTCATGTGTACCTGGGTGTTTTCGAAGGCCGATACTGCTGTGACCACACCGCCCACAGGTGCTTTCAGTTCTACCTGTGAGTATTCAAACTCCGCTTTCTGCACTTCATACTGGTTGTTGATAAGCTTCGATTTGGCCTGCTTTTCAGCCAGAGTAGCTTTGGTAAATTCGTCTTTGCCGACCAGGTTCTTGGCAAACAGTGATTCCACTCGGGTAAAGTTTCGCTGCGCTTCCTCGTACTCTTCCTCGGCAATCTCGGCCACCGATTTAGCCAGTTCCACCTTCGCTTTGAGCTGATCCGCATAAAAACTCACCAGCACATCGCCTTTCTTGACCAGATCGCCGACCTGTACCCGCACTTCACTAACCATGGCGTTGGAGCCCGGATAGATGGGTAATTCCTGATTTTCAACGAGCGTCGCCTGGGTGACCAGCGTGGCCTTTACCGGTGCCGCTTCTACTTCAATGACTTTTACCGGTATGGGCTTGTCATTTTCCCTGGCGTAGCTGGCATTGGTAGTACTCAGGTGTGCGGAGATGATATTTAACGCCCAGTTACCCAGTATTAGTAAGGCGGCTATCAAAACCACCAGTAAGGTGACAGACAAGCGTTTTTCTATTTTCTGGTTAGAGCTGTTATTTGCTGTCATGATTCATCTCACTCACTTGAATCTGGCCGGTACCAGATTGATTAAAAAGCTGTTTATCTGTTGTCTTAAGGTTGGCGAAAAGTACCAGAGCGCAAGCGCAAAGCCGCCAAAAATCAGCGTTTCCCTGGTCATAACCCATACATTATGCAGCGACAGTAACTCTGCCATCGAAGCGTGATTAGGACCGAGGAACAGGGTTAAGGGGGCATGAATACGCTCCATATTAAATGGCCACAGAATGACAATACCGAAACTGGGGTTAATGCCGGGGTTGGGGCCGGTAAACCAGTCGACAAATACATGACTGAGCAGCGTGGCGGCCACCATAGTTGCCATAGCCCGCCCTTTTCGCTCTTCAACGCCAGTTAACCGCGCAATTAACCAGAATGCCAGGCCGCACAACAGCGCAAACATAATCGAATGAGTTAACTGCCCATGCAGATAATGGTGATGCTTACCCAGTAAGGGGCCGACCAGCAAATCAAGATCCGGCGCGTTGGCTAAAAACACGGCCGCAAAAACGGAGCCGATGCTGAGCGGACTAACCAGTTTCGGACTCACCAGACGACCTACCAATAAACAATCAATGCCACATAATGCGTGACCCAGTGTACTCGCCATAACTTATCTTCTAATCCTGTTGTAAGGTGCTACTAAAAGTGACAATTTCGCCTTGCAGCGCGTGGTTGGCTAAATCCGCGCTCCAGACCTCGAAATACCGTGCGCCCAGCTTTTCAGCCTCCCGCATTGCACTTAGCAAACTGCCGTTGAGTAGTCGTTCAGGCTGTCTGGTCTGATTGCCTATCATCTGAATATTACAAAACGAAAATTCACAGGCACTTTTCAAAAGCGGATACAGCGCCTCGTTCCAGCGTTGTGACTTGCCACTCCACCACGCCGAAAACAGGCCAAATCGTTGGCCATACCTGGCTTTCCCGAATTCATAAACCTGGCGTGCGGGTTCTACCGAATCCAGCACCGGATGTATCTCAATATCCAAAGGCGTGTGAGGGAATGCTTCAGCAAAATAAGTGATTACTTGCTGGATGGCCTTAACGTGTTTTTCCTGGGTGTAGCCAGCATCATGCCATGGACCCGATACAGGCGTTTCCGGGCGCCCTGCTATCCGCTCTTCGGGGAGTTGCATTTCAAAGCCATTTTTGGAGGCATGAGTAATATGTACCAGCGCCACCATGGGGTTATCGGCATAGCGTTTACCTAACTCAGCAATCAGCTTGCGCCAGTAAGACAAATAAGTTGTGTCCCAGGGTAATGGAATGATTTCCTGTCGATTGCCGCGACCTGAGTAACGGGTTTTAAATTCATAACTAAACGCTTTGGCTCCCTGCTCATACACCCAGGATGGCGTACGCGGCCCATTTAGCACGCTGAGCGTCACCCGCTTATTATGCTGACGGGCCTGAGCTATCAACTTATCGATGGCAGAAAAATCGTAAGCAGCCGGTGCAGGCTGGAGTTGATCCCATCCGACTCGAATCAGATTACCTGTAACGTGTGGCTGCCCCAGAACCCGATCACTGACTGTTGGTCCAGAGCTAACAAAAATGCCTGCCGGTACGGTGCCTGCAAGCTCTGCCTGCTTACTTGTTTGTGGACTCTCCGGCACTGGTTTGGTAACACTACTTTCATCACCAGATACTGGTTTTGAAGACTGCGGGTATTGCATATTATTGCCGTGACAAGCGGCAACCAACAGTAATAAAACGCAAAGGCACACTGGGAATCTCAGGCTGAACATGAATGGCCACAACCGCAATTTCATGATTGTGTATCCTCAACAGCTACCGGCCACGCTGGGCGCATAGGGAAATAATAATCCGGCTGCTCGGCTAACCGCTGGTAGTCTTCCGGTATACCCATATCGATAAACGGCCCCGTCGCCGCAACCGTGGCAACCCCCTGAGTTAATAAGCCTGGCATGATGGCTTGCTCAAAAGAAAAGCTTTGCGGGCCGCGAAAGCCCGCAAAAATGTCGCCAGGCAAGCAATATACGCCGGCGTTGATTAAGCCCGCCCGGGCAACGGGTTGTTTTTCATGAAAAGCTTCAACACAGCCGTTCTCACGCAGTGTCACTTCACCATAGCGACTAATGTTTTCTACTTTTGCGACCACCATGGCCATGTTGTGTTTTGATGCGGCCTCCAGCAGTTCGTTAAGCGGAAAGTCACAATAACTGTCCCCATTGAATATCAGGTAGCGGTCGGCCGGGTGGCTGGTGAAGCAAAACTTCAGAGCCCCTCCGGTTCCCAAGGGCTCTGATTCAACAACCAGCTCGATGCTTACATCATGCAGCAGTGACTGTTGCGTGGCAATAAACTCTTCGAAGTGGGCTGACTTATACCCTACTGATAAAATGAATTCCCGAAGCCCTTTGGCATACAGCGCATTCAGCATGTAAGCGAGATAAGGAATATGCTGGATAGGTGCCAGAGGTTTAGGCACGTCGCTGACAACACTGCGTAACCTCGTGCCGAGCCCACCGGCAAGAATGATCACTTTCATATCGCCTCCTGCCGGTTATTCAACATCAAAACTAAGGTAATCACTGGTGACTCCCCGCGATACTATTTTGGCTGGGATACCAACCACTGAGCAGTTATCAGGAATCGATGACAGTACTACTGAATTAGCTGCAATCACCACATTATTGCCAATTTCAATCTCCCCCAGAATCTTAGCGCCGGCTCCCACAAACACATTATTGCCAAGCACAGGTTTACCCCGTTTGTAGTAATCAGCACCAATACAGACGTTTTGATTCACCGTAAGGTTGGTGCCAGCGCGGCGGGGGTCGAGCTCTATGCCGGCAAAGTTATGCAACACAAGGCCTCTGTCTATATCTGCCTGCGGACTAATACGGCAATCTGTGGCGAGCTTTACCGGTGCACAAAGCAGTCGGAACAAGGCAAGTAAGAGGAAACTCAGAACAGGGATATCCAGCTTACTGATTTGCTGCTCACTGCGATAAACCATTACTGCCAGGGAGCCCCACTGTAATGTCATCTTAATGTATTTATTAACGAAATTATCGATACGCGTGTAGTGGCGGCGCTTACGCCGCAAATCTATTCTTAACGCGTCAAACCCCGACAGACTATTCTGCATCGATGACTCTCCGCCGCTCGATAAAGTCGATACGCAGATGTTGCTTGCGTCGCTCGCCTTTTCGGCGTTCCAGAATATCTGCCGGAACGGGCGTTGTACGCGCCTGGCGTTTATCCCAGAACTTTGGTTGATAGCTATCCCTGATGTACTGTTTAAGCAGGGGTTTGCGGGTTTCGAAATCGCGCTCAATCAGCATGTCGTAGATAACTGCGATGCCCTTTGCCAGTACTTTCCACTCATACAACTCACCAAGCGTTTGGCGGGCCTGTGCTGCTACATACTGCGCTTTATCCTTTTCATCCAGCAGCATGGCAATCGACTTTGCGAACTCTTCTACATTGTGGTCTTCAGCCAGCACGGCGGTTTTCATGTGGTGCAGCCCTTTTGCCGCGCCGGTAAAACCGGCGATAGGAATATTGCCGCACATGTAGTTGAGAATTTTAACCGGATGGCCGGGGCAATCTGTTCGGGGTAACGTTGCCACGTCAGATAAAGCAAGATAGTCGGGCAATTTTTCTAGTTCCAGCCCTTTTACAATGTCCACTACGTCTGCAATATCCAATGTCTGGATCTGCGCCTCAATGGTATCAAGGTCTTTTTGATTGGCGATATTTGACGCCAGAATCACTTTAAGTTCCGGATACTGTGGCTTAAGCAGATGAGTGGCATCAAGCAGGTAATCGATACGTTGAAACTTGTCGAGGCTGCCTGTGTAAATGACTATCTGTTGCTCATCGCGATAGCCATATTTTTCTCGCAAAGCCGGTTTATTCCGGGCTGAGAACATGCTGGCATTCACACCGGCGGGTAACACCTGGATCTTATCGGCTCTGACGCCAATTTTCACCAGATAAGCTTTTAAAGAATCGGATACCGCGGTGACATAGTCGCCCATAAAAGGAATGGTTTTATCCAGTAAACCGGCCAGTTTGAGAGCAAACTTTTTAGACCAGATAAAGTCGTAGGTGACCAGCTCGTCGACCATATTATTCACCGCGTTATAGAGCATCGGCCGACGGGTGACCAGCTTTGCCAGCCAGCCAATCAACGCGCCCTCATAATTATGCGCGTGAATAACATCAATTTTATATCGCCATATCATCCAGATAAGGCGGAAAACCATTAACGGATCGTAGACAAACTTTTCCAGCGTAGGACCAACCGTGACCTTATCTTTATTGAGAAAAGGAAAGGACACGCGGTGGATTTTTGGCCCAACAACCGGAATATCCTCTTTAATCGGGTAAGTGAGGATATGCACCTCATGGCCAAGCTCTACCAAAGCTTCCGACATTTCTCGAATGGATGCTGGTGAACCATGGTTAGCGGGAAATGGGCATGCTGCTACCATCACAACTTTATGTTTACGAGACTCATCCATGACTGACTGCTACTTCCTTGTGAACAACAGGGTGTGGCTCAACTACGGTGATCGCAGGCATTGCGTTTACACGTTCGTTAAAACCACCATACATTTTTTCTAGTCCTGCCACGATGGTTGCAGGCTGATCGCGCCAGGATGATTTTCGGGTACGTACCTCAAAAGGTTTATCGCAATCGAAAAACGCCAGTACCTCATCAATTGAGGAGATTAACTCCTCGTACTTGATGAGTATAATCGGGTGTTTGGTAAGCTCAGGGTTCAGCCAGTTATCCAACTGTCGCTCGAGACGAAATTCATCGACTCCCCGCTCTAAATAGGCCTCGATAGACATATTTTTCAGATCCACAGCGGGTGTATCACTGTTGGCATTCATTGCCTTTGCGTGCATAGACTGATAGCCACGACGAAAAACCGAAAGCACGCTGTTATAGGGATTACCAAACACGTAGCCAAGTTTGATTTGAGTTTCGTCGTTATATACTGCAGGTGAATAAGCATGTTCACGCACGGTTTTATCGGCAATTGAGCCGATGTGCCGGGCCAGAGCGGTTGAGCCCACTCCGCCCATTGAACAAAGAGCGACAGAGGGACCCCGAAAGATCATTCTGCGTAATGCAGGTACGCGGTTTAATAGCGATACCACGCCGTCGAGTTTTAGCGATTCCATATTTGCGTGTCCCTGCCTAGTAGTTGAGCTAATCGGGTTTGCTCCTCAGCAAAGTAATCAACCAGTTGCTGCCGGCTTGCTGAGTCCATCTCTGGTAGCGGTTCTGACTTAGCGTTCATTTTTCTGACCAGTTGCGCGAGGCCAGACCGTTTGAGTCGCTCGGCAAACCCGGTGAGACCGCGTTTCACCATAAAACGGTAGGTTCTGACCAGCACATTCTCGAGTTTTAAGAAACGGTAATTAACGCCCTGATTACGTTTTTCCTCAACGCCCTCGGGTAAAAAGCTGGTGTCTTTTACGCCTATGAATTCAAAGATTTGCTTATAACAGGCGGCCAGATCGTGCTGCATTTCTTCGAGCACCAGGACCAGAATATTCTCTTTGGGGAAGTGTTCGTAAAAAGGGGCGAGATAGTCGGTGTAATAGCCAAATTTTAACTTATCCTGGTCACGAATATATTCCGAAAAGGGGTAATCGCGACTGACGTCACCTTTGCGAATAAAATGCTGATAATCTGAATAAGTCCGCTCAACCGGATCGCGCACCATGGCGATGATTTTAGCATCGGGGAAGTGTTTGTGTATGCGTTCAGCGGCTTGTGGATGGTACATATAGCTAATGGAAAACTCGCCTTTTATCTTACCTTCTGAGCCGGCGAATAAATCTTTGTACCAGTTAAAATCCTGCTGTTCGTAGAGATCACCAAAATAGTGAATTTCTTTGGGGTTGCCATCAAACACTTCGGGGTGCTGAATAACATTTTCATATAACCAGGTAGAACCACATTTGCCAGATCCTACGCCAATAAAATCAACTTTAAACTGTTCCTGAGACATCTAACTCTCCGACTCATCTGGTTTACGTTTTATCCGCGCGGGATTACCCACCGCCATGGTGTTGTCCGGAATATCCGTTAGCACCAGGCTATTTGCTCTGATCAGCACGTTATCGCCGATCGTTACTTCGCCTAATATCTTGGCGCCGGGTTCGATGCATACGTTATTGCCGATGACCGGCAGGTTTTTACTGCCTCGAACATTGCCAACAGTAACACCCGAGCCCACTACGAAGTTTTCACCAATGGTTTCAGCCAGAATAAACAACCCTCCGGTACCATTGAGCACCAAGCCGGGTTGGATTTTGCAGTGTGCCTGAACGCTGATCCCCGTTACGCCCTGAGTGATGAAAAACAGTGGGTAATAAAGTACTTTGCACACCAGTTTCAGTGGTTTGGTTTCAATTTCGTTGGCATAACGTCCAAATCGGTACACACAGGTTGCTAACCATGTGCGACTCAACAAATGGCCAGCGCCGTTGCCATTCAAACCACCATCAACAGCCCAGATACGCCGCTGCTCAGCATCGACTTTTAATTTTTTAAACATCCCTTTGAACCTTATTTGCGGGTCCCACCGAGTCCTGCGTTAATAGTTGTCGTCTTTACCAGCCAGCTTTTCTGACATCCAGTTTGTCTCACGGGAAATAATCCGGGCCGGATTTCCCATTACGGTACAATTGTCCGGCACATCGTTAATCACCACAGAATTAGCACCGATAACCACATTGTTACCAATGGTAACGCTGCCAAGTACTTTGGCGCCGGCAGCGATCAATACATTGTTACCAATTTTCGGCGGCGCGGGTTGCCCACGAAGGTGACCGATAGTCACTCCCTGAAACACAATCACGTTTTCACCCATCTCCCCTTCACTAATAAAGATCCCGGAGAAATTGTGAATAGTGAAGCCTTTGCCAATTGTTGCTTTGGAAGGGATATAAATACCGAATGCGGTCACAACGACTGCTTTGGCAAAGAAATAGGGGATTCGTACCAGAAGCCTTAATAAATTCGGACTTACCGTGCGGGTCCAGTTTCCATACCGGTATACAATCGAAGCAATTGTGCCAGGTTCCAGAAATATCCGTATATTTTTAGTGAACCAGCTTTTCTGACTGAGAAACCAGTCTTGCTTAAACTTCAGGTCAGCCGTAATTAAATCAAACACTTTCGTTCACCAACCCTTCAATATAGCCAGCCAGTGAATTAAGTGTGTCGAATACCTCGGGATCCAGACCGTCTGAATCTATTTCAATATCATAAACCCACTCCAGTTCAACGATTAGCGAAATACGATTAATAGAATCGAGATTCAGCGATTCGTTTGCATCAACCTGACTGAAATCCTTTTTCACCACTTTAGTAAGGGTCTCACGTAACGACTCAATGATTTGCGCTTTACTGCTCATAATTCTTCCTGATTAAATGGCTTTTTTCTGAAATAAGCGGATAGGGAATCGCTCTGTAATTTGAATTGCCGGATTACCGCCAATATTAATGACATAGGTTCTGTAGATAGCTTCCACATACTCTGGCTCGCCATCCTCCTTGATGCTGGCATTAAACACTTCGCGTCCGAAATCAACAATTTCGCGGTAGGTTTCAAGGCCAATCTCTCGTAACAGCTCGCCAATACCTATCTTTCCACCAAGCATTTGCTGCTTAACTTCTTCATCCAACAATCCTGTTAGCAGATAAGACGTAGCGTAGGCATAGATATCTGAGGTTTTGGCGCCTTTTAAGATAACGTCCCGCTTCAGGGCATGCTCACCTGTTTTGGCATTGATGAAGGGCAGATCCTTGGTAAGCCAGCATTGCTCTTGCATGCGCATCTCTACTTTGATGTTTTCCCAAAAGAAAGCTTCCAGGCTTTTGGTTACCGTGCCATCTGTTACCAACAAGGTGCGCAGGAATGGAGGAAGCGCCTCCATATCCATCGCGGTTTTTTCGCAATTGTGGACAATGCCCCCTTCTATGAAACCGCGACTTCTAAAGTGCTCTTTCAACATGATTGCTATCCTTTATAAATACTTTCGTAAAATTTTTCCGAGCGGGCTTTTCGGAATTTCATTTCTGAACTCAATGATTTTCGGCCATTTATATTCGGCCAGGTGTACCTTACAATGCTCAATTACATCTCTTTCTGTAGCCGCTTCCAGTGGCACGATTACGGCTTTGACTTTTTCTCCGTAGTCGCCGTCTTTCTTACCCAGCACAACCACCTCGCTAACGCCCTCCATAGCAAGAATGGCAGACTCAACTTCAGCCGGATCCACCTTTAAGCCAGCAACGTTAATCATTTTTTTACGCCGCCCCGTTACGTACAGGTTGCCGTGTTCATCAAAGCGTCCCAGATCACCGGTATAATAACGTTCTGCACGGAAGGTTTTTGCTGATTGTTCAGGCATACCGACGTACAACCTTGCAGATGCGGCACTAATAATCACTATTTCACCTTCTGAGCCTTGCGGCAGTGTTTTATCCTGATCATCAACAATCAGAATTTCGACATTGGCCATCGGTTGACCTACGCTATTGGTAGGTGCATTAAGTTTGTTTACTGCTGCCGCACCAGTTTCGGTAGAGCCATAAAGCTGTCTTGGCGTCACGCCGAAGGTCGAAGAGAAAGAAGATATAACGTCGGCGTCAAGCGGAGCACCAGCTGTATAGACAATCTTAAGCCGAGTCAAATCTGGTTGCTGACGCAGGCGCATCGCTGATAACATTTTGACCATAAATGTGGCTGACGGATAAATGGTAACCTGATGAGTATCGAGCGCTTTAACCACGCTCCGTGGATTAAACTCACCAAGAGTGACTACGATTTTTGCACCGCTTAAAATGCCTGCCAGCAATACGTTACCAAAGCCATGAGTATGATGTAGCGGCACGGTGCACAAAATGGTGTCGTCAGGGGTAATTTCGAAGGTTTCGACCTCTGATTTCCACTCAGCAAGTAAAGCCGAGTAAGTTCTCATTACCTGTTTTGAACCACCCGTAGAGCCAGAAGAAAACATAATCAGCGCTGGTTGCTCTGCCTCACACACTGCTACTGGGGGAACAGACAAAGACTGCGTTGGAGCAAAATCAACAAAATTGGCGACTAAGCCCAGAGACTCGATTCGCGATTGCTGGCTTTCGGCATTACCTACTACCACCTGAGCGGCTGACTTATCGATGTACTGAAAAAGCTCTGAATCTGTGTAGTTAACATTGAGTGGAACCAAGGTAGCGCCAAGGCGGAATGTTGCTAGTGTCGCGATAAAAAATTCAGCGCTATTCGGGATAATCGTTGCCACGGTGCTACCAGCAGTTACGCCATTCCCTGCCAACGCCGCAGCTAGCTGTTGTGCACGAGCATTGAGCTGGGCATAAGACATATTTGTCTCACCAGCACTGATGGCAACATTGTCGCCGTATGCATCAACGATATTTAAAAACTGTTGATAAACCATAATTCAACAACCACCCGACTTAAGAAATCTTTGCGTAGAGCTTAAATAATTCGACAAATGCTCTGATAATTACCAGCGGATTTGCCCCGGTTTGCTCGCCAAGCTGTCTAGGATAATGCGACACCGGCACATTAGTCATACTAAAACCGCGCTTTCTTGCCAGGGCTAATAATTCGGTATTGACCATCGCTCCACCGGCCTGAAGATTAATTTCGTTAAAAATATCGCGACGGAATAGCTTAAAGGCGCAATCTATGTCTTTTACTTTTACACGAAATAAAAGACGCACCAGACCACCCCATGCCCAGGCATTTAACTTTCTGTGTAAAGGATCAGCACGATGAGCCCGGTAGCCGAGCACCATGTCGAAGCTGTCTATGTGCTCCAGCAATAAAGTGATTTCTTCTAAATCAAACTGGCCATCTGAGTCTGAAAAAAAGATAAAATCGTTTTGGGCAGCGCTAAATCCACTACGTAGTGCTGCACCATAGCCTTTATTCACCTCATGGTGGACTGGCTTAATCCGTTCATCCTTTGCAGCCATATTATCGATGATCTCGCCTGTCGCATCATGACCACCATCGTCCACAGGTATTACTGTTACTTCGTTAAAATACTTACTGAATGCCTTGATCGCATTATTTATCGAATTGGCGATATTCTCTTCTTCGTTATAGGCAGGGAAGATAATTGAGACACTGCTTAACTTTTCCGACAACTCAAAAGCCTTACTAACCGCGACGCTTTCTGTTGTGCTGTTGTCGAGTTCCAGGGGGACTGTGGTAGCTTCACTGTTCATAATGGTATCCTTACCTTACACAGCTAGGTTTAAGCGCTCACGAATGAGCTGCTCTGTTCTTATATTACGCCAGGATTCAACACCATCCAGTTCAAATTTGAAGCTTTCTACTCTTGCACCCATGCGCTCGAGTGTTTCCACCACCTGGCGTTTTTTATTGTTTTCACAATAAAACATCATGAATCCACCACCACCGGCGCCACTTACCTTGCCGCCAATTGCTCCGGCCTGCCTGGCGGCTTCGTAAAGTTCGTCAAGATGTTCATTCGTGATAGAGTCAGCCATACGCTTTTTCTGTTCCCACGCTTCATGAAGCAACTCACCAAACTCATTGGTGCGTCCTCTTAATAACAGCCTTTTCATATCGTTAGCATGCTGCTTAATTTGGTGCATTGCCGCGATATTGTCAGTCTTCTTGGACTTAACATTACTGATTTGGTCTTCGATGATGTTTGACGAAAGACGTGATTTTTGGGTGTATACAAGAATCATGTTGTATTCCAGCTCTCGTACAACCCAAGGATCCATTTTTAAACGGTTTACCAGTACACTGTCGCCATCGAACTCCATGAAATTAAAACCACCAAAAGCTGCTGCATACTGATCTTGCATGCCACCTAATTGCTGTAATTCCTGGCGTTCTATGTCGTGGGCGAGCCGGGCGATGTCGTAAGGACTCATAACCAGGTTTTCCAGTTCTTTAAACGCGCTGATAATGGAGACCATCATGGCTGAAGACGAACCGAGACCGGAGCCTGGAGGCGCATCATTGTGGGTAATAACCTCCATGCCTAACGGCTTACTTACCAGATGCTTATAAACTGATTTAACAAAGCAATCGTTGTTGTTATCAGTCTTTAATGTGGAACTACAAAACTCGGTTGTAGTATCAAAATCATAAGAATTAACAGTGATCGATTTACTGTTATTAATCGCAATGCTCGTATAAGCATACTTATTAATAGTAGCATTAAGTACAAATCCGCCATACATCGACGCGAACGGATTAACGTCTGTACCACCGCCCGCAAAACTTATACGCAGGGGAGCCCTTGCTCTAAAAATTTCCATCTTCCGTCTCCAGTGTGCTTCATTGCATCCCGACACATAAACTCAGCCAGAATTATTAAAATAATGATCTAATTGATGAGTTATCACGTTATAAGCAAGAGAGTTGACTTACGTCACTACTACAAAATTACTACTGTAGACGTTTGTTACTCTAATAAGGCTTGTTATATATTTATAAAATTTTAAAATCAGATAGCCTTTATCTGATTAAGGCAAATTACATACCAGTACAATAAATTTGGTGCTTTAACCGTAAATACAGCACTTTAGTCGCAAACTGTAAAAAATCCGAACGGTTTAAATTTATAAATTGCACCATTTATGACCAATAGAGTTCAGTCTAGGGCATTTATTGTTCAGACTCACTCAAGCATTGTCATGATTCTAAAACCGAAAAAATAGCACTTAAGTGCTAGATCTATTCACGCCTTACTTTCCGGTTGAGTTAACTATACGTAATTCATTGGTTTCATTTTGCTGTGTGGGGTGATCTTATTAGCTCTACGGTTGGACGATTGGGATCCCGGTCTTCGCCGAGCGAAACCAGGATGACGGTTCTTTGTTTTATTAAATTAAGAGAGCTCTCACATG
>CETG01054552.1_pt1 | contig 14175 bp, 9 predicted proteins | sample 361471 | NCBI WGS metagenome assembly CETG01 (sample SAMEA2622696, study PRJEB7988) | marine metagenome | isolation source: saline water (ENVO:00002010), including | reverse complement strand
TTGGGTTATGTTACATCAGCACCTTCTACTCAGGTCGCCATGGTAATTGATCCGCCTAACGGTCAGCTGCCAGAAACCACGGCGGCATATAAAGAGTTGGTTGCCAATGCACCTCCTAGAATTCCGCCGCAGCGAGCAAGAACACCGGAGGATCTTGGTACTTACGTGCGATGTATCACACGAGGGCCGGTTGGTATGATGATGCCAAGTATATATAACAATGGATTACAGATCCTTCAAAGCCCAGGTAATGTTGCTATCCAGAAAGAAATGATCCACGAGACTAGAGTTATTTCCACTGAACCAAGAGAGGGTTTTGGTGATGGGTTAAAGACTTGGTTGGGAGATTCACACGGGCGCTGGGAGGGCGACACGTTGGTAGTGGAGGTGCGAAATCTTAACGGGCGAACTTCTTACCTGGGGTCGAGTTCTGAAATGAAGTTAACTCAGCGTTTCACTCGCACTGGACCAAACACTTTGCGCTATGAGTTTACGGTTGATGACCCGGCAGTTTGGACCGAGCCTTGGACTGGTATGTTTAATTTTATAAAGGATGATAACCAGATTGAGCTTGTTGAATACGCCTGTCATGAGGGAAATTACGGAATGACTAACACTCTTAGTGCTGCTCGAACTATTGATGCTAGAGAGGCCGAGGAGTCTGAATATCAGGAATAATTCGGAAATCAAAACTAATCGAATGCTACGAAACATAGGGAGACGATGCTAATGCGTTTAATTATAGGTTTACTTGGCGGCTTGGGCTTGCTTGTACTAGCCCTATCGGCTACTCAAGCGCATCATGCCTTTTCAGGCGAATTTGACTCAACAAAGCCCATTAATCTGCGAGGTAAAGTCGTAAGGATGGAGTGGATTAATCCACATGCTTGGCTCCATCTTGCAGTTGTTAGTGAGGATGGTAACGAAGAAGTATGGATGATTGAAGCTGGGCCTCCTGGCGCCTTAGTGCGTAGGGGATGGAGAAAGGATTCGGTCTTGCCTGGAATCGAGTTAGTGGTGCAGGGCTATCATGCAATAGACGGCACTAATAAAGCTAATGGGCGAGAAGTTACTTTTCCAGATGGTCGGAGGCTTTTTGCTGGCTCTTCAGGGACCGGCGCACCTGTTGATGGAGCGGACCCAACAGAACAGCAATAGCAGTTTTGTTAAATTAATAGTTCATAGTTCAGTGTAAAAATTGAGCCAGTCAAACCAAAAGGAACAAAGCTTCTTAGCGTACAAAATATTGTCAATTAATTCGGTGGTTCGCTCACCAAGGCAGCAAATAGTTCGCGAACCACTTCACGCTGAGTTTCGTCCGCGATCAAAAAGTAATGGTTGCCCGCTGGATCAACCGTAAATGTAGTCTCGCCGTCATCCAATACAGTTACCAATCCAGCCTCTGAAATTCCGAAATACCCGCGAGATTCTCTGATAGCCCATAGCACGCTCGTTAGGTCCCAAGTTGGACGTTCATGGGGTGTGGGAACATAAGATTGATATGATTCTTGAATGGGGTGTCTGTCCACATAGCTAAAATCTTGCTCGATACTGACAGCTGGGTAACGTATCGCGAGACCAACCTCAAAACCACTCCAATAAATAGGCGTCGGCCATTCCTCAGCGAGTTTCTGAGCTGAGCGGATGTCCTGCACTATGTTGTATTCTAGGTGTGTCTCATTATTAATCGGAGTAAATGTCCCAGCCATAATTGAAATATGTTTTACCTTCCGCGATATCAACTCAACTCCCTCAAGGTCAGAGTGTTCATCAGCTTGGGTATCCAATAGTTGAGCAAGGTTGGTCGAAAAACCAACTTGAACGATGACCACTGACTGGTCTGGTTGATTTGCGAGAACTTCCCGTAACAAAGGCATCGCATTCGGCGCAGGATCTCCCAACTGAAGATCGTGTGGGTAGATATATTGTCCACCATCAGACTCTAATGTTACGCCAGTAAAGCGGCTCTTTTCTGGAGTGACACCACTGTTTGTGATCCCAATAGGAATTTCACCACGACCATAAAACGTATTGATTGCATCGACATAAGGAGCGACCTCATCATTGTCCTTGGTTAAGGTGATCGCCAGTAATTCGCTCTCTCCCCTCGACTCAAGGGAGTGCAACATCGCAAGCGCAAGCGCATCATCTACGTCGTTGCCCATATCAGTGTCAAAAATCAACTTAATGGGTTCTGCTTTGACCAAAGCAGAAAGCGTTATTAAGAAGAAGATACAGAAATTTGTAATTTGATTTTTCATTTTATTGTCATCGTGTTAGTTAATTAAATTAGGTTCGGCGCCATAGACTATGACTGTATCCAGGAACACGTTTGCTTTGTCCGAGGGATTGGTCAATCTAATTTCCACTTTATGGTCACCGTCGCTAAGCGCGTATTTCCAAAACAAATAAAAACGTCGTGTGACGAAGTCAGTGGGCCAGGTTGCCGCTTCTATAAATTCACCATCGACATGAAGCTCAGCTTCAAATACGTAATCCTCGGCTCCATCTTCAGATCTCGCTGATCCCATCAGAGCGAACCCGATGCCATTGAAATCGAAATTAAAAGATTCATTCAGCTCGATCAACTCTCTATTTAAACCGTCGCTCGATCCAAGTTGACGGCGTTCTTTTGCAAAGTGATTTTCAAAAGCGTCTTCGAACTCCACTTTTTGCGGTTCCTGCACAGGAATCGTGACACTGCTGTCACTTACCAATCCGCCCTGTCTGCGTATCATTTGCAAAGCGTGCTGATATGACATTTCGTAGGCTTCATTTAGCGAAATCGTCGTGTACGCAAAATCGAGATCCTCAACATCACCAAGTCCCTGCATCCAATAATTTGGAATCGCATCGTAGCCGTAAATAGTTCCCAGAATACCCATGGCCGATGCAGGGTTACAGTCGGCATCATCGCCAGCTCGTGTGGCGATCTCAACTGTTTTTGAAAAGTCTCCGTCTCCATAGAGCAATCCGAGCACCACCCAGGCTGCATTTATTTTTGCATCAATATTAAATGGGGACATCGTTCCTCTTGGACCAAGATCCGTGGATGCCCATTCGCGGTTTATCCCGTTCCAGCCAAACTTCCAGTCTTCAGGGTTTTCTGCATGCAAGGCAATTACGTGATCGATTATCTTATGGAAGTCGCTCTCCTCCGGAATAATATCTATTGCAGTTTGTACTATTGTCTCGATATCACTTTCAATGAAAGCGAGTGAATACATAGCGGCTATAAAAACACCTCCATACCATCCATCACCATAATTCATTATATGACCAACTTTATCGCTGACCTCTACCGCTGCGTTAACCATCCCGGGGGACATCATGCCGGCAAAATCTGCCTCAATCTGAAAATCGATATCATCGGCGGCCGGGTTGTTTAGCCAATGGCCGGATTCTGGGGGAGTTAGACCATTAAGAATATTGTATCTCGCAACTTGATTTGCGAACCAAAGGCTGTATTCAGCATTCGCAAATGACTCTGCTAGAGACTGAACCGCCGCATCAAGGCCCTCATCTTCAAAAACTTGCACAAAGGAGAGATCCATATAGATGTCGTCATAGGCTCCCGGCCTTTCAGTGAAAGTTTCATATAAAAGCCCGTCGTACCATTTCAGCTCATGGTCGTCGGGCACTCTCTCGCTGTTAAAACGAAATTCAACCGGAAAGCCATAGGTAACACCAATGGTCTGTGCGGCCCATCCCCCTTTAATTTTGTCTCGCAGCAGATCAGTTGATAAAGTCACGGTCTCTTGAGTGAGGACGGCACCTGAAAACAAAGGAAAAATAAGGAGAAAGATTAGGGACAGGCAGTTTTTTAATCGAAAGAATTGGGCCACTGAATACTCCTTTCTGCTTGAGCTTTTTTTATCTCAGTACATAATTAACAAAGTACGCGAATAGTAATTGGATGTTGTCAATGAATACAAGCATCAAAGACCAGATCATTGTGGTTGGAAGTATAAATACAGACATGGTCGTCGGGGCCAAGAAGCTGCCCAAGCCGGGAGAAACTTTGATAGGCCATAAGTTTTTCATGAATCTTGGGGGTAAGGGCGGGAATCAGGCTGTCGCGGCGGCAAGATTGGGCGGTAAAGTGTCCATGGTCGCCAATCTGGGAGTAGATGTTTTTGGTGATTCAGCCATAACAAAATTAACAGATGAGGGTATAGACTGTGAGGGCATTAGTCGGGATAACGACAGCCCTTCCGGTGTAGCTATCATAAACGTTGATGACGAGGGAGAAAATCAAATTGTGGTTGCTCCAGGGGCCAATGCAAACTTAGACACTCACCTTGTTAGCGCAGCCCTTGAGGAGATTGCACCAAGCTCCATTGTGTTGCTACAGTTAGAAATACCGATTGTATCAGTGGCTAGGGTGATTGAAGTTTGTCAACAAAAGAGATGCAGGGTTATGTTAGATCCAGCTCCGGCTCAAGCTTTGCCTAGATCAATTTTCGAGGGAACCTATTTGCTTACCCCTAATAAAAATGAGGCAGAATTACTGTCCGGCATCTCAATTTCTGATAGAGACTCGGTTGCATGCGCCGCAGAGAAACTTTTAAAATTTGGTGTCACCAACGTAGCAATCACCTTGGGTTCACAAGGAGTCTTTTTAGCGAATAGCGATGACAAGCAATTGTTAAAAGCAAAATCCGTAAGCGCGATTGATACCACTGCAGCAGGTGATTGTTTTAATGGGGCTATAGCTGCAAAGCTATCACAGGGGTGTTCCTTAATTGAAGGAATTAGATTTGGTATACAGGCCTCTGCAATTTGTGTGACCCGGCACGGCGCACAAGACGCAATGCCTTACACTAATGAAATAGAACATACAAATTAAAGAAATTTTCGCAAAAAATGAGAATTCATATGAGACTGAAAAACTTAATATCATTGGTATTGCTACTTGGATTTTTACTCAGCTGTGATTCAAATGATTCGCGTCGCCCATCAGACAGTACAAATGCTGGCGACAGACCTGTCATCGCACTAGTAATGAAATCACTTGCCAACGAATTTTTCGTAAATATGGCTGATGGCGCTGAAAGACACCAGATTGAAAGGGCAGATTATGAGCTGATCATCAACGGGATAAGAAACGAAAGTGATCTTGCTCAACAGGTAGCACTTATAGATCAGATGATTAGTCGAGGTGTTGATGCAATTGTTGTTGCTCCGGCAGACTCGCAAGCTCTAGTACCAGCACTTGCTCGCGCCTCGGCAGCCGGTATTGTTATAATCAATATAGACAATCGACTTGAGCCTGAAGTTCTGGAGGAGTATGACTTGTCAGTTCCGTTTATAGGTCCGAGTAACCAGGCCGGCGCTAAAATGGTTGGAGACTTTGCTCTTAAGAGTATGGCTACAGGTAGTAAGGTCGCGATATTAGAGGGAATTACTTCAGCTGTAAATTCAATAGAGCGCAGGACGGGGTTTGAAGAGGCAATCGCCGATGCTGGTATGGATCTTGTCACGTTACAAAGCGCCGAATGGGATCAGACAAAGGCTGCTCAGGTCATGGCGGGAATATTATCGCAGTATCCCGATCTCGACGTAATTTTAGCAGCAAACGATAACATGGCTTTGGGAGCCGCATCTGCTGTGGGTATGGCGCGTACAGAGAGGGAAATCGTTATTGCAGGTTTTGACAATATTTCAGCGATCCATCCTCTGATCGAAGCGGGAACTGTTATCGCAACAGTTGATCAATTTGGAGATCAACTTGCGGTCTTTGGTATCGAATACGCGATGGAAGCATTGGAAAGTGGCGCAGAGCTTGAGGATCGAGAAACACTCTTAGAGCTTATTACCGCTGATAATCTTTAGTTCCTTGCAGTGAGAGCAACTATGTCTTCATGCCTAGAAGTTTCGGGGCTAACAAAGAGCTTTGCTGCACCTGTTCTGCGAGATATACAGCTGAGAATTAAGGCGAATACGATACATGGATTGGTTGGGGAGAATGGAGCGGGTAAGTCCACTTTTATTAATATAATTAGCGGATTGCTTGATCCCGATGGCGGCTCTGTCAAGCTTAATGGAAGAAGTTTCAAACCGAAAAATAGGATGCAGTCACTTGACCAGGGTGTCGCTTTGGCCTCCCAAGAGCTTAGCTTGATCGATAACCTTTCGGTTGCAGAGAATATACTTCTGAGCACCCTACCGACAAAGAACTACAAAATTGATGATAGAGAGCTTCGAAAAAGAGCAAGAGAATTATTGGATTTGGTTGGGCTAGAAGAAAGTCTACTAGAGGTTTCAGCCGGTAATTTGTCGCTTGCCGAAAAGCAGTTAGTCGAGTTGGCAAAGTCCCTATCTTTGCCAATCGACCGAACCAGTTTGCTGATCTTGGATGAGCCAACAGCTGCCTTGAATTCGTTTCAAGCTGATCGCCTGCATAACATTTTGCTTGATCGAGTAAAAAGGGGAGTGAGCATTCTCTATGTGTCGCACCGGCTGGAGGACGTTTTGTTTGTATGCGATGAGGTCTCTGTGCTTCATGAGGGCGAGATCAAGTTGACCTCTGATACTGATGATTTGACGAGTAAAGCATTAATAGAAGTTATGACCGGAAGAGAGTATCAGCGTCATAGCGATGATGAGCCGAGAGCATATGGCAAAGTTAAATTGGAAGTTAAGAATCTCTCTACTAGAGAATTGCCAGACCCAGTCTCGCTGGCATGTCACAACGGAGAGATATTGGGAGTTGCAGGTCTGTCTGGGTCGGGTCGATCGGAGTTGCTTCATGCTATGTTTGGCTTTGGCCTTGAGAGGAAAGGGCATGTAATACTCCACGATTCTGAGCAGAGAAGTGAGGCTCAGGTAGAGATCAATTCTCCTAGTGAAGCAGTAAAGAATGGAATTGGCTTAATTGCCGAGGATAGGAAAACTCAGGGCATTTTTGCTAATCAAATGTTGTCGATGAATGTCACTGTGGCCGCACTGGGTAAGCTCGGAAATGGATTGAATGCACTGTTTCCTCATCGAGAAAAGGAGCGGACTAAACAGTTGATATCTTCGCTAAAAATTAAATGCCTTGGCCCTACTCAGCCTATTGAGCGGTTGAGCGGAGGAAACCAACAGAAGACCTTATTCGCCAGGTGGCTGGATGTGGGTGCTAGCGTCTGGCTTTTAGATGAGCCAACCCGGGGAGTCGATGTGGAATCGAAGTTGGCGATTCATAGATTACTGAGAGAGCTCAGAGATAAGGGTGTTGCCTTAATTATTGTTTCAAGTGAAATGGACGAGTTAACCGACCTTTGTGATCGGATCCTGGTGATGTCAAATAAGAAGCAGGTCGATATCTTTAATCGTGGTTGTTGGAGTAAAACTCTGCTGCTAGAGGCTGCCTTCAGTGAATACAAGACGAAAGAGTTGGCTTGATTGGTTTAAATTTTTTTGGGGTTTTTATCCATGCAACCTGTCATTAAATTATTGAAATCAGCGAGAGCACTGTCGCTGTCTTTCGATGAGTTTTTTATCCTTCTTGCTTTGGTTGCCCTCACCTTGTTTTTTGGTTTTACAACAGAGAATTTTTTTTCTACGCGCACGCTATTCTCGGTTTTGGCGCAATTACCGACGTTGACTGTTATTACAATAGGTATGACCCTAGTGTTGATTAGCGGTGGCATCGACTTATCCGTTGGCTCTGTTGTCGCGCTATCGAGCGCAATTATTGGTATCAGTTTTTCGGTGGTTGGATTGCCTTTCTTTTTTGCGGCAGTTTTGGGAATTTTTGCTGGTGGTTGTGTTGGGCTGATAAACGGTATTCTTGGTAGTTACTTTCGTTTGCCTATTTTTATTGTCACTCTTGGAATGTTAGAAATTTCCCGGGGTATGACCTATATGATTACAACCTCCCAAACAGTTTATGTCGGCCCCAGTATCCAATGGTTATCTTTACCGATATCAGGTCTTGGGGTATCTATCTCCTTCGTTATTGCCCTTCTACTAGTCGTGTTCACTCAACTTCTTCTGACTAGAACGGTGTTTGGACGTTACATAATAGCCATAGGGACTAACGAAACAGCCGCAAAAATTTCAGGTATTCGCACGGAGCCTTATCTGGCTTCAGTATTGGTTATATCTGGAATGTTTGCGGGCATTGGTGGACTGATGAGTGCGTCATATCTTGGTGCCTCTGATCCAAATGCTGCGATTGGATTAGAGCTCTCAGCTATTGCCGCCGCGGTTATTGGGGGTACAAGCCTAATGGGGGGCAGAGGTTCCATTATCGGTGCGTTTATCGGAGTGTTGATAATTTCAGTTTTGCAAAATGGATTAGCACAACTCGGAGTTTCCGAACCGTTTAAACGGCTGATCACAGGCATGGTGATAATTTTAGCAGTTCTTATTGACCGCTGGAGACACCGTTGATGAAGCCGCGTGACGGGGACCGTGGCATTATTGTCAGCTTTAGTAAGCGAATTAAGCGCCTCTGAGTAATCTTCTCTTAAATTGATTTATTCAAAAATATATTAGTATTTATACATTTCGAGCACTGTGACTGATATTTTGCCTCGGCTTCACAAAATCAAATTTCACCTCTTAAGTGGTTAGTCCTGTTCTGGGCGTCATGTATTCTGGTACAGTGTATCCTAGGATTTTGCTCCGATTTATGTTGTTGAGCTTTCAAGAGGCTGATGTAGGCATAACTCGCCCATGAAAGAGAGTAAAAAATAATAAAAACAAGGGACTAGATTAATGTTAAAGGTTTTCGGGATTATATTCTGTAAAGGAATTTCTGGACGTATGCTCTCAAAATGGTTGGGGGCTTCAGCAACAGTTTGCGTTGCAATGTCTCTATCTGCGCAGGGTATAGCTCAGCAGACGCCTAATTCAGGGTTCATTTCTGGGAGTGTTTCGAGTGGACATGGCGCGGAGGTAGGGGTTTGGGTCATAGCTGAAACTGACGATTTGGCGACCCATTTCACAAAGATAGTAGTGACAGATGAGCAGGGGCGTTTTGTCCTCCCGGAGTTGCCAGAGGCTCTATTTAAAGTTTGGGTTAGAGGCTATGGGTTGGTCGACTCGGAACCCCTGCAGTTGAGAACAGGCGCAGAGAATGTCGAACTGCGGGCTTTTTTGGCTTCTGATCCCGCACTCGCAGCACAAGTTTACCCAGCAAATTATTGGTATTCCCTCCTGGAAGTTCCCTCAGAGAACGAATTCCCGGGAACGGGCGGCGACGGCAACGGAATAGGGGAAATGATGTTTAGCCAAGACCGATGGCTAGACATGACTAAACAGGGTTGTCAGCTATGTCATCAATTAGGAAATAAAGCTACTCGAACACTAGACCACCTAACCCATTTGAACTTTGAATCAAGTGAAGAAGCATGGCAATACAGGACTGCGATGGGAATCCGCGGAGCCTTCATGGCCGGGTATGCTAACCGGTTCGGCCCACGCGGTATCGAAATGTATGCCGATTGGACAGATCGGATTGCATCAGGTGAACTTCCTCCGATACCGCAGCGTCCGGATGGAATTGAGCGCAATGTGGTAATAACTCAGTGGGATTGGGGCAGCGATTCTTCGTATATCCACGACGAGATTACGACTGATAAGCGTGATGCCTCTTTGAATGCTGGGGGTAAGGTATATGCAGTTGACGGTGGGCATGGCGCGTTATTGGAACTTGATCCCAACACGCACGAATGGGAAGAGATAGTGATTGCGATCAAAAATAATCCAGACAATCCGGCGGTGACACGTTTCGCCCAGGAGTTTCCTGTGCCTTCCGCCTACTATGGAGACGAAGCCCTTTGGAAGCGGCCAGCTGATCCTCATAATCCAATGTTCGACGAGCTCGGACGGGTTTGGATGACTACCAAAGTGAGAGGTAACGACTTGCCTGAGTGGTGTCAGCCTGGTTCTGAAAATAAATTTGTCCAGTATTATCCAACGCGAGGAAGCTCACGTCAGGCATCTTATTATGACCCAGCTAATGGAGAGTTCGGATTAATTGATACTTGTTTTGGCACCCATCATTTGCAGTTTGGCTGGGGTGAGAACAGGATGCTTTATTTTAGCGGAGGGGGCGACGTCATAGGATTTATCAATACTCGAACATGGGACCAAACTCAAGACGAGCAGTTATCTCAGGGGTGGTGTCCAATGGTCGTTGATACCAATGGAGATGGTCTAATAAGCAAACCATGGAACCAACCTGTCGGCCCGCTAAGGGATCAGAATGAAGGTGGAGGCGGTGGCCGCTTGATCGATGTAGACTTGACTCTGGATACCAGAATGAGTCCTGGTAGTTATGGGATTATCGCTGATACTCAAGAGGAGGGAGTTGCTTGGGGCGTTGGCACTGAATTTCCAGGACGGATTTACCGTCTTGAGATTGGAGATAATCCGCCAGAAACTTGTATTACCGAGGTTTATGAAATTCCTGTGGTGGATGGAAAGCCAACTGGGTTTGGGCCTCGCGGTGTAGATATGGATAGCAACGGTATCGTCTGGACTGCTCTATCGGGGAGTAGTCATATGGCCAGTTTTGATCGGACTAAATGTAAAGTGCTTAATGGTCCGTCGGTAATCACTTCTCAACATTGCCAGGAAGGTTGGACCCTTTATGAAATTCCTGGTCCGGACATGAAGGGTACCGATCGAAAAGCTGATTTTCATTATTATAATTGGGTAGACATTTTTAACACTCTTGGCCTGGGCGAGGATGTACCCATAGCGACTGGTTCAGGTTCAGACTCTCTAATTGCTTGGATACCAGAAACTGCTGAATTTGTTCAGATGCGTGTGCCGTATCCTCTTGGATTTTACTCACGAGGTCTAGACGGACGTATTGATGATCCAGACATTGGTTGGAAAGGTCGAGGGATCTGGGCTAACTATGGTACAAACTTTAATTGGCACACAGAAGGCGGCAAAGGGACTACTAGCAAGATGGTAAAATTTCAGATTAGACCTGACCCTTTATCGAAATAGATCCTTAAACTAAATCGGAAATTATAGCGACCATGAATAATAAAACTTCCAATGAAGATCATAAAAAGGTCACGAGCAGGAGAGAGTTTATCGCCTCCATGTCCTCACTAGCGATAGGGTGCGGATTAGGTCAGAAGGCTGCTTTTGCGGCACAAAATTTGCCCCCTTTACCAACAACCGCATTCAATCATATGACAATAGCTGTTTCTGATCCGACTGCCTCGGTTGATTGGTATCAGGGTTTGTTCGGGATGCCTATTGTGGCGCGTCAACGGGACACTATCGTTCTTAGGGTTGGGGAGGGACCCCAGTTTATTGCTATATCGGGCTCTTCGAGCAGCGATCCTAGGATCACTCACTACTGTTTGTCGATAGACGACTTTGATTATGAAGAGGCGGTACGAATTCTTGCTGATCACGGGGTTGCAGCCGAAAATTCTTCTGGACCTATGCAGTCAAGGGTGAGGATGCGAGGGCCTGAGTTTGGAGGGGCTCCGAGCGGCACCCCTGAACTGTATTTTGGGGACCCAGATGGAATCGTAGTCCAGCTTCAGGATTCAAGTTATTGTGGAGGGGCTGGTCTAAATGGGGAACAATGTCTCGATACTGAAGAGACTGCGTCGACCGAGGGCTTGCTAACCATAAGAGAATTCAATCACTTTACTCTCTTTGTTTCCGATCAGGCAAGATCCATCCAATTCTATCAAAGTTTGTTTGGCATGCCTGTTGACACTTTTCAAGGTGCACTGCCAGTTATGCGGGTTGGATCAGGTAGAGCTTTTCTGGCTTTAGCGCAACCACCAGCCCCACCGGGTATCAATCACGTTAGTCTTGCAGTGGACAATTTTGATGTAGACAGAATCTTCTCTGTTTTAGAGGGCTATGGCCTTACGATTTTAGGCGAGGCGGGTCGTGCTTCAGGTCCGCTTCAGGCTTATGTAACGATGCGAGGAGCAAATCGTGGTGGGCTTTTAACTGGCACACCGGAGGTTTATTTCACCGATCCTGACGGTATCCTCCTACAACTTCAAGATAACAGATATTGCGGTGGTAACGGTTATTTTGGGGAACTTTGCGGTACAGTTGAAAACCCAACAGGCAGAAATTTGTAGGTTTAAATGAAGATAATTGCGAGTTGGCTATTTAAAATTAATGTATCTAAAGTTTCAGTCAGGCTCTGCCTGGTCGCTTTAGGACTGATTAGCACTTTCGTGTCTGCACAAGATTCGGAAAGTGAATCACCACAGAGGAAGCTGCTAAATCAGTACTGTGTTTCATGTCACAATCAGGTGATGGTAAGCAATCCTTATGTTGAGGGCGAGAACTTGCTTTTTACTCAACTCCGCGGTCTCGGATTAACTTTGGACATTGAGAATGTTGATGACGTTTCGGAGAATCCAGAGGTGTGGGAGAAGGTTGTTCGAAAACTGAGAGTTGGCGTAATGCCTCCTCCAGAAAATCCCCGGCCGGGGCATGAAGATTACTCCGATTTTCGTTATTGGCTCGAGGATCAGTTAGATAGAGCGAGTGATGCGAATCTTAATCCAGGTAGGACTGAAGCTTTTCATCGGCTTAATCAAACAGAATACAAAAATGTTATAAAACAGCTACTCGGGCTTGAGATAGATGTCACAGAACTCATCCCCAGTGATCCGCCAGATCGTAACGGCTTTGATAATAATGCTGAAGTGCTTTCACTTTCACCTGTGTTAATGGAGCGATATTTCTCGGCGGCTCATAAGATAGCCGCGCTCGCTGTTGGTGCTGTGCCTCAAGGCGCATCAATCAAGGATTATGAAGTACCCTTAAACTTAATTCAGAATGATCGTCTCAGTGAACATTTACCATTCGGTTCAAGAGGGGGAGCGGCGGTGACGCACCATTTCCCTGTGGATGGGTTGTATCGAATAAAAGTCAAACTACAGACGAACTATGTCGATTTCGTGAGGGGTTATGATCAACCCCATAAAATTGAAGTGAGTCTAGACAATGAACTTTTAAATGTATTTGAGTTTGGCGGTGACGCGCCTGGCGTCCCAGCTCCGTATAGTTTTGCCGGCAATATTCGTGGAAGTGATGATTGGGAAGAATTTATGATGGCCTTTGCCGATGAGGGCTTTGAGATAGAAATTCCAGTGAAAGCCGGTCCTCGAGTAATCGGAGCAACTTTTCCCAGAGAAATTTGGGAGGCAGAGGGTATTCAGCAACCCCGACTTTATGGATATCACTTAGCTGTCACTGAGCTGCCGGATTCTAATCCAGCGTTGGGAAGTATATCTATTGAAGGTCCAATTTTAGTTGAAGGGCCAGGTGACACTCCTAGTAGAGCGAAGATATTTAGCTGTCTGCCAAAAAATAATGACGACCAGTTAGCATGTGCGAAAGAAATACTAACTGATCTAGCACGCAGCGCTTACCGACGACCGGTGACTGAGGAAGACTGGCTAGAGTTAAGCAAATTTTTTGAGTCTGGTTTGCGAGAAGAAGGTTTTGAAAAAGGTATTCAGCTCGCATTAGAGCGTATTCTTGTCGCGCCAGATTTTTTATGGCGCATTCAACGTGATCCAGCAAATCATCCTCCCAATGAGAACTACAAGATAAGTGATGTGGAGTTGGCATCGCGACTTTCATTTTTTCTTTGGAGTGGGGCGCCAGATGATGAGTTGCTATCTCTTGCGGAACAAGAACGGTTGCGCGATCCTCAGATTCTGAAAAAACAGGTCGCTCGCATGATGAGCGATGAAAAAGCTGACGCGTTTATAAGAAACTTTGTCGGGCAATGGCTGTACCTGAGGAACCTGGATAATGTATATCCCCTGCCCGCTGCCTTTCCTGAGTTTGATGATAACCTTCGTTTATCATTCAAGCAGGAAACGGAGATGTTCTTTGAGGAACAAATTCGAGAGAACCATAGTTTGCTGGAGATGTTTACAGCTAAATACAGCTTCCTAAACCAGCGTCTAGCTTATCACTATGGAATTCGGGGCGTTTACGGCAGTCACTTTAGGAAAGTGGAATTAGACGGTTATAAGCGTGGTGGTTTGCTAGGCCATGGTAGTTTAATGACTGTTACATCCTACCCTAATAGGACCTCGGTGGTCTTAAGGGGTAAGTACGTTTTAGATAATTTCCTTGGCTCTCCCCCACCGGAACCACCACCAAACGTCCCAGCTCTTGAAGAGTCTAGTCAGAATGGAAGGCAGCTAACCATGCGGGAGG
>CETG01191525.1_pt1 | contig 14187 bp, 15 predicted proteins | sample 361471 | NCBI WGS metagenome assembly CETG01 (sample SAMEA2622696, study PRJEB7988) | marine metagenome | isolation source: saline water (ENVO:00002010), including | reverse complement strand
GTTTATCTGCAATTGATTTGTCAACACCTTTTGTCTTAGCACCTTCTACAAACAATTCTCTATGTTTAATCATTTCACTTATTTTCTTCTTTCCCATTGCTCTTCTTAAAAGATCGGCTTGCCCCAAAGAATAACCAGCCAAATCTTGAGCTATTTTCATTATTTGTTCCTGATATACCATAATTCCATAGGTTTCCTTAAGAATAGATTCAATAAAAGGATGTGGGAAATCTATTCTTTCCTTACCATGTTTTCGATTAATAAACTTAGGAATTAAACCTGCGTCTAATGGACCGGGTCTATATAAAGCAAGAATAGAAGAAATATCCTCCAAGGAAGAGGGTTTAAATTCTCTAACAATTTGCTTCATTCCAGAAGATTCGAGTTGAAAAATCCCCTCTAAATCTCCTCTGGATAATAATTCATATGTTTTTATATCATTTTCTGGCAAGTTTTCTAAGTTTATTTTTTGCCCTGCTGATTTCTCAATTAGATTAACAGTTTTCTCTAACATCGTTAAATTTTTCAATCCTAAAAAGTCCATTTTCAATAAACCTAATGACTCAATATCATCCATGAAATATTGAGTAATGATTTGTCCATCATTATTCCGCTGAAGTGGGACCAAAGCATCAAGAGAAACCTCTGAGATAACCACACCCGCTGCATGTACTCCATAAGTCTTATTAGTACCTTCAATTTTTATAGCCAAATCAATCCAATTTTTTGTCGATGGATCATTTTTATATTTTGTTTTAAATTCTGGAGTGGGAGAGTCTTCTCCTATCATCTGAGAAAGGCTATATGGCTTACCCCTTACTACAGGTATCATTTTTGCTAATTTATCTGCTTCTCCATAAGGTATATCTAAAACTCTAGCAACATCTTTTAAGACTGCTTTAGATGTCATTCTATTAAATGTAATTATTTGAGCAACCTTATCTTCTCCATAACGTTTGGTAACATAATCAATAACTTCGATTCTTCTATCGATACAAAAATCAGTATCTATATCTGGCATAGAATTTCTCTCAGGATTTAAAAATCTTTCAAAAAGTAATCCATGTTTAACTGGATCTATATTAGTAATTTGAAGTGCATAAGCAACAAGAGAGCCTGCCGCTGAGCCTCTCCCTGGACCAACTGGAATATTGTTATCTCTTGCAAATTTTATGTAATCCCAAACAACTAAAAAGTAATCTGGAAATCCCATATTATTTATTACTTCTAATTCATAAAATAGTCTTTTCTTGTAAATATCTTCTAAAGATTCAAAATCATCAACTCCATATCTTTCTATTAATCCTTTTTTAGCAATCTCTTGTAAATAACTTAAAGCATTTTTATTATCCGGGACTGGAAATTTGGGCATTCGATATTCCCCTAGCAAATTATATTCTTCTACTTTATTAGCTACTATTTTTGTATTATTAATAGCCTTTTGAATTAGATCTTGTTCCAAATGATCATTAAATAATCCTTGCATCTCATGTTCTGATCTAATATATTCCGTCCCTGTGTACCTTAATCTCTTTTCTTCTTTAATAAGTTTTCCCGTAAGGATACAAAGTAAAGCATCATGAGCTTCTACTTCATTAGCTGATAAATAATGAGAATCATTTGTAGCGATTATATCGATATCTAATTTTGAACTTAAATTAGACATTTCAACATTAACAATTCTATCTTCAAGAGATCCATGATCTTGAATCTCTAAATAAAAGTCATTTCCAAAAACTTTTTTATACCAAAGAGCTACATTTTTCGCAACATCTAATCTGTTTTTAAGAATTGCCTGAGGAATTTCTCCTCCGAGGCATGCTGTTGAGATAATTAAACCCTCGCTATATTCCTCTAACAAATTCTTGTCAATACATGGTCTAGAAAAAATACCTCTCCCTCTCATTCCTTCAAGGTGGCTTATTGTAGTTAATTTAACTAAATTCTTATAACCTATAAGATTTTTTGCTAAGACTACCAAATGATATCTTTTTTCCTTTTTGGGCTGAGGATCATAGATTGATCCATTGATTACATACATTTCATTACCAACTATGGGCTTTATTCCTTCTTTATTACATTCTTTTATAAGTTCTATAGCTCCATACATAACGCCATGATCTGTAAGTGCTACGGCTTTAATACCCAAGCTCTTTATTCTAGAAATCATCTTTGGGATTTGGCTGGCACCATCTAGTAGGCTATAGTCGCTATGATTATGTAAGGGAACAAAGGGCATAGAGCTATAAAAAACCTATTAACAAGATAGTGATTAGAGAAAGATTTATCTACGTTAAATTAATAAGATTTTTATTATTCGTGAAAAAATTGTTTATTAGGGCATTTATCCATAACATTTGCTTCAATTTCAAAATTATGTGCAACTTGAAGTATTTTCTCTTCTTCTAAAACATTTCCTATCAGCTGTAATCCAATAGGTAATCCTGATTTATCAAACCCACAAGGAATACTTATAGCTGGAAGTCCTGCTAAATTTACTGATACAGTCAACAAATCTGATAAATACATTGACAAAGGATCATTAGAATAGTCACCTTTACTGAAGGCAGTTGAAGGACATGTTGGAGTTAATAGTAAATCAACCTTCTCAAAGGCTTTTTTGAAATCATTCCTGATAAGAGTTCGAACTTTCTGAGCTTTTTTATAATACGCATCATTGTAACCGGCTGAAAGTGCATAAGTTCCTATCAAAATTCTTCTCTTAACTTCACTTCCGAATGCCTCTGCTCTACTTTTTGAAATCATAGATATTAAATTTTCTACTGAATCTGATCTATAACCATATTTAACTCCATCATATCTAGCTAAATTTGCCGAAGCTTCTGATGGTGCAATAACATAATATGTAGCTATACCATCATTAAAGCGAGGACAACTGATCTCGTGGAATTTAACTCCTAATGATTTAAAAATATCTGTTGCCGACAAAACTGATTCTTTTACTTCTTCATTTAGTCCTTTATGATCAAAACACTCTTTTATAAGGCCTATTTTTAATCCCTTTATTGAACTTTCAAGAGCCTTTGAATAATTTGGTACGGACTTATTTAAACACGTTGAATCTAGAGGATCATGTCCCGAAATAACCTGAAGTATTTTAGCTGTATCAGCAACTGTTGTTGAGATTGGACCTACTTGATCTAAAGAGCTAGCAAATGCTATTAGACCATACCTACTTACTCTTCCATATGTTGGCTTCAATCCAACGACGCCACAGAATGAAGCTGGCTGTCTAATTGAACCACCGGTATCTGAACCTAATGATCCGAGACAAAACCCAGCTGCTACTGCTGCTGCACTACCTCCAGAACTGCCACCGGGAACTTTATCTTGGTTCCAAGGATTAGAAGTCACTCCATAAGCTGATGATTCAGTAGAGCTTCCCATTGCAAATTCATCAAGATTAGTCTTTCCTACAAGTATTGCTCCCGCTTTCCATAAATTTGAGGTTACAGTTGATTCATAAGGAGGAATAAAAGATTTGAGCATGTTACTTGAACATGTCGTTTTAATATCCAAAGTGCATAAATTATCTTTAACAGCTACTGGTATTCCGGCTAAAGGAGGTAACTCGATCCCTGAAGCTATAAGTTGATCTATATAATCAGCTTGTATTAAAGCTTTTTCACGCGTAATAGTTATATAACTATTGATTTCTTTATCATATTTGTCAATTAAAGAAAAATATTTATTTACTATTGCTTTAGATGTAATTTCTTTATCTAATAATCTTTTTCTAATTTCTGATATAGTCATTTATTTAAATTTATTTTTGATTTACTTATAAAAGTTATAACATTTGCTATGTAGTTAAGGGTTCTTTTCTCTTCCCCCTAAAGAAAGTATGAGATATCTGTTCTGCACCTTCCTTTTTTAAATCCTCAGTAAAATCTTTAACATTAGATTTCAAACTCCTTCTGGTAAGGAATGGACCAAACCAATAGATGGATTTGGGATTTTGAGTTTCGACTTTAGCCCACCATGCTAAGCCAAGCTTGTTAACAAATTTTCTAATCAATTTAATTGGTCTCATCATGACCAAGCGTTTGTTGTATTCTATACAATCTTAATTTTATAACAACCTTTATCTTGAATTATAATTAATTGTTTTATTAATAAAAACTCAATAATTTCTAAGATATTAATGAATAGAAAAGTCTGGTCTGATAATTTTAGGTGAAGCTGCATAATTTGAAAGCCCCTTCATCCAACTACTTTTGGATATCTCATAAATAGAAATAGCTACAGAAACTGAAGCATTTAGACTTGGTGTTACTCCCCTTAAAGGAATTCTTATTAATTGATCACAGGTTCTTTTAGTTAGCAAAGATAGACCTTTGCCCTCAGAACCTACAACTAATACTACTGGGGTATCTATTTGTATTTGTGAAATCTGTTTTTCTCCTTCTGAAGATAATCCAATTATTTGATATCCATTTTTTTTAAATTCTTCTAAAGATCTATTCAAATTAATTACTCTAGCTATCGGAATATGCTCAAGAGCTCCTGCTGCTACCTTGGCAACGGTTCCAGTTAAGCCAGCATTTCTCCTTTGAGGAATAACAATGCCATGAACTCCCAGTGCCTCAGATGATCTGATTATTGCGCCTACGTTCTGTGGATCTGTCAACCCATCCATAGCAACAACAATTGGATTCTCATCTAACTCATTGAATTTTTTTATCATATTTTTTAAGTCAATAGTTGCTGATGAGGCTTTTTGAAGAACAATTCCTTGATGAACAGCTCCATGAGTAAGTTGACCTAACCTTGACCAAGAAACTTCTTCTAAAAGAGCTCCTGAGCTCTTGGTATCTTTTAAAATTTGAAAGAACTTATTTGACGATCTTAATTCAGATGTACACCAAATTCTATGAATAGGTTGGTCAGATTCTAAAAAAGATAAAACCGTGTGTTTTCCCCAAATAAAATCCTTATTAATATCTGGAGAATTGCTTGATTTAAATTCAAGAGGTATTAAGTCTTTTTCATTTTTTTGATAAGGTTTATTTCTATTTATTCTTTGATCTGTCGAATAAAGAGAATCTTTGTTGTTTAAATTTCTGTAGTTATTCTCATTTTTTATTTTATAAGAATCTCTTGTATTAGTTCTGTCAGAGAATTTAGAATGTTTTTTCTCTAGATATGGTTTCTTATAAGAATTTCTATTGCTTGTTCTAACCCCTTCCTTAGATTGATATTTTGTAACACTATCTTTTGGTTTCGTGGAGGAATTTCTTTTTCTAGAACTTCTAGAAGATGAATTATTTTTTGGATTGTTATTTCGGAAATTCATTTAAATCTTCAATCTTTAATTTTCAAGTAGATCAAAAAGATCTGCAAGTCTTTGAGGGTTTTTTAGGAATAGCCAACCAACAAGAGATTCAAAACTTGTTGCCATCGAATAAGTTGCAGGATCGGAATTTCTTGGGACTCTCTTATTTGTATTCCTAGCACGTTTAATAATAACTTTCTCCTCTAATGTCAGGAAAGGCTCTAATTTCTTTAGTATTTGAGATTGTGCAGAGGCGTTAACGTCTTTAACTGTTGAGATATGAAGATCTTTTGATTTTGCAGGGGAATTAATATATTTAAGGCGATTATGCATCTCCCATACTGCATCTCCTATCCAAGCAAGATGCAAAGATGATAACTGGTCTGGTTTGCCAGATTTATCTTGAAGTCTTAACCAGTCAGTCAAGCAGCTAATTTATTTAGGGCTGTAGGCAAATCATCAAAAAGATTTAAAAATTTCTCTAATCTAACAAGCTTAATTGTCTGAACCACTCGACCATTCCCTACAACAGAAAAGGTTAATTTTAATTTTTTACACTCTTTAGCAGTTTGGACAAGAGCTCCAAGTCCTGAAGAATCAAGGAAATCAATCTTAGTAAGATCTACTACGAATGAAAGCGGAGTGGATTTAAGAGAATCCATTATAAAACTTTTAAATTGCTTTTCAGAAAAAGCATCTAGCTGACCTGTGAAATTAAAAACAAGAGATTTACCTCTTTTTTCGGTCTTACCTCTTAAGGAAACTGTTAAACGTTGAAAATCTTCTATGGTTTTAATCCTCCTAAATTATTTCTAGAAGTGTAATTATCAAATCAAAAATCTTGGATATGTCAACATTTTTCTAACATTAATCCAATAAACTTATCAAAAAGATATTTTGAGTCATGAGGTCCAGGTCCAGCTTCTGGATGATATTGAACACTAAAAACTGATTTATTAATCACTTCCAACCCTGCTACAGTCTTATCATTTAAATTAAAATGAGTGATGTTAATTAAGTCAGAAGGCAAAGAATTCTTATCTATAGCGAAGCCATGGTTCTGACTAGTTATCTCAACTTTATTATTTATTCCACAAGGATGATTTAACCCTCTATGACCATAATGCAATTTAAAAGTTTTACCTCCTAAAGCAATACCTAGAATTTGATGACCTAAACAAATCCCAAAAATTGGTATATTCTGAAAATCCAAAAAGGATTTTACTGTTTCTATAGCTTCATAAACTGCTGCTGGATCTCCAGGTCCATTGGATAAGAAAAGTCCATCAGGCTTTAAATCTAATATTTTTTGATAAGAAGTATTGTAAGGAACCACTTCAACCTTACATCCGCGATTTGTTAGATGGTTTAAAATTGACTTTTTTATTCCAAAATCTAAAGCTACCACTTTTAATTCTTTATTTATCTTTTTCTGATTTATATCAAACTGGTCAATATAGTTGTCTTTATAATGATAAATGCATTTTGTTGAAACCTCTCTTGCAAGATTTTGACCATCCATGGAAGGGGTCTTTAGCAATTTTTCGAAACATTCATTTAGTGAAACATTCTCTTCAGTAGTTAATATTCCATTCATAGATCCTTTACTCCTTAAACATTTAACAAGCGCTCTTGTATCTACTCCTGAAATAGCGATAATTTTATTCTCTTTAAGCCAATAATCAAAGGGCAAATCTGATCTCCAATTACTTGGCTTAGAGGTAAAATTTCTTACAATTACACCTTTTACTAATGGTTGGTGAGATTCAGAATCACTAAAATTTATTCCAGTATTACCAATCTCTGGATAAGTGAAGGTTATAAGTTGACCAAAATAACTAGGATCCGTAATAACTTCTTGATATCCTGTTATTCCTGTATTAAAAACAACTTCACCTATTGTTGTTCCTTCATAACCAAAAGAATCTCCTTCAAAGACTGTTCCATCTTTCAATACAAGGAAACCTTTTTTAGCTTTTAAATAACTAGACATAAATAAAATCAATTATCAAAAAACTTTTGAAGAGAATTAAAAGTTTGCAAAGGTTTCTTCTTATTCATACTCTCCTTTGCATATTGAATTCCCAAGCTTAAATCTGACTCTATGTTAGAAGCCCATAAAACTAGCGCTGTATTAAGAGCGACAACATTAAGTTGTTCATTATTGGCTGTGCCATTTAAAACTTTCTGAAAAATTAATCTATTTTCGTTAACATCGCCCCCCCTTAAGGAATTATTAGAGGAATTTTCAAGACCAAGTTTTGAAGCATTTATTGTTAACGATTTAATTTGACCATTTTCAATTAATCTCAATTCATTGTCACCTTCTAGGGAAGCTTCATCTAAGCCACCTGCGCCAAAAACAACTATCGATCTTCCTGAACTCATTTTACTTAAGGCCAAAGCCATTGGATCAAGAAGATTTCTTTTAGCCACACCAAGTACCTGAGAATTAGGTCTAAGAGGATTAACCAATGGACCAAGTAAATTAAAAACTGTTCTTATACCTAAAGATTTTCTTAATGGAGCTAATGAGGCTAAAGACTTATGCCATGCAGGAGCAAACAAGAAGGTGATTCGCTCAGATTCTAATGCCTTAATAACCTTTTCATGAGGAATATCAAGAGAAAGACCTGCGGCAGATAAAACATCTGCAGAGCCAACATTCCCACTAGCACTTTTATTTCCATGTTTTGCTACTCTTGCCCCACATGAAGCTGAAACGAAGGCAACAGCAGTAGAGATATTAAACGTATTAGCTCCATCTCCTCCAGTTCCACAAGTATCAACAAAGTCAAAATTAGGACGCTCGCAAGGGATTTCACAGACATCAATCAAAATTTTTGCCATAGATGAAAGCTCTTCTCCATTTGGCGGCTTTGCTCTTAAAGCTGCTAAGAAGGCTCCAGTTTGAACGGCTGTAAGTTCTTCATTTAACCAAGCATTAATTAATGATTCAGCTTCACTTGAGGACAAATGATTTTGATTTAAAAGTTTTTCAAGTAAATCAGACCAAGAAAAATTACTTGACATAAATTTTAGAATAGTTCTTTAAATATCAGGTTATTCATAAATACTTAGCATATCAACCAAATAATGATTTTTATTGATTGTCTTTATCAGAAGTATCAAAACTTGAACCAATAAGATCTTGATTAGATTTAGAGGGGCTAAAGCCTTTAGACCAAATAATCCTAGTAAGATTATTTAGTTCAATTCGATCAAGCCCCCAGAACTTAAGAGTTTTGTTTAAATCAGATTTTATATCTAAAGAGCCAGGAAAGTTATCATATCTATTAAATAATCTAGCCAAATCAACAAGGTCTTTATCCTGAGGAGATTTCTTAATTATTAAAGAATCTACAATTTCTCTATCACTTGAGTAAAGTGGATGAGTTTGATTGCTTCCCATAAAGTCTTAAATCTAAATCCAAACTAACAAAATAATATACTAATTTTCTAAATAAAATCATGAAATCAAAATTCTCAATAATTATAAAATACTTAAAGCCTCATAAGAAAGAACTCTTATTAGGAGCAGTTGCTCTGGTAGTAGTAAATTTATTTAGTGTACTTATACCAATAGAAGTTAGGAATATAATAGATGAATTAGAAGTTAGTTTTTCATTTGGATACCTCCTTAAACAATCAATATTAATTGCTTGTTTAGCTACATTAATGGCAATTATAAGATTGATATCAAGACAATTAGTTTTTGGAGTAGGTAGAAAAATAGAAGTTAGATTAAGACAGAAAATATTTGATCATTTATTAGTTCAGGATCCTGATTGGGCTCAAACAACTGGAAGTGGAGAAATAATAAGTAGAGCTACGAGTGATGTTGAAAATATTAGAAGACTTCTTGGTTTTACAATATTGAGTTTAACTAATACTTGCTTAGCCTATTCATTAACAATCCCTGCAATGTTTAGTATTGACAGGATACTTACTCTTTCTTCATTACTTATATTTCCTCTAATACTAGGAACAGTTGGTTTGTTTGGAAGCAAAATGGTAAGTCAAAGGAAAAGTCAGCAAGAAGCCTTGTCACGTTTAAGTGAAATAATACAGGAAGATTTAAATGGTATTAGCGCAATTAAAATTTATGGTCAGGAGATATCTGAAGGTTATGCTTTTGATGAATTAAATAAAAAATATAGAGACTCAGCAATTCGTTTGGCAAAAACAGCAAGTACATTGTTTCCATTACTCCAAGGTATTTCTTCGATATCTTTACTATTACTAATTACACTAGGTAGTGTAAAACTAAGTAATGACTCTATTACAATTGGAGAGCTTGTAGCCCTAATACTTTATGTAGAAAGACTAGTATTTCCAACAGCTCTGTTAGGGTTTACTCTTAATACTTTTCAACTTGGTCAAGTAAGCTTGGATAGAGTGGAAGAGATTATTAATAATGAACCTAAAATCTATGATAAACCATCTAATATAAGTTTAACTAAACCTATTAAAGGTAAAATTGAGGCAAGAAATTTAACAGTAAAGTTTATAAGCAGAGTAGAACCTACTCTTAAAGGTTTATCGTTTACTATTAATCCAGGAGAACTTGTTGCAATTGTAGGACCTGTTGGCTGCGGTAAAACGACTCTAGCAAAATCACTTGGCAGAACAATAGAGATTAAAGAGGGTCAACTATTTCTTGATGATATAGATATAACAAAATTAAAATTATCTGAATTAAGAAAGAATATTGCAATAGTCCCACAGGAATCGTTTTTATTCACATCAACAATTTCTGATAATATAAAATTTGGAGTTCCGGAAGCAAGTGATAAAGATGTAATGAAAGCTGCTATTAAATCTGAACTTATAAATGATATAAATGGTTTCCCCGATAAGTTTAAAACAATTGTTGGAGAAAGAGGTATAACTCTAAGCGGTGGACAAAGACAAAGGACCGCTTTAGGTAGAGCCTTAATTATCAATACAAAAGTACTTGTTTTAGATGATGCTTTGGCAAGTGTAGATAATGAAACAGCATCCAGAATTATTAGTTCTATAAGAGAAAACACTAATAAAACGATTTTAATGATAAGCCATCAACTTTCAGCGGCAGCAGCCTGCGATAGAGTTATTGTTATTAAAGACGGCAAGTTAAATCAACAAGGCACTCATAAAGTATTAATTAAAGAGGAGGGTCTATACAGAAAATTATGGGAGAGAGAAAAAGCAGAGAAAAAGATTCAGACAATCTAATAATTTCGCTGGGATTAAGCTTATTACAAAAATTTGAGAAAGTTCACTGTTATTAAAAGATATCTAATAGATTTAGTTTAAATTATAAAAAAAAATGATTAATACCAAATATGAAGTTAAATGCAATCTAAGTTTTGGCGATATTTACTATCAAATACTGAGTTGGATGGCGATTATTTTTGTAAGTTTAGCCGCAGGACTAAGCCTAATGGGATCATCAAGACCATTATTTGCTCTTGTAGGTGTGGGAATGATATTAGTTCTAAGCCTTCCATTCCTATTATTTGCTTTTATTACTACACTTTTAAATCATATAGAATTAATTCCTTCTGAATAAAAATAATGAATTTTTCTTGGCAAAACGTCTTTTCATCTGAAGCTAAATCAGAATCTAATAAACATAAAATATTAGGATCAAAATTAGATGAAGAGCCAAAAGAGAATCAAGACGTAATTATTTTTGGTTGTGGATGCTTTTGGGGAGCTGAAAAATGCTTTTGGAGACTACCTGGGGTTATATCGACATCAGTAGGCTATTCAGGTGGAGACTTACTCAATCCATCATACGAACAAGTCTGTTCTGGATATACAGGTCATGCAGAAGTAGTAAGAATTATTTGGGACAAAAGAATAATTGATTTAAGCGATTTACTAAAGATGTTCTGGGAATGTCATGACCCTACACAAAAAGATAGGCAGGGCAATGACAGAGGCAGCCAATACAGGTCAATAATAATTTATTCAAATAAAGAGCAATACAACAAGATTATTGAAAGTAAAAAATCTTATCAGATAGAGTTAAAGAAAGAAGGGTATGGAAATATTGAGACAGAAATACAAGAAAATTCATCTTATTATTTAGCAGAAGATTACCATCAACAATATTTATCAATAACAAGTAACAGACAATATTGTTCAGCTGAGCCAACAAAAGTATTATTGGGGCAATTCAATACTTGCAACTATAAACTTCAACAATCAGTATGGGAAGAATTTAACTGGAGAGTATCAAAATGTGTATTAAGATCATCAAATGAGCAAATAAAATTTTCTTAAGAAAATTGCTATAATTTAGATCTAAAAAAGAAGATAGAAATACTAATTGTGGAAGAAAAGGATATAGAAAGAAAACTTCCGATTGTTAGTAAAAGACAAATAAGATTTTATGGAATACTAGCTATATTAATTATAATTATTCCAGAATATATTGCTAGTATAGTATTAAATATATATAGTAAGATAAACGATAAGGATAACTACTTCTTTATTGATTTTAATGTTGACGAATCCTATAATAAATTATTGTTAATGAGTATTTATGAATTACGAAAGGAGAGCAAGAAGTTAAATATAATAGGTTATTCTAGTGATAACAAGGATGTACTTATAAGTAACCTAATTCGAATTAAAAGGAATAAAGATAATTAATACTAATATTCAAACAAAACACAACAGAATATGTTAACTTTTAATATACGGGACGTGGCGCAGTTTGGTAGCGCACCACTTTGGGGTAGTGGGGGTCGTGGGTTCAAATCCCGCCGTTCCGATTAGATCAAGAGATTAAATTATATCCTTCTATAAAATAAAAGCTTAAATAGGTGTAATTATTCTTCTATAAATATACTATTAATTCTTTTATAAAAACAAAACTTAATCTTTACTTGTTAAAGATTTTAATAGTTTATAAGAACTTATTCCTACAGCTGAAAATGTTATTAAGGATACAACTGATAAAATAATTATTGTTGAATTTGAGACTTCAACCAAACCTAATTGAAATGTTTGAAAAAAATTAAACTCATTCATTAGAGGTAGACTAAATCAAATGTGATCTAAGTAATTTAAAGTTATCTTCTATAAATATATCAAAAACTATTAGATAAAAGTAAAAATGTTCCAAAAACTAATCTATAAAAGATAAAAGGACCAAGACCATTATATTTTAAGAATTTTATGAATAGATCAATAGAAAGCAAGGAGAATATTGCTGAGGAAATAAAACCTAGGAATAAAGGAAATAAATCAATTTGAGTATTACTTATCATAAGAGAAGAAAACTCAGCGATACCAGCGATAGTTATTGAAGGGATACCAAGCAGGAAAGAAAACTTAGCTGCTTCTTCTTTTCTTAAACCACACAACAATATGGATGAGAGTGTAATACCCGATCTCGAAACACCTGGAATTAATGCTAGAGATTGAGAGAGACCGACTAAAAAAGAATTAGAAAAATCAAGCTCTAATAGATTCTTCTTTTGATTGCTAAATTTAATCGAAAAATACATAAGGCATGCCATTAGTATTGAAACAATTCCTATTGAATGTGAAGATCTAAGAAAAGAATCTGTGTAATCACTCCAATAAATCTTAAAGATGAAACCAATTAATAATATTGGAATAGTTCCCAATATTATCTTTAGACCTAGATTTTTATAGTCTAAATCGTTCTTTTTATTGGAAATAGTTTTACCTATTAAATTTATGAGAACTAAATTAATTTCTTTCTTAAAATAGAAAACAACGGCAAATATACTTCCAAGCTGTAAAAAAGCAGAGATCGAAACACCAGGATCAGGGAATCCAAAGAGTATAGGAACAATCTTCAAATGTGCAGTACTACTAATAGGGATAAATTCTGTAAGACCTTGAATCAAGCCTAAAAATATGTATTCAAAACACTTCTCAAACACAACAGCTAATAATAAATACTTTATTTATAAATTATCTTTTGACATCATGAGCACATCCATCTCCTTTATAGTTCTCACTTTCATAAAAGCCACTTTTAGTCCCAAAGTAGGCTGTAAGAATCACAAAAGGCAAGCTTATAAAAAACAGAATTACACTTAATTCCATCAAAGGATAAATTACTAATATAATAATAAAGAAGTTTTCAAAAATAAAAGTGAAACTACATAAAGAAGAAATATTTGAATTCAAATAAATTCTTGGCTTAGATAAAACTATAATTTTTTAGTAATTAATAATAAAAATATATCAATTACTAATTTCACCTACCCAATTAACTTTTCTTTGATCCGATAATTTAATTAATACATCTGCTTTTATATTATCAAAAGAATTAGAAGGTATAGACATATTAATCATTCTCTGAAAGTTCCTAAGATTAAGTCCATTGAGAGAATTGCCTCTCTGTTTAAATAAATTTGCCTCTTGTTCTTCTTTCCATTTGTCAGTAAAAGAAAACTTCATAGGCTTTATATGCCAAGTTCTATTTATCATTTCCCATATTGGCTGGTATGAAATTAAATTTTGATTAATTAAATTTCTATATCTAATTTCAGATTCAGTCAAAGTTTCTAGATATGTATAATTTAATTTTTTTTTATCTAAACAAGGCAAAACGCCTAGGAACCACCCTTCTATAATTAATAGATCAGGATTTGATTCCCTCCATCCACATCTATCTCCAAATCCATTCCTAATAGATTTATCAAATAAAGGGGTTTTTAATTTATCTCCTCCCTTCCAATTACTTAATGAGGTCATCATTAAATTAACAGAATGAGTCCCAGGGAATCCTCTTGAAACATTCCAAGGATTATCTTTTACAGCAATTGACATTTCACTATGAGGAAGGTAAAAGTCATCCAAAGAAACAACCGTGATTTTTAAATTTAAAGATGACGATATATTTTCAATCCATTTAC
>CETG01094670.1_pt1 | contig 14187 bp, 20 predicted proteins | sample 361471 | NCBI WGS metagenome assembly CETG01 (sample SAMEA2622696, study PRJEB7988) | marine metagenome | isolation source: saline water (ENVO:00002010), including | reverse complement strand
TAGAAAGGATCCTTGGGAAGATTTTTATAACGAACCACAATATAATATGTCTGACTTTAGTGGTCGGACTACCAAACAAACTGTTACTGTAAAGAACTATCCTTGGGAATCATGGTATGACGATAGGACTAAAGCAGATGGTACTAGATGGTTTGAAGATGGAGATGATATACAAATAGAAATAGATGTAGATGGTCCTGATGGTGTGCCTGATCAAGTAAGTGATGGTAGTCTTACACCTATCTGGTATAAGCCTGTGCGTACAGACATGAGGGCAAATCAATCCTTTAACGTAGGACTCTCTGCTACACTTTCAATACCATTAAATAGAGGTATGCAAAGGAGGTGTAGGGAGGCAGCAGAGGCACAGACAGCACATCAATTACAGTTGACATCTAATAAGCGATTAGACTTTGAGATCGCAAGATTAAAAAATTGTGGAGAATTAAAAAAACAGGGTATATTTTTCCACCCTGCATCTCCTTATCATAGTATATGTGCTGACGTAGTAGTAACTGCACCAGGTGGACAAGTTATGCCACATGAACATCAGATACCACAACCAAAGTGGACTAATCCTTCTTCTCAGGAATCTTCAACTTCTTCTTCCCAAACTTCAGAGGAAGCATCCCCTTCTTCTCTCGATACTGATTTGTCCGAATCTCAGATTGAGTTGGACGGTACGGAGTCTTCCCCATCATCGTCTGAATCTTCCCAAGAACTTTCTTCACCGCAGGCTTTATTACCTTCAGGAGCAGGTCTGCTAGGGGTTTTGCAAGTAGGGCAGATGTCGTCGCAACAGCAGCAATCCCAGCCGTAGTAGTTACAACTCCAACACTAGGTAAGTACTGATCTACAAATGGAACTGGTTCCCAGATCGTTTCACAGATTTTTCCATCGGGTGTTAATTTATATTCTTTTACTCTTTCTTCTCCACTAGTAGATAAGTCTCCTATACGTCTTGCATTCTTTGGAGGACATTCTACTTCCCCTGCTGTTGTAGGGGGTGTTACAGGAGGTTCTGGAGTGTCTATATCAGGTGCTGGAGGTTCATCACCAGTATCTAAACCGTCAGCTTCTTCTTGTGGTGTATATATTGTTTGCCATGATAATTCCCTATAATCATAATCAGGTGGTTGGTAATATGGCATACCAGCATCACATAATACTACGTTCTGCTTTGGATCATCGTTAACCAACATCTTATTCTTGTTGGTTGGTTTCTTTACGTTCTCTTTATGAACCTGTACACACCCAGGCATATTGACAATGGGAATTCCTATTCTTTCTGTAACAGGAACCGTCATTGGTATAGCTTGTGGCACATCATTTAACCATATGCGACTATCAGCAATCTTTGTAGTGCCTATAGGTCGTATATTATTATTTCCTACCTGTTTAGTTCCAATAAACTGAATTTTATTACCATTAACCTTAACATAAGGAATGGTGGTATTATTTACAGTTATATTTGGAACATTAACGATTGGATCCATTTTGAGGTATCAGTTGCTTATAATTCTTAGTTGGAGGTTTCAATCCTTTAACAGGACCACTTGACTTTGGCCAATTCTCAACCAACTGTATATAAATTTCTTCTCTAACAACTTGTCGAATCTTTTCTATCTGTGCATCTTCTCTCTTTTGAGGACCACCAGTTTGTTGATCAATAACATGATTACCACCAACAAACGCACCAGTTCCCACTACAGCAACTGCAGTACCAGTAGAGGCGATCTTTTGTAAATCCATTTAGAATCCGCCAGGAATAGGAAGACCCATACTTTGTCCAGAAGGTGCAGCAGCCTGAGGTGATGTAGGTGCAAGATCATTAGTTCCTAAAGGAAGGTTTCCACTACCCATTCCTGGAAGACCTCCAGAACCTCCAAGCACGCTTTCCATAACTTGAGATTTAACTCCATCAATGATGGATGTGCGATTGAGATATATGTATAACCCACCACCAACAACGGTAGCAGATACAACAGTAGACGCAATAGCAAGTACATTTACAATTTTTTGCATTATTCTATAATTCGTAGGTTTTCTTATTATCGTCACTTGAGACACCAACTATTTTTAGAGGTGCTTGCTCAATACGAATAGTTTGAGTAGGACCAGCTTTCGCTATGATCGCCTCAATATCTTTTGCAGTAGCAGGAGCAGGTCCACCATTACCATTACCATTCATCTTCATGGTACCATCACCCTTCTTAGAAGCTGTCTGAATTCCGAAGCTAGCTAAAACTCCAGTAAAAACCGAAGCTATAAATGTCGGATCAATTTTCTGTTGTGGTATACCTGGTATAGAAACGTAGTTTAAAGTCAAGATAGCCCCCGACCAGCCGAGAACGGTGATGCGAACAGCTGTACTAATGATTGCTGCTTGTTCTTCAGCATCTGGTAGTATAGCATCTTTTACTTTACCAAAGATACCTTTCTTTTTTTCTTCTTCTACAGAATGTTCTTCTTCAAGAACTTCTTCCTTTACTTCTTCAGCCATATAACCTATGCATATTCACATATTATATATCATTCTGAAGGTTGTCTTTTTTTACCGATGTTATATTTGGACTCTAAAAACCACTGATCTTTTTCTCTATATGCAATAACCTTTATTTGACTAAGTGGTGCTGCATCTTTAATTACTTCTTCTTTAACTATTTCAACTAACCCCCAGTCAGATAATAGTTTAATAATTCTATTACGTCTTTGAACATCATTCTCTGATAGGTTGGCCTTCTTACCATCTAGAGCAAATAGTTCTTTAAAATGTACTATGTAATACTGTCCCTTCTTATGAAGTATATGACAAGACTGATATAACTTTTTTTCTTTACGAGATGCTACACCAATACGAGTAAGTGTCTCACGAACTTTAAGGAAGTCATCAGGTTCTTTTAAACTGACCTCCACCATATCATCCTTAGTCCACTGAACTTCCTTTAGTTCATTCATTTCTTACCTCCCTTATTCAGTTTTGTTCTAATAAAATCTAGTTGTTGCGGAGATAAAATCCTCAAAGCCTGCTTTGCTTTTTCATTACTATAACCATAGTATTGCTTAACAAGATCAAGATCATCTATCTTTTGTTTCTTACCCCAAGGAGAAAATCTCTTTCGGGGTCTCACGATATTTATAAGAAAATCATATTGTAATTTCCTATCAAGTCCTGAATAACGATTCATCTCGTTAGCATATGCTAGTGTATCAAGATGATGTGACAAGCATTTGTTTATAACATATGCTGGATAATTCTTTTCCCAAGCAGGATCTTCATCCATTAAGTAATCTTTATTAAGATTAATGGAATTCAGATAATCTTTAAGAGGATAACGATCATCGTATGGCATAATTTAATAAAAGCAACTCTTTACGTTCTTGCTGATTCTTCATATAATCACCTACTGATCTCATAGTATATGTGTGATCGTACTCTTGTGCATCCCAATCAATAAACCTTTCTAGAATCTCATTTGCAGAATTATAAGAAACCATCATAGGACAACACCATTTGTCACAGTTCTCAAAGAACTTTTCATGGTCGAAGTGCTTGTGCATCCCTCCTTTCTTTCCATACAACGCTGATCCGATTGCGTAAGGAGGATCAAGATATGTAAAAGTATCCATACTATCAGTGTAAAGTTCTTTGTATTCTTTGTTGGTAATTTTCCAATCTTGAATGACATCACTATACTCCACTAGTTTTTCAATACCCCTCATCGAGAAATTAGAATCACTTGCCTGTGCTGAGAAAGAACTTGATTGAGTCAGACCACTAAAACTACATTTGTTAACAACATAGAAAGATACTGCTCTATCAAGTTCATTACCATTATCTACTCGTGATTTCATTTCTGCAAAGAGACATCTTGCAGAATCTTGATTAGGATGAGCAATTTTAATATTAACAAGTTCGTCTTGAAGTTCTTGACCATTGTCTCTTAACTGAGTCCAAAAATTAACCAACGGTTCATACAAGTCATTAACCCATATATCCAAATGAGGGTACATCTGTGTAACATATAATGCTACAGATCCACCACCAATAAAAGGTTCTCTATATGATTTAAACTTAGAGAAGTCAGGAAAGAATTGTGCCATCTTTTTAACGGCACGTGACTTACCACCAGGATATCTAAGAGGTGTCTTTAATGAACTCATCTATTTTTTAACTCTCTATACTTGATACGAATTTGATCTTTTAACCATGCAGATCTACTCGTTGCACAATCATCTTTTACTAACTGGTCAAGACATTCTATAAGCGGTCCTTCATTTTGACCAAAAGAAAGATTGATGATATTGCCACCTTTACGATCTTTTAATTCGGCGACACTTTTTCTAGCTGGCATTGATAATTTCCTCCAAGGTGTAAATGCTGTAAAGTTCTAGTCCTTCTGATTCCATTGCTTCATCTATCTCTACATCTTCCTGACGATTGACAATAGAAACAACACGTTCTACACAATAACCTGCATCACGCAATTTATGTGCTGCCTTAATAGCAGATGCACCTGTTGTAACTACATCCTCTAACACTGTAACACGAGAACCTTTTTCTGGCAAGGGTCCTTCTATCCATGCTCCCGTACCATGACCTTTAGGTTCTTTACGAACAATTAATCCATTGATAGTTTGCTCATCTAATGCTGCTGCCATAGCAACACCACTGACAAGAGGATCAGCACCAAGAGTCAAACCTCCTACTGCTACACTTGCTTCTTCAATGAAGTCAAGCATCATAAAACTAACGTAACATAATCCTCTACAATGTAAAGTAAGTGGTTTACAATTAACATAGTGAGGACTAATCTTACCTGAAGAAAGTTTGTATTCACCTTTACGGTAACAATCTTTCTTTAACATCCTTAATACTTCTTCACGCATGTCATCAATATCATAAATCATCTTCTTCACCTGCTTCAAATTCTTCAATCTGATCAACATAAACCTCGTTGCCAGCAATATTATATTTGTGGCCACGTTCATCTTCACCAAGATATTCAAGAGCATTCTTACCAGAGAATGTATGTTCTCTTAAGACTGCTTGAAGTCTATGGTGTAATAGTTCTACTTTAGTAATCATCTGATTATCATAGGGTGGTCATTGTGAGGGTACACTGGAGGACCAAGATCTAATATTATAGGAGTCTCTAATACTTTTTCAAGTGCTTCTGACATCCTATTAAATCCATTACCAACATGCATCTGTCCAGCAAATACTGATACAGTAGCAGCACCCCAGAAGATATAATACCATCTGGATTTAACTTGTGCTCTTAATTTTTGTTTGTCTATAGTCATTTAAAATTACACTCCAACATAATTTGAGTGAGACAAGCCAATAGGTTTATCTCTTGATCTACAACGAATGCAGACTTATACTGATACTCTGCAATAATTAATACCGCAGCAGCAACACTAGGTCCGTCCATCATAGGACTAAGATTATCATACAACTTTCGCATAATAATCGTAGCATCACTATCTAGATTTTGTGTAACCCACTTCTTAACCTCAGCAAACTTCTTATCTTTAAGACATAATACTAAACTATCAATGTTAGCATCACCTAGCGTTGCGAGGATTCCAGTATCGATAGAACCTGTTGAACTATATCTTTGGAGTTCATTGATTGTTCTTCTGAAGTCTGGGAAGTATTTTTGGATGATCTCGACAACCACTTTGTCATTGAACCGTACCTTCTCTCTGGTAAGGATGTCTCTGCATCGCTCAAAGAACTGAGCTGCGAGAGTTTGTTTAGTTTTTCCTCTAACATTGAAATCAATTACTGTTGTTCTACTATGTAATGGTTCTATGATTTTATTCTTAAAGTTACACGTGAATATGAAACGGCAGTTTTTCTGGAACTCCTCAATCGAGGCCCGTAAGAGGAGTTGTACGTCGGGTGTCGTATTGTCTGCTTCATCAATAATAAGAATTTTATGACGAGATTCAGATGTAAGAGAAACAGTAGCAGCAAAGGTCTTTGCCTGATTGCGTACAGTGTCCAAGAATCGACCCTCATCAGACCCATTAATGACATAAAAATCTGCTCCTAATTCATTACACAATGCTTTCGCAATGGTGGTCTTGCCAACTCCAGCAGTTCCTGACAAGAGAAGATTTGGTATCTCCCCTTGCTCTATAAAACTCTTAAAGGTGGTCTTCACATCTGTAGGAAGTATACAATCCTCAACTTTCTGAGGTCTGTATTTCTCTACCCATAAAAAATCATTCATATCATGTGTTTGGTTCTAATGCAATAAAGTATTTAATACCATCTCCTTGAAATAGAGCAACATTAGTTTTACTAACAGAGACTTGATAAGAACCTGGTAATAGTTTTAAGTTCTCAACTTTAAAGCAATAACAGAATTCATCTGTAGTGCTACCAACAGATACAGAGAAACTATTAGAACTATCATTCTTCTTATCAGTTACACGAAGTTGAATGTCAGTTCCATCTCCATACAAACAAAGATCTGGAAGTTGATAAACACTTGCAGCACGTTGTAGTTGGGATAGTACATTAGAATCTAATTTAAAATCAACATCAATACTAGGAAGGGTGATTTCTTTTTCTGGAGGTTGAGTAATTACATCTGGATCTGCATAAAAGAATCTAGTCTTAGAACGACCAGAAGTATCACTAACTGTTAGATAGTTATTCTTTGAAGTATCAATCTTTGGTTGATCAAATAATGATAATCCTCCAAGGAACACTCCCAAATCGTAGATAGAAATCTGAGAATCAAACTGTTCCTCAACATCTGCAATAGCAAGTATGTTCTTATTGATACTCAATGTTGCAATTTGATTGCCAGGTTTAATAACAATAGATTTATTAATAGAACAAAAGTTCTTAAGTACTTCAATTGTTGGTTTAGTAATTACAGTCATTTGTCATAATCAACGGCGAATGCAGTGGTGTTACCTGCGTTTATACGGTCTGCCTTCTCACGTTTATCGTTGAAGTGCAGTAATAGTATACCATAATGAATAATCTTTATGATATCCTTTCTTGCTGTACCCTTTCGGTCATATCGAGAAGCATACTTTAGGACATTACTCCTACAGAATGCTTCAGCATCACCCACAGAGTCAATAAGGTCAAGAGTCTGTACGTTTCCTACAGAATAATGACCTCGGTATGTATTTGCAATGTATTCAGAGATCTCTTTTAGATACTCCTCCTCATTGTATTTCCTATTCATAATGAAGGGGTGTTATTCCCCATCATTATACTCCTCTTCTTCTCCTGCGTCAACCTTTGTGTATAAATCGAGGAAAGACTGCTTAGTATCATCATCGAAACGATTGACACAATTCGTAATAGCAGTCAAACGATCACCAAAGATCTTATATGCCTGAACGATATGAACCAAACGACGAGTTGTAATAACTTCATCAACACCACCGTCAAAGAATGTCTTACGAATAACGCCTGCCCACTTGATAAGGTTATCAGTAAAGTCTTGATCACATCCTTGATTGATAAGGATCTTACTTTCAATAGTAGCAGAAGGATACTCTTGCTCAAAAGTAATTGGAAATCTTTCTAGGAATGCTTCATTAAGAACGTTAGTACCAATGAATCTTCCATCATCAGATCCTTTACCTTTAGTATTAGCAGTAGCAATAATATTGAAACCAGCAGCAGGTCTAACATACTTACCAATCTTTTTCAAGAATACACCCTTACCTTCTAGGATGGATTGCAAGCAGAGGATTTTGTTGGATGCGAGATCGATTTCGTCCAGTAAGAGCACTGCTCCACGTTCAAGTGCTTCAACAACAGGTCCGTTGTGCCAAACAGTACTCCCATCGACAAGACGGAAACCGCCAATAAGATCATCTTCATCTGTTTCAATAGTAATGTTTACACGAATTAATTCTCTATTAAGATCTGCTGCTGCTTGTTCTACAGATAAGGTCTTACCATTTCCTGATAGTCCAGTGATAAATGCTGGATAAAACAGTTTAGATTTAATAATCTTTTTGATAGAACTGAAATTACCAAAAGGAACATAAGTTGGATCTTTATCAGGAATGTAATTTACTTCTATTGCAGGTGTAGCAGCAGGTGCTTCATAAGCATCGATTAAATCTTGTGCTGTCAAGTACCACTTACCACGAGCAACTTTAGTCAAACGACCAATCTTATTCATTCTTTTAGTAACACTCTGCACTTGGACTCCAAGGTGGTCTGCAGCAGATTTAACATTAACTGATGTGATTTCCCTTCCAAACTGTGAAAGGTAATCGATTAGATTTTCATCTGTGAATTTACGTTCAAAAGCCATTGGTTGTTTGTTTTTCTTTATACATGTATTATAACAGTCATGGCTTATGAAATCAACATAGTGTGGACACTTATTAATCTGTCCACTCCCTCTTAAGTTGACGGACATCAGAGACACCAAAAAGAGATTTACATTTCTGTTCAGCATCTTCTCTTAAATTAGAATGACAAAGGAATTCTACTTTAGTCAATCTATTTGAATTTAATAAGATCTGTGCAGACCATTTAATTTCTTTCATAAAGTTAACATTGGTGGTGGGTTATCAAATAGAACATTATCAATATAATTATCTGCCCATTCTTTATCAAACCATTTACTAAGAACTGCTTCAGTTTTCCTATTCATTTTTTGTTTCTTACAATAGTAAACTTGATCTTGATAACGTTTGTACGTATCTTCAATAGATCCCTTCTCAGCATTCTTAACTGCTTCACAATATACTTCAAGATACTTCTGAAGTATTTCATAATAATTAACCTTCTCCCAGTCCTCATTCAATCTCATAAACTTACAATAGGGTGAAAATATATCTGCCCAATCTGGTAACTTACGATAATCAAAATCATTATATGATTCACAAATTGGTTTTATCTTTTGATAAACATCCTTTACTCCATGAACAGGAGATAGATCAACAATAGCAGCAGTTACTCTATGTTCATTAGCAACAATATCACAACCAAATATAGGTAGATTATATTTTGGATCTGGAAATAATACACAATGCATTACTTCTAAATTTTTTGTTTCCCCATACTCTAAATGTATCTTACGAAGACCATCGCATGTCCACATTTCATTTACTAAATGAATATCATTGTGAAATATTTCTGGATATTCAGGGTGTTTATATTCTAAATTAGGAAGGGTCGCCACAGTACTGCGGATGACCCTTGAAATAGAAGTTACAATAGTTTCATCATCTTGAATAATCATGCTATTTGCTCAATGAATTTATTAAGGATAGTTTTGTTGGACATCTTAGAACCCATATGCTTTTTAAATGCACGTTGTAATTCTGCTTTAGTAGCAACTTCAGACTTTTGTTTAACTTCAAGATCTGAAGTTCCTTCACCTATTCCCTGATCTGGCATAAAGAATGCTTCAGTGAATCCCATCTTGTCTTTGATAGATGCGAATCTTTCCTTCTTCCATTGCTTATCAAGAACACTATATTCTTCATCAACAAAGTAACGAAAGACTCTATTCGCTTCTGACTTACTGCATAAACGAATTCCAACCCAGTTATAACTAGTTATCTTACGAAAGAACTCAACTATTTCTTTTGTAGTGTTATAAGGACTTGGATTAATTTTCTTTGTAAATCCAGTCTTAGGATCTCTTAAGAAGAATACCTTTCCATGAGAATGACATAATTGTCTTGGAAGAAATTCATCATCACTCCTATAACTAAAGTCAGAATTACGCTCTAAAAGATATTGCATAGGATTAGACTCTCCATCAGTTAAGCAAACTACATTTACTTTCTGAACTTTTTCAACCTTCTTCATTTCATCAACAATGTCACGAGCACAATAGATTGCTTCTGCTAATGGTGTACCTCCAAGATTATATTCTTGATGAATTCTCATGCTCCAACTATTCATAGCAAATGCTTGAAGATAAACAAGTCTTAGAGACTCTTCTAAAGATCTTGGATTCTGTCTGGAAGAAAAGAATTCAAGTAAACGAACATCACTTCCAATATGAAGTTGATTTACTTTAGGATCAACTGCCTTATGACTATAAGAATCACTATAACGATAATGTCCATTCTGGAATGCAAAAACTCTAAATGGAATATTAGATTTCTTACAGAACCATATAAGATTGTAAGTTTGCTTAAGAGTATCAAGTAATACCTGATTCATAGATCCTGACCAGTCAAGGAACATTACAAGTCCATGATTCTTACCATCACTAACAGTAGTAATCTTCTTAAAGATATCTTCAGTTAACTTATACTGATGAAGTTTGTTAGTGTCAAGAACACCTGTCTTAGATACTGCTGCTCTCTTATATTGATCTGCTGCTTTCTTCATCTCAAACTGCTTAACCAAATAATTAACAGTTTTTTGAGTATCCTTTTTAAACTTTAGATAATGATTAAATCCATACTCACGTGATTTTTCAAACTCTTCTAACTCTTGTGGACTAGAAGTTGGATATCCAAAGTAATGAAACTTAAGATCTTCTTGTACTTTTTCTGCTGATACAACAATTTCCTTAACATTTACTTTAGGAAGTGTTAAGTATACCCATTCTTTAGCACTATCATCTATAAGACTTTCAAGTGCATCTTGAAATGCTCCTTCTGTTATACTTTCAGTTTCATCATATTCTGTACCAGCAGCAGGTGAAGGTTTTTGTATCTCTTCTCCTTCTCCACCAATACTCATTTGTCTAGGTGGTGCTGAGTCACCTTCAGTCTCTTCTTCAGTCTCTTGCTGTTCTTCTTGAGATACTGGATCTATTTCTGTTTCTTCTTCTTTATCTGCTGATGTATCTCCTTCTGCATCTATATTAGGTAAATCAACGTCATCAATTTTTTCATCTTCTAAACCTTCTGCATATTCATATAGATCATTTGCTAAATCAAGAACATCCTGAAAAGTTTTAGTAACAGCAGCACGATCTACAAATACCTGTTCTTTCTCATTGAACTCAATATCTGCTTTTCCTTTATAATAAAGATTGATACGATCAATCAAAGGAATTTTAGTAAGATCTTCTTTACCAACACCAAAGAAATCCCGATCCCATAACTCTTTATATCCATCAAAGAATGTTTTTCTAAGACCAGGATATGTAACCTTCATCATACGTTCAATACGAGCATCCTCTAAGACATTAACAAATGCTTTTGGTGCGTCTTGTAGACCCTCCTGTGGGGTGTAGAGAGCATGTCCTACTTCATGTCCTACTAGAAGATCGTATATTGTTTCTGATGCAGTCTTCCAAATAGGTAAGCAAAGCAATCTCTTATCCACATCAAAGTATGCTGTAGTTACTCTACGATGCTCAACTGTTAGGTTCTCAGTTGCGAGTAGTCTAGCAAGAGTTCCCTTTACTTCTTGATTTACCATGTGTCTCCGTTTGATACTCATAGTATAACAGGTCTGGGATTATGGTGCATGGAAATGGGGACAGTTTTTGAACTGTCACCCCAGTGTCGGATCACGCCCGCAACAATAAAACAATTAGTAGTAAGATAAGTGAGAAAGATAATAGATCGTATAATGAGTACAATATCATCATATTTCTTGGTCTTGGCATCAGAAAAAGAACCTAATGAATACTTCCATATCTTCCAAATTTCTTTCATTATTCATCTTCAGTTAGTTTAGAGAAATCGTTAATTTTTTCAAATCGTAATGTCTTAGGAAACTTCTCTATTAGTATATCACCTTTATGTGATATGACAAATATATTTGTTGTTTTCCCTAAGTTGCCAAGTATAGCAAGTAGTGCTGCTGTACTATCAGCATCTAATGAACTATCAAATACTTCATCTAATATTAAAAGATTAGTTGCAGCAGAGTTCTTCATACGTGCAACTTCTCTCCATGTAAAAAGAAGAGACAAATCAATCTTCTGTTTCTCACCTTCGGAGAAAGAAGAATAACTAAACTCATCTCTAAATCTACTCTTAAGGACTTCATTAAACTCCTCGTCAAGAGTGAAGTTAATAAAGAAATCCATACTATGAAGATATTTATTAATGAGGGTATTAAAAATAGGAACATATTTTCTAATGATTTGTTTCTTAATACCAGAATCTTTTAGTAGATTCGATACTACTTGAAACTCATCTAATGTTTTACTAACCTGACCACAATCAATTTTAGTTGTTTCTAAATCATCTTTATATGCAGTAAGAGTATGTAATTCTTTTTCAAGTTTTGGAGTACTAGTTAAATCATTTAATTCTTTTTCAATCTGTAAATTATCAGATTCCAATCTAATTATATCCCTATCAAATGCAGATATATCACTTCTCAATTCATGAGCCTTCATTGATAACTCATCGGCTTTCGCTATGACAGAAACCAGTTCTTCAATAGCTTGTTTCTCTGTGTTATAAGCTTTGGTTAATCCAACACCACTATCTGTTAATGAAGATATCTTATTCTCTTTAAAATCTTTATCAATAGACTGGTGACAAGTAGGACAGTCATTGTGTTTTTTAAAGAATTTAATTTCTTTTGTAACTCTCTTAAGTTCTGAATTTATATCAGATGCTTTACTTCTTAACTCTTGTAGGTAAGATCCTTTATCTTCTGTTCCAGATAATTGTTTTTCTAACTCCTTTAATTCAACTTCTGTATCTAATTTATTACTTTGAGTCGTACTTATTTTAGCCTTATTATGTAATACTTTATCTTCTTTCTCTTGCTTTCTAGTAGTGTTTATTTCTCTTAAGGATTTTATAAGTTTTTGTTGTGAATTTACCCTCTCTTCTGCCATAGTAAGAAGATAAATACACTCCTTACTTTTTGCTTGTGCATCACGAACTCTATCCTTAAGGATAGAATTCATGTTTGAGAAGATCTTGATATCGAGTAAATCTTCCACAACTTCTCTCCTGTTAGGTGCGGTAAGTTGCATGAAGGGGACAAATGTGGATGAACCAAGTATGACAACTTGGGTAAAACTTTTGTAGTTGAGTTTGAGGATTGATTGCTCCAGATATTTTTGCGTGTCCTTAACTGCAGCGTCTTGATCAACCATCTTATTGTTTTTGTAAACTTCAAAAAGATTTGGTTTGATTGCTCTGAATACACGATACTCATCCCTCCCTATACTAAAATTAACTTCGACTTTTGTACCCTTTTCATTTATACTATTGACTAGTTGACTCTTACTAATCTTACGAAAGGGCTTATTAAATAAAGCAAACGTCAATGCATCAAGCATTGTAGATTTGCCAGCACCATTAGATCCAACTATTAAAGTTGCTTTAGAATCATTAAGTGAAATCTCAGTCCATCGATCACCAGTGGAAAGAAAATTCTTCCACCGAATAGTTTCAAAAAGGATCATTATTTAATAGTAGGAGGTGGAATTACAAAAACGTCTGGTGTTATTATAGTGTAACTATACCCATAGTTACCACATTGAAGTGCGACTAAATCTTGATCTATTTCTTGTAAATGAAGCTCTGGTTTATAATCATCTGCTTCTAATAATGACCTGTACCTTTCAGCATCATCTCTTTGTTCAAAGCATTGAACAATTTTTTTCTTTTCCTTATCAGGAATGGAATATACTCCACCCTTATTAGTAGTTAAGATAAACATGATGCCTCCATGTAAAGAGATCTCATAACACTTTTAACATTTGATTTATCAACTTTAAGATCTATTTCATCTATATAGTTGTCCAACATGGTTAAAGTGTCTTCGGTTTCCATTAATGGATCCCCAGAATCCAGTTCTACACTGAGATCTTCAACAATCTTAAGATCCCCAAGGGACATACGTTGAAGTTTCTGAACTGCATAATCAAATTTAGCATAATCACCTTTGTCTTCTACGATGAGCTTGACGAAGGTTCCTTTAATTTCTTCTTCAGGCGGTAATACAACTCCACCATTATAATACAACTTATGAAAAGTGTCAAAGGGATTTCTATAGAAAGTAGTTCGTAGAGTCTCTGTGTCAAAGACATGAAAACCTCTTTTAGATTTGTAATCATTCCAGTATAGTTGATAGGGGTTACCGAGATAATATATGTTTCCTTTATTAGATTTAGAATGGTAGTGTCCAGTAAACACCTTTTTAAATTTCTTAAAGATGTGAGGTTCCATTCCTCTATCCATTATATGACCAGGATGAGCCTCAAAACCGTTAAGCTCAAGATGGCCCATACAGACAGG
>CETG01181390.1_pt1 | contig 14199 bp, 11 predicted proteins | sample 361471 | NCBI WGS metagenome assembly CETG01 (sample SAMEA2622696, study PRJEB7988) | marine metagenome | isolation source: saline water (ENVO:00002010), including | reverse complement strand
GATTCATAACCGAATTTTCAACCTGACCAATAATCCAAGCCGAAAATCCAGATTCCTTACATAGATTGATAGATTCATTAGCCACATCCTTTGGCACTACCAAACAAAAACCAATCCCCAAATTAAATGTATTCCAAAGATCACTCTCTGGGATCTGACCAGCATCTTGCAACCAATTGAAAATCATTGGAATATCCCAAGACTTAGAATAAATTCGTGCTCTCAAACCTTTAGGCAAACACCTCGGGAGATTCTCAGGCAATCCTCCTCCGGTAATATGAGACATACCATGAATAGGAAAATTTTCATCTAAAAGACTATGAACCAAGGGTGAATAAATATAAGTTGGTGTTAATAAATGATCTATTAAACAAACTTCTTGCCCATTGGAATTAATACTCCTCACATCTTCTTTCATTGATAAAACTTTACGGACCAAACTAAATCCATTGCTATGAAGGCCACTACTTTCGATCCCAATAATTTGATCGCCCGATTCAATTAAACGCCCATCTAACAAATTATCTTCTTCAACTACTGCAACACAAAAACCAGCTAAATCATATGTATTTTTCTTATAAAATCCTGGCATTTCAGCAGTCTCTCCTCCTAGCAATGAACAATCAGATCTTTTACATCCGTCTGCAATTCCTTCAATAACGCTTGCAAGAGCACTTGGAGAAAGAGAACCAGTAGCTATGTAGTCAAGAAAAAATAAAGGTTTTGCTCCGCTAGTAATCACATCATTGACACACATAGCAACCAGATCAATCCCAACACCTTGATGTTTTTCATAAGACTGGGCTAATTCGAGTTTGGTTCCTACACCATCAGCACCTGAAACCAAAATAGGCTTTCTATATCCATCTGGAATTCTTGTAAATCCTCCAAAACCTCCTAATCCTCCTATTACTTCTTTGCGATGGGTAGACTCAACGCTTGACTTGATTTGATTTACAAAATTCCTTCCTGCTTCAACATCCACTCCTGAAGTTTTGTAATCCATAATCTTGCGAAATGATCCTTTGACTTGAAACCTAAAACTTCCTTAGAAGGAGTGTTTTAAGTCAATATATAGGTAAGACTATTTGTTTTTAGAGAAATCTCTATAGAGAAGCCTTTTATTTAATTCAGTTTTAAAAGATGTTTAATTTACCTATCCTGAGGACACAAAAAGAATTTGACACTTGGAAAAGAGATCAGGTTTCTGAAATAATTTTTGTACCTACAATGGGAGGCCTACATGAAGGACACAAAAGGCTTATTGAAGTAGCAAGTAAACTAAGCGAAGAAAAACCATCAGTTGTATTATTAAGTATTTTTGTTAACCCACTTCAATTTGAAGATTCGGAAGACTTTAAAAATTATCCTCGAGATCTTGAAAATGATATAAAAATCGCTACAAAAGCAGGTGCACATGCAATTTGGGTTCCTACATTAGAAGAAATTTTTCCAGGTGGGATACAATCCCATTTCAAACTAATAGTCCCCAATAAATTTCAATTAAATCTTTGTGGAGCAAATAGAAAAGGTCATTTTGATGGAGTTGCAACTATCATTATTCGTTTTATTAATATTGTAAAACCAAGTTTTCTAATTCTTGGAGAAAAAGACTGGCAACAATTAATTATTATAAAAAAACTTATTCAAGACATGAATCTTAATATAAAGATTAAAAGTGTTCCAACTAAAAGAGAAAAAGATAATTTAGCTTGTAGTTCGAGAAATAAATATCTCAATGATTTAGAAAGAAAATATGCCTCATACTTGCCAAAAGCACTAAGAAAAATTGCAAAAAATTATTATAAAAATGGAAACATAAATCTGCAGAAAATAAAAACTTCATTAGAAAAGAATGGTCTAACTGTCGAGTATCTTCAAGTTGTTGATCCAGAAAACCTTCAACTAATAGATCACCCATCAAATTTATGCCTGCTTGGGGCAGCAGTTCAAATTGGCAAAACCAGATTAATTGATCACACATTTCTCATGAATCGCTATCCAATAGTTGCAATAGATGGACCTGCTGGTGCAGGCAAAAGCACAGTCACAAAAGTATTTGCAAAAAAAATGGGATTAATGTACTTAGATACAGGAGCAATGTATAGAGCAGTTACATGGCTAATCCAAGAAAGAAATATTGAGCTTGATGATAAAAATAATATTAAAAAAGCTTTAAGCAATATGAAACTAAACTTAACCACATCCAATTCAGGACATCTCAAAGTAATCATTAATGATGAAGACGTAACCGATAAAATAAGGGATCCAAAGGTAACTTCCAAAGTGTCACAAATAGCTTCTTATAGATGTGTTAGAGAATCTTTAACTTTACAACAAAAACAAATAGGTCTTAAAGGAGGTTTAGTTGCTGAAGGAAGAGATATTGGAACAACTGTTTTTCCTGATGCAGAATTAAAAGTATTTCTTACTGCTAGTGCAAAAGAACGAGCCAAAAGAAGAGCCATTGATTTAAAAAAAATGGGCTATAATGTACCTAGCTTAATAGATCTTGAAAAGGAAATATGTAATCGAGATGATTTAGATATTTCAAGAGAGATCTCGCCTTTAATTAAGGCAGAAGACGCAAAGGAATTAATTACTGATGGAATGACTATTGAAAATGTTGTGGAATATATCATAGAAATATTTAGATTGAAAGTACCTGAAGAAGTATGGCCTACTCCTCAAAGTTGAAAGTTAATAAAAATCGTTCAATTGCTTCTTCCAACAAATCTAATACAACATCAAAACCACTATATCCTCCATAGTAAGGATCTGGAACCTCTAGCAAATTAGTATTTTTAGAATAGCTTAATATTGGCAAGATAGTAGATATATTTTTATCGCCAACGCTTTTAGCAAGATTCTCAACGTCTCTTAAATTTGAATTATCCATTGTTAAAATAAAGTCATAAATCTGAAAATCTTGAAGACTAATTTTTCTTGCTTTACTTTGAATATCTATACCTCTTTTCAATGCAGCATTCCTCATTCTAGAGTCAGCTAGATTTCCAACATGCCAACCTCCAGTACCTGCCGAATCGACAATAAAATAATCTTCTAAAGACTTTTTTTTAATTTGATTTAAAAAAACTGCTTCTGCAGCTGGAGAACGACAAATATTACCCAAACAAACAAATAATATACTTTTTTTCATACAAAATTTTTAGATAAACTAATTATACTCTTATAAAGAGTTTAAGAAAAATATGTTCTTATTTAACTAAAGAATATTGTTGTTTAATCAGAATCAAAAAGAACCTTATGGATATAATTTTCTGTCCATTCCTTACCATAAAACCTATTCAACATAGCTCGCGCAGGGTCTTTAGCGGCTCGATATTTTAAATAATCTTTTTGGCCATTAGAAATAGCTAAAGATCTTTCTATTGATACTTCAGAAGCATTAGATAGTAAATCCAAAAATAAATTCAAATATTCTATAAAAGCCGGTTGTATAACTTCTGAAATGATTTCTTCACCATCAGGACCCAGAGGTAATCTAGTCCATAAGAAACCAGGAGAAAAATAAGGCTTTGCATCTATGGGAATAGGTCCGCCTTGAGGTAATAACTTTGACCATTTTTCATATAAAGGTATTAAGCGTTCCCAAACTTTCTCAGTATGTTGAATATCCATTTTAATAGCAGGCTGTAAATCCAAAGCTATAAGATGACCTGTTGGCAAAGTTACAAAATCAGCCCCTAAAAAAGGTAGGTCTAATATAGGATTAGGTGTAATAACAAAATTAAAAATAGAACCTATATTATTGGCCTCTATACATGCTGCCCTTGCAATCTTAATCTGATTACTTTGCCCTGCCCAAGTAGATAAAGTAACTATAGAAGGATTTTTATTTGAACCTAAAACAATCTGTTTATCAAGGTATTGATCAGATATAGGATATTTACTTAGTGAAAAAGGTAGAAGTTTATTAATAGCTGTATTCAAAAAAGGCTTCCACCTCCAATTGGAAATTACTACTGGTTCTAAACTAGATTTACGTGATTTATACATAAGGAAATATAGCTTTAAGGTATTTAATTATTTTTTAAACACAATGGGAAAAGAAATTCTTTACTAAATCTTTCTGACCATTCTTTGCCAAAAAAACCAGCAAATATTGCATGTGCAGGATCTTTTTCCTCGCTGTAAGTGTCGTAATTTATTTGTAATCTTTTTACTTTATCAAAAGTCAATCTATCAGGAAAATTATTTTTTTTATTAGCAACTTTCCAGTATGAATCGATAAATAAAGTAAATATAAGAGGAAGTATTTCATTAGCTTCAACTTCACCTCCCTTACAGAAAAGTAACCATGGGGAAAAATATTCATTTGGATTATAAGAAATCATCTTATCTTGATGATTAAATTTTGGGAAACGATCTTTCAAAGATCTGAGATCATCAAAATATTTATCAAAATAAGCTTTTTCTTGAATCAAAGGTTGAAAATCCAAAACAGCAACTAACTTTTTACTTTTATCAAACCAAAGAAGATCTATTCCCATAATTGGTTTTTCTTGATTGTAATTTGGATATGCAACGGAATTCAAAACTTGTAATTTGTTTCCTGCATCTAATCTAGTAACTCTCCATCTCCTAAAACCTGGTACATCCCAAAGCCAATTTTGAATCTTTGCATTACTTTTAGACTCAAAATATTCTTTAAAGTCATTGGGAAGATTCAATAGGCTTCCACCATGATCTTTAATACTATTATGCAATTCCTCCAGGTAAGGATCAAACATTAAAAAAAACCTTATTTAGAATGATAGGGAGCATTAGAGAACACTAAGAGAATGCACTATAAATCAATTGCTATCAAAATTGAATTAAGGTGTCTCTTGATTTTTAAGAAATTATTTACTCGGTACTTCCCTTACGGTTTGATTTAGTCAAATATCTAAATAAAACCTTTCCTATTGCTGCTATTAAATTACCTTCTAGTTCCTTAAATACATTCATATTATATTTAAAAGCTTGATTTGCTTCTTCAATAATTAAATCTGCCATATCTTGATCAAGAGGTAAAGAATCCAAATTATTTCGATAATTATCTTTAAAAATCTTATCATCTTCAATATCTTCGAAAATATAAAAATTTAAACCTGCATCACCTTCAATATTCATAGCCTTTTGTGTTATTTTCTTTAATAGTTGCCCTCCAGAAAGATCTCCTATATACCTACTGTAATGATGTCCTATAAGTAATTCTGGCTTTTCTTCTGCTAGATAATTAATACGATCAACATAAACTTGAGCCGACGAAGATATATTTAATTCCTCCTTCCATTTACTACCGCGATAAAATGACAAGTCTTTATCTAGGGAATCTCTTCTATTTAGTTCTTTATAATTAATTTTAGAAATTATTGGATGACCTTCTATAGCAAGTCGGGATATATGGTTTTCCATTGCTGAATATACATAAAACAAATCAACCAACAATTTTGTATATGATGATTTTTCAACCACACCTTTAAGGAAGCAGCTAATAAATCCAGTGTTTTCAGCCATTGTGTGAGACTTTTTAGTCCCCTCACGTAGTTGATTTGCAAGGTCTACTGTCATCAGTACTTATTCATAGTCCTGAAACATACCACTAAGTCATAAGCTCATCTTGTGATTTATTAATCGTGCATGAGAGCTTTATGAATCAATTTGACAAATTACAAGCCCCAAACGAAGGATCAGCCATAAGTTTCGAGGGTGGGAATCCAATAGTTCCAAACAATCCCATCATTCCATTTATTAGAGGCGATGGAACTGGAATTGATATCTGGCCCGCTACTCAAAAGGTACTGGATAAGGCCATCAAAAAAGCATATGGAAATGAAAGGCAAATTCAATGGTTCAAAGTTTATGCCGGTGATGAGGCATGCGATTTATATGGCACCTATCAATATCTTCCTGAAGATACAATTAATGCAATTAAAACTTTTGGTATAGCAATCAAAGGACCACTAACTACTCCAATTGGAGGTGGCATCCGTTCACTCAATGTTGCTCTTAGACAAATTTTTGATCTTTACTCTTGCGTAAGACCATGCCGGTATTTCCACGGTACGCCTAGCCCTCATAAAAATCCTGAAAAATTGGATGTAATTGTTTATAGGGAAAATACAGAAGATATATATATGGGAATCGAATGGGAAGATAATGATCCCGAAGGAATCAAACTTATTAATCACTTAAACTCTACAGTTATTCCTTCAAGTAAAAAATTAAAGAACAGAGAAATCAGCCTCGGATCAGCAATAGGAATTAAACCAGTAAGCAAGAAAGGAAGTCAGAGACATATTAAAAAAGCGATTCAACATGCATTACGTCTTAAAGGGGGGAAACGTCATGTAACCCTTGTGCATAAAGGCAATATTATGAAATTTACTGAGGGTGCCTTCCGGGACTGGGGTTATGAACTTGCTACAACAGAGTTTCGAGAAGTATGTATTACAGAAAGAGAAAGTTGGATTTTAGAAAATATTTCCCAAAATCGAGAAATTTCAATAGAAAATAATGCAAGAAAAATAGAGCCCGGATATGAATCTTTAACTGAAGAAAAAAAAGAACTTATTTGCTCAGAAGTAAAGGCAGTGATTAATTCAATCCATTCCACTCATGGAGAAAATAAATGGAAAAAAATGGTAATGGTTGACGATCGTATTGCTGATAGTATTTTTCAACAAATTCAAACAAGGCCTCAGGAATACTCAATTCTTGCAACGCTTAATTTAAATGGTGATTATATTTCTGATGCAGCCGCTGCAATTGTAGGAGGTCTAGGAATGGCTCCTGGGGCAAATATTGGTGATAATGCTGCAATATTCGAGGCAACACATGGCACGGCTCCGAAACATGCTGGTTTAGATCGAATAAACCCAGGGTCTGTGATTTTAAGCGGTGTAATGATGTTGGAATTTCTTGGATGGCAAGAAGCCGCTGATTTAATTACAAAAGGACTTAGTCAGTCCATCTCAGATCAAAAAGTTACTTATGACTTGGCACGTCTTTTAAATCCCCCTGTAACACCTCTTAGTTGTAGTGGATTTGCTAACTCTATAATTGATAGGTTTTAATTAGTCAACTTTTTCCATTAATTTCCAAGCTTCTAAAAGAGTTTCCTTGCTACCAAGATTGCCAGGAAAAGTAATTATCGGAATCTGTTTTGAAATATCATTAGTTTCTGGCCATACCATTGATAAACCAGGAAGTATTTGTCCCTTTAAATGAACCATACCCACATCTAACCCTTTTTCTAAGAGAATTTGTGTAGTAATTCCGCCTTTACTAATGACATAACCTAAATCAGGCAAAATCCTCTTAAATAGTCGCGCCATTAAATTTGCCAATTCCAATCCAAATATCATTCTGCTTGCATTTGAGGCAAAATGAATCTCTCCTCTACTAGTAAACAAAACTGGTGTTTTACCAGAATCTAATATATTTTTTAATTCAAAAAACCATTGATTCTCTAAATCATTTAGCAAAAGATTGGGTAAAGACCCATCCAAAATTCTTGCAATCTTCCTAACTGGTAACTCAATACCTTCGCAGGCACAATCTTTTAACAAAATTTCTAATTGTTGATCTGCAAGCTTTACATGAGAGCCCACAATAATTAAACCAAGCTTTAATTTTAAAGATTTATTCCTAATTCTAAGAGCAGCTAAATCGAAGGGTTTAATTGAATTCACTGGCAACTGAGCAAAAGCACTAATAAGACTTGCAGCAGATCTAAAAAGAAATTTTTTTTGTCCCATTAATTTCATAACAGTCTTAGCAAAAACCGATAGCTGAGAGGTATTTTCAGCGTCAACAACTACAAAAGAATTATCAGAAAGATCTTGTAAAAATTCAAATAATTTATTCATTCCCTTATTACTATTAATGGCAAAATTTAATTGTTCAGATGTGATCAACAGTACACTCTTAGAAGAGATTTTCCCTTGACTTATTTCTTCAAGCCAGTCGGGTAAAAAACTTGTGCTATAACCAAAAATCTTATCAGATGCAAAATTGGTTAAATGAACTGGACAATTATTTAGCAAGTGCATGCCATTACGAGTAGTTCTTCCTCCTTCTATAAAAGCTGGAACATGAAAAGTCGCATCAAAAGGACCTAATTCCTGAGCAATAATTTCCGGCTCAAGAAAGCCATAACCTCGCAAGGTTGAATCACCTCTACTAATAAGTAAAATATCTTTATTATCTATTCTTTTTCTTTTACAAGTATCTTTAAAAGCCTTACAAATTTTTCTAGTCCTTAACTCGGCTTCCTTTGATGTCATTGACCTTGTATTAGCCAAAAAAAATAATAATTCTGAAGGTTGATCAATAGCTTTATCAAGTATTCTTTCATTCCAATCTAAAATCAAAGGGCATCCATATACAGATTGAGAGCCAGTTGGATCATCATCAAATACAACAATTTTCATTAATTATTAAATTTAATTTAAGGATTAATTATATCCCCAATTATCTGGAAGAGAAACAAAAGATTTATCTAATTTTTCTACAGAATCACAACCAAGAAGTTTCATTGTTCGTAAAATATCAGATCTAAGAATATCTATAGCCTTTGCAACACCTGGTCCTCCAGCAGCAGCCAATCCGTAAGCATATGCTCTACCAATTAATACACCCTTTGCTCCTAAACATAGAGCTTTAATCACATCGCTACCACGCCTAATTCCGCCATCTAGCAATACATCTATTTCATTATTTACAGATTGTACAATCTCAGGAAGGATGCGAATTGTAGGGGCAACACTATCAAGTTGTCTAGCACCATGATTTGAAACGACTATTGCATCTACACCATAATCAATAGCCTTTTTAGCATCATCTCCAATATGAACACCTTTCACAATTATTTTTCCACCCCATGCTTCTCTAATCCATTGAAGATCTTCCCAAGTTACTACTGATTGTTCTAATGCTGGACCAATCTCTGTATAACCCATTGGACCATCATCTAACTCAACATTTGGAAAATTCATTAATCCTCCATCACTTAACCATTGAGTAAGCCAGCAAGGTTTAATCAACATCTGAGATATATGTGGCAACATCAATATTGGATTCATTGAAAGTAACTCTTTAGTTCCATTCCTAAGATCACGCTCTCTTAAACCAGAAACCGGCGTATCTATAGTGACAACAATTGCTGAAAAACCAGCCTTTTTAGCCCTTTCGATAGTCTTTAAGGCAACGTCTCTTCCTCCAAGTAAATAAAGCTGATACCAGGCAGGACAATTTGTAGCCTCTTTAACCTCTTCTAATTTGCACCCCGAAAGGGTTGAAAGTGCATAACCTGTGCCTGCAATTCCTGCCTGACGGGCTGCAACCACTTCTCCTTTGGGGTAAAACATTCGGCTACTTCCAACTGGAGCAAGAAGGAAAGGAAGTTTAAAATTCTGTTCCAAAATGGAAATCGATAAATCACAAGAAGGAGTAGCAACAGCACATCTAGGTCTAAACAAAATTTCATTAAATGCCGTGCAATTTTCACCCAAAGTCTTCTCCCTATCAGCACCACTATCGATATAATCGAAAACCATTTTAGGTAAACGCCTCTTTGCTAAAGCTCTAAGATCACTCACATTTACAATCTGAGTTGAGGAAATATTTGCTCCCATATCAATAAAAAAGCTTTTGATTTAAAGCAAAATACATCATCAACTTACTTCTCTGGCTTAATTATTTTTTTGGATAAAAACTTACACCCAATTTCCTTTCTTTCTCCTGATTCAATAAAAATAGTCCTATCTCCAGTGATTAAAGATTTCCTGGGACTTGTCCAAGGCTCCAAACAAACCATACTTCTAGGAGGATCTGTCCATACCACAACTAAATCCATGGGATTTTTAGCCTGCATCTCAATAATCTCCAAATCATGCAAATCAATTAATTCAACAGAATGCTTATCTTTTGAAGTAGTTAAAAAATCAATCCCTTCTGTAATATTTGCCATTTGAATTTCAGTAGAACTTTTACACATATCTAAATGATTTGTACATATTTCAGATAATCCTTTAATAGCAATATTATCCAAACTTGAAACTCTAAAGTAAGGATGCAGGCCAAAACTACAAGGCATTCTATCTTTTCCAAAATTATGGATAAAGATATTTATATCAAGAGAATCAAAGTCAAGTTTTAGTTGGATCTCAATAAAAAAATTAAAAGGGAATACTGCAAGTGTTTTATTGGATGCAGATAAATTTAATGATATGACTTTGTGATTTTCAAGAAATTGAATTTTCCATGGAATATCTCTTGCAAAACCATGCTGATTAATTAGAAAATTCCTATTTGATAAAGGCAAAATCCCTCCAGGTAAATCTCCACAAATCGGAAAAAGAATTGGAATTCCTCCTCTGATACTTTTGCCTGGTGATTTAAACCGATCCAGATCAAAATAAAGAATTTCCTTTCCATTACATCGCCATTCTGTAATTAATCCTCCTCTTTCTGGCACTATTCTTAATCTATTTCCAGTTTCAAAATCCAAATATTGCCAATGTTTATAAGGGCTTGCCTTTTGAATTAATTGATTCTCAATCATTAGGACTCTAATTTATGAAGAAATCAACCAATTTCTGCCAACCAATTTAAGAGAGCCTCGTTAACTTGCTCAGGGACTTCATCATGAGGGCAATGACCTGCTTCTAGAACAACTTCCGATGTATTTGGAGGAGTATATTTTTGAAAAATCTCCCTTTTACCTGGTGTATTCATCCAAGGATCACGATTCCCCCAAAGTAAAAGTAATGGTGATTGCAATTCAGCAAATAAATCATCAAGCGGTTTTCCCGGTGGTCCTCCAGGTTCAAAAACGCTTCGAAAAACTTGAAAAGCACCTTTATCCAAAGAAGGTTTCCTTATAGCCTCAACTAATTGATCATCAACATTTGTCTTATCTATATAAACCTGATTTAATGTTCTCCTAATTGTTCCAGGTCTTCTAAGATTTTCAAAAATCAATCTTTGAACTAAAGGATCCTTAAGGAAACCGCCACCAATAAATTGAACTGCTTTAGTTATAAATCCTTTAGAAGATTTCTTCTCTTCACTAAAACGTCCTGCTGCATTCAGCAAAACTACTCCTGCAGAATCTTTTCCCAAAGCTGATCCAGCTGCCAGGGCAGCATATCCGCCTAATGAATTACCTACAAGAACTGTTGGCCTTTGAATTTTTTCTTTTACATATGAAACCACTTGATCCCTCCATAAAGGTCCTCCATATTGCAAATCTCGTGGCTTAGAACTTCTACCAAAACCCAAAAGATCTAAGGCATGAACCTCATAAGATAAAGAAAGGGCTGGAATGTTATATCGCCAATGATCTGTTGATGCACCAAAACCATGAATCAGAAGTATTGCAGGCTTTCCTTGAAAGCTTTCTTTTACAAGCGAATCAGCTGAAATACTGCGCAAACAGAAAACAGGATGGCCTAAATATTGCCAATTAAATCTAGTTTCGGAAGCTAAAGCAGACATCAAAAACTAGTGCATTAATAAATTTGCATTTTAAACAAATGCCACTAATTAATACGAGTGTTTTTTAAGACGTGATAACCCTAATTTAATTCTTAAAAGAAGAAGTAATAGCTTTTCAAACTAATCCAACAGGATTAGCAGCAACATCATCAGAAACTTTATTATCTCCACTAGGAGGCTTATCTTTTAGAACCAAACGAAGAAGAATCGGAGCAAGGAAAGTTGTTCCTATAACCATTAATAAAATCGCTGCTTCAAGAGAAGGTGTTAACAAACCAGCACTAGTACCAAGGCCCAAGAAAATTAACCCTACTTCTCCTCTAGGCATCATCCCTAATCCTACGACTAATCTATTAGTGGGTTTATCACTCATAAACGACCAACCAGCAGCAATCTTTCCAATAATTGCAACAACCAATAAAAACCCAGCAATAATCAATGCACTTCTACTAGTTGGATCCAATGGATTGATGACTGATAGATCCATACCTGCTCCAACTAATACAAAGAAAATAGTTGCGAACAAAGAAACCAAAGGGAGAACAGATTGCTGAATTGCATGATTATTCTTAGAACTACTTAAAATCAATCCTGCAGCGAAAGCACCAAGAGCAGCTTCCAATCCGATTGCCGTAGCTACAAAACAACTTAAAACTAAAATCACAAATGAAGCCACCACAACAGCTCCAGGCGCCTTTAGCTTTTCTAACAAACCATCAAAAGCAGGGGCTGCAGTTCGACTGAGAGCAATAGCTGCGACAACAAAAACCGTTGCAGCTACTACAAGTTTCACGATTGGTGCAATTTGCAATGAGCCTCCTGCTGCTAATGCAACCACCACTGCAAGAATGACAATACCTAAAATGTCATCTAATACAGCAGCACCAATCACTATTTGACCTTCGCGAGTTTTTAAATAACCTAATTCTCCAAAAACACTTGCAGTTATACCGATACTTGTAGCTGTCATAGAAGCACCAGCAAAGATTGCAGGAATAATATCAACTTGAAAAATAAACATTAAGCCTAAAGTGCCGAAGGCAAATGGCAAGATGACCCCTGCCATAGCAACAGTAAAAGCCTGAGCACCTACAGCCACTAATTCTTCTAATTCACTTTCCAGTCCCGTAAGAAATAAAAGTGCATATAAGCCAAGTGTTGCAACAGCCTGCAAAGAAGGAAAGGTTTCAAAATACAAATCAGGAACTGCATCTGGAGGAATGGAAGCCAATGCACTAATCACATTCACGAAACCTTGATTCAATTGAGCATGAGCACTAGGAGGAAGTAACAAGTGCAATCCTGATGCTCCAATTAAAACCCCTGCAAGAAGTTCTCCTACAATTGTCGGCAAGCTTAATCTGACTAAAATTTCTGCAAGAGTTCTAGCTGCTACAAAAATCAATAAAAAATTAATAACTCCTATTAATGTCTCTGCCACTTCTACGTCATGTGTACTCAATACTGAAAAAAGATCAGGGAAAAAGAATTCCAATGGATTAAATCAACTCTTGATATAAGAAACATAAAGTATAAAGAACCATATATATGAAATTTAGATGGATTCCAAAAATTTTTGACAAGTGTGGATCTGAAGTTACTCGATTTTTAAAGTAAAAAAACTATTAACGTACAACCCTATAAATCTCTTGAAATGAGTAGCTCTCAGCCCCTCGATCTGCGTCTTCCTACTCCTGGCTGTTATGCAGATCCAGAAAGAGCAGGGATTAATGCTGATGCTGTCTTTGACGGGATGACAGAACATTTATTCTTCACTCTGGGAAAGCTTGCTACGACTGCAAGCTTGAGAGACCTATATATGGCTCTTAGCTATGCAGTAAGAGATAGGCTCATGACAAGGTACCTAGCAAGCCAAGAAGCAATTAGAGAAAGGCCACAAAAAACAGTTGCTTACCTATCAGCAGAGTTTTTAATTGGGCCTCAATTAAACAATAATCTTTTAAATCTTGGCATTAAACAAGAAGCGGAAGAGGCTCTAAAAAGATTTGGCATAGAATCTCTTTCTCACATACTTGAAGTAGAAGAAGAGCCTGGTTTAGGAAATGGAGGGCTGGGTCGATTAGCAGCTTGTTATATGGAATCATTAGCTAGTTTGCAAATTCCAGCAATAGGCTATGGCATTAGATATGAATTTGGAATTTTCAATCAATTAATTAGAGATGGATGGCAAGTGGAAGTCACCGATAAATGGCTAAAGGGAGGCTGGCCTTGGGAACTTCCTCAACCAGATGAATCATGCTTTGTTGGTTTTGGGGGCTATACAGATAATTACATCGATGAAAAAGGAAATTACAGATCCCGCTGGATTCCTTCTGAGCATGCGATAGGAGTTCCTCATGATGTTCCAGTTCTTGGATACAAAGTAAATACCTGCGACAGACTTCGTCTATGGAGAGCAGATGCTACGGAAAGTTTCGACTTCTATGCCTTTAATATTGGTGATTATTACGGAGCTGTTGAAGAGAAAGTTGCTTCAGAAACTCTCTCCAAGGTTCTTTACCCAAATGATGGAACTGACGAAGGAAGAAGATTAAGGCTTAAGCAACAACATTTCTTTGTTAGCTGTTCTTTGCAAGACATGCTGCGAAGTTTGGAAAAACGGAATATACAAATAGACAAATTTCCAGAGCATTGGACAGTTCAACTTAACGATACGCACCCTGCAATAGC
>CETG01191286.1_pt1 | contig 14206 bp, 25 predicted proteins | sample 361471 | NCBI WGS metagenome assembly CETG01 (sample SAMEA2622696, study PRJEB7988) | marine metagenome | isolation source: saline water (ENVO:00002010), including | reverse complement strand
TTTTCAGCTTTACTAATTAATATAAATTGAGCTGTTCGAAAAAGCGTAAAGTCTCTTTAAAACTATCATTCGAGAAACAAAATAGAGGGAAGGAGAATAAAAATATCATTTCTATCTTATTAGCTTATTTTGTAGATCAATTAAAAAAGAATTCAATTTCTTTACTCTTTAAACCATCCCACCCTGCTTTGATTAGCAATTGATTAAGAGTTTCTTTATCAAAGTGTTTTGAACCAGTACGCACAATTCTATTTCTCATTGATTTTTTGACTCCAGTTCTTTTTCTTGCTTCTTCTTTATCCATCACTTCTTTATAAAGGGCTAGCATCTCCTCAGGAATTGGGCTTCCATCAATATCTAATCCCATAGCTATAGCTTTATCTATAGCATCAGGTCCCGAAAAATCCATAAAAAAATTGGTTAGTGATGATCTATCTATCATGCCAAATTTAGTTCAGAACCTTTCTTATTTCTTTTACTTCATTAACTAATCTCTCTTGAAGCTGAGGCGAAATTAATCCCATCGCTCCACAATTTTTTATATCTTCAATCGGATCAGTTAACCCATTATGTTTAGTTAACCAACCTTTAGTGCATTCTTTACAAGCTAAACCGTGCAAATTTTGAGCAAGAGCTTCAGCTTTTTTAATATCCATTCAAATATAAGGTTCTAATTTATTTTAGAGCCCAAAATTTTTTCTAGTCGGTTTAGTCAATACCCAAAGATCATTAGATCTATAAGCTATGAACTATATTTTCTAATGCTGGTCAGTTCTATTCTATGAATTTATAGCTAATAGAAATAAATCCAACTTAACTTAATATGCAATAAGAACTTCTGTGATTTATAATAGGAAAATACTCATGATAGTTTTTAAGTCAATAAAAGAAAATATATATCTTTATGTCTATGTCATGGTCCAGAGAAAAGAGCAATGAAATCTAGAACTTGTCTTACTCTCAAGAATTGTAATGGATATAATCAAATTAAAGATAATTTAATAGCATAAAGAATATGCAAAAATAAAAATTGAAAATTATGAATATTTAAAATTTTTTTCATAGTTCTAACTACTATAAAATCAGTTGAATTAACTAAAGTGACTGAGGAGAAAGCAAAGCTTTTAATTTTGTACTCAACTATTGATGGGCATACAAAGCATATCTGTGAATATATAGAAGAGAAACTAAGTCCTATCAAGCAAATTAGTATATCTGCTATTGAAGATTCAAACAAGTACGATCTACATAAGTTTAATGAGCTTGTGATTGGTGCAAGTGTACGTTATGGATATCATCGAAAAAATGTTTATTCTTTTATTAATGAGAATCTAGAAACTCTTAATAAAAAAAAGACAGCATTCTTTTCTCTAAATCTTACGGCAAGGAAAGCTGAGAAGAATACTCCTGAAACTAATCCATATATCATAAAATTCCTAAAAAAAGTAAATTGGAATCCAACAATTAAAGGTGTCTTTGCAGGAAGATTAGATTACCCAAGTTTAGATTGTGCAAATAAGCTAGCAATATTATTTATTATGGCGATCACTAATGGTCCAAAGGATATTAATAAAGTCTATGAGTTAACAGACTGGGGAAAAGTTGATGAATTGATAACAAAAATATCTCAATTCTGAATGAATTTACTGACAAGTATAACTAGAAGGTAAATAAATAAAATTATTATGCCTCCATATAAAAAGCCTGCTATACCAGAGGCCCAATCTTTAGTAAGTTTTCCAGTAATTATTATCACGAACAATCCAATAAAAAGTAAATATTTAGCCATATATAAATAAAATTACGGGATTAAAATAAATTTTTAATTGCCGCCATTACAAAAATGAACAGCGGATGAGATTGAATTGTTAGTCACTCTTGCTTCTTCAACACATGCATTAAATATTTTTGACTCCTTGGTTAGTGCACATAGAGCTAAAGCAATTGATAGGAGTGAAATTGCAGATACAGTAGTAGCTCCTAATTGTATGAATCCATAAATAAACATATTTTTGCGGCATTTTTTCTGCTTCTTTATCCTTTTATCAGTCATAAAATTAATCAATAATTACCAGAATCATAATAATGCTTTTTCAGTAGTACTTCTAAAATAATTCAAGAGATCAAGAAGCACAAAAAAACCCGCTATTATGCGGGATTTTGTGATGTTAAAACGTGTTTCCTAGTTTCCACTTTTCATAGGATCTTCAGTCCTCACTTAAGTATTATTTCCTATCGCATGTCATTTGGCAACTCATTCAAGAAAAGGGTTCATATAAGTCTGGGCAGAAATGCCACTTCTCAAAATCCTATTGAACAGGTTAAATATTCCAGACCAGTCAACAAATACATAACAAGTATTTATAAAGCTCTTTAATTAATTGCAGAAAGCTCACAATGTTTCACCTATTACACTTAAATCTCTCCTCGAATAAATTGATAGAGCACAAACAGAATATCAATTAAAGAGATCCTGATATTGGTTAATCCTAAAAATCTCAGCCAAAACCTCTGTCAATAGCTAATTAAACTAAGTACCTCCCCCCACCTCAACGATCAAAATCATTGGACCAGGCAAAATCAGATGAAGATTTTTTGACTACATTGGAACACATTGCTGCATTAAGAGGAAGTTCATTAAAAGAATCTAAAATAGCCTTAATCATTATTTGGTTCTCATGTTTCAAAATTTGAGCCATGCTTACCTTAATAACAATTATCTAAAGATATTTTCTCATATATAATAATTCCATATCAACTAAGACTAGCCTTTTAGGAATTGAAAAATGACTGGTTCTAAATAGATTGTTTTCATCTAAATACAGATTGAAATTAAGAGTGAATTTTGATTTTACAAGAAAGGCACAAAGTCAACCCTTTAAGATGATAAACGTTGCTTTTCAAAGGCTTTTTACAAATATCGCAAATTTTTAAGTTTTGAGTATTCAAAAGAAAATCATTTGTCTTCAATAATTTATTCAATATTAGCTTTAAGCTTTGTAGCATTCGGCACAGATAAACCTCTATACAAGCGTTAATTGATACAAGTGCTCTCCAAAATCAAGATGAAGAAGAATTCGTAGCCAGATAAATGCTACTAATTAAAACAAATAACTAACCAAATCTCCATAAAAAGAAGGTTTAAAGAATCATAAAAAACGCTAGGACGACTAAATTAGGCAATATTGCTCCAATAATCTCAACCTTAAGCAATATCATCTCCTCATCGTAGATATATCCAAATCTGAAAGCTAATCCTTAGAATAACCCAGATTAATTCTGGAATGTTTCCAACCATTTAGTACTAACTCAGCCGAAGTTTCTATTGCAGGGTCAAGAGCAAAATTCCTACTATTAATAAAATAATAAACTCTACCAGAAGTAAGAAGATCCCATTTATCCATACATATTTGCGGAGCTCCTTCTAAGGACATCGGGATCCTTATAAAATCGCAAAAGACATGTTTTACTTGCATTAATCAAACAACCTTCGGTAATCATAATTAAACCGAATTCGAGTAACATGTCGTATTTGCATCTCCTCGTCTAGACCAAAATGAGGATCTGCTGTATAAAATTTCCCCCTGTGGAATTAAACGTTGCTTTATGAGACATTTTATAAGTTTCTGACAATATCTATCCATGAATAAACAAAATCCTGGCACGTCAAGCAAACGCAAGCTGAACATGATCTCGAGAGTCAGTCTTCTTCAAGGTATTCCCATTGTTCAGCGTCCGAATATTTTTTTTTACATAACTCTTCTTTGGTTTAATACGAAGGGATTGACCAATGCCGATAGGTGAATAAGAAGACAAACTCCATTCCTCTGCTTTAAAAACAGCATAAGGAGAAGCAGAAATAGTCATTTGCTTTTATATAGTACATCTATACTACTAGTTGGGTTTAGGCGTTGTCAAGGCTTCCTGTAGGCAAAACATCTTTCAGATGTTCTCTACGTGCAGGAAATCACTGCAAATATATATTCGAAAGGTAAAAGAGTACCTTGCTTATCGTCTAATTATTAATGACAAAGTTGGTAACAAGCCTAATTCACTTCTTTTTACACAAATTGTATTCCCCTTACGTGTCAAGAAAACCTTTTCAATAATTTGGCCTTTGAAAGTAATGATTTGTACAACTTCTCCGGAAAACCTGCCTCTAGTCCAATCAAAGTTTTCTTGATAAGAATTGTCTGCTTTGTTGTTAGAAGATTTCTTGAATAGAGAAACCTCTGGTTTTGATTCTCTTTTAGTTGTCGGAGGAACTATAGATTGTTGAACTAAACTGTTGAGCTTCTTTCGAATGAATTCAAGGTCAGTTGTTTCTCTATGCAATCTTGAAGTGACCTTCTCTTGAATTAATCCATAAGTAAATTCAAGCTGTCTTGCAACTGTTTGATATTTAGATTCAAGTTTCTTATGCTGCTCTTTGAGATAAGTCTTTACAGCCATTTCTTCAATTAATCACTACACTTTTTTATCGTATATATGATTACAAAACCAGAGAAATGAAATACTTCTAGAAATAAGCTAAAAGAAACCAATGAAATTGAAAGTTAATTCATAATAATCTCCAGTCCAGAATAAAAAAGACGTTGCTAATTAAACAAGGATCATCCATGCTTAAACTAAAGAAATGAACTCGATTTCAAAAATCACAACCTTAGCGATCCCTGCAATTATGGGAATAAGTGCTGCGTGGCTCATTAGAACAATCATTAAAAATGAGCAAAAGCTTGCAGCGAGAGAATTAGAATTAGAAATTCAATTGGGGTCTAAATCTCTAAAGCCAAATGATTAACAGGGCGATATCTTTCAAATTCAAGTCAACGTATCACAGAAAGAGTTCCCAATCTCATTCTATTATTGAGGGCACTGTGATTCATGGTGTCTCCATTTGAAAGCATAATTTTGAAGTTGCTGGTTTCAAACAAAACTATTGCGATTTTTTGTTCTCGTAGCTTTCAATCGAGGAATAACCACTCGTGAAAAAATTGAATTTATAGAAAAAGAATATTTTTGTTAGCTATCAGTCTTAAAATAATTAAAGCTAACTAAGCTTGATAAAGATTTTTATATGTCTAGTGGCAAAAGCACAAAATTTGGAGCAACAAACTAAGCATTATTGGAATATTGCTCAGTTATGCCTAACAAATAACCAAAAAATTACGTTTTTCGATGAAAATCAAGAAGCCTTCTCTTTAGATCCAGAAGCTAATGAGGATGCTAAGAATGAATATTGGCAGCAAAAAGGAATGAATGATGACGATATTGAAGAATTTGAAGAAAATGCCTTACTAGGGGATGGGTATCCAGATGAATATAAAGTTTTTGCATTTAACTTCGTAATCACTAACGGGGAAGCCTATTCCAAAATAACTTCAACTTCTTTGGATGAAATTGTTAGCTTAATTTCTCCTGAACAACTACAAGAGCAGCTTGATGAAGAAGGGCTCTCGTATAGCGGTTCAGAAACAGAAGATGAGGTAATGCTAATTCTTGAAAAAAGAGCAAAGAAGAAATCACTTAATATAACTGAAGATGACTTAGAAGCAGCTACAAAAATTGCTATAGAAGAAATGAGAAATTGGATGGATGATAACTACGCATCTAATGACTAAAAAACATGCTCCTGGAAAAGATCAAAGCTTTTCAATTAGAAAATTATTTAAAGGACTTTGTTAATATTGATTATGAAGCAATAAATCACTAGCTGTAAGTGAGTAAAAACTAATGGCGAATCTAATCAAAGGAATAAAAACTTGGTTTTTCGAATTAATTGAAGATGCTGTCGGGAAGGAAACTATGAAAAAATACAGAAAAGAAATGGATGCGCTGGATCACGATTCAAAGGGGAGCAATTAATTATGTCGATGAGATATCCAATCAATATCTAAAAACATGCTTATTGAATGATTAGATTCCCTCTCTTAATAAGATAAGGATGGAAAGAAATAAATTTTATATTTTTATCTTATTTTGGTTCCAGATGAATCCTAAAATTAGACTTAACAAGATTAAAGGCAGAAGAATCTTCAAAATTCCTACTAAAACGAGAGTACCTAAAGCTATAGCTCCATAAATAACCCACTTCGGAATTACACGAACAGCATTAAATCCAGCCGAACTAGATGAAGGAATTACTTCAGGGTCAATAGACATTGCTTTTCACCATCATTAATTTCAATTTAGAGACTCAAATTCATTTGGGTATAGGAATTTACAAATGATCTCAAGCAATACACAAATATTGATATTAAGGGGTATTCAAGAGGCTATCTTTTAATGGTAGAAAAAGTTCCTGAAAGTGATTAAAGCCTTTACTTTCTATATACACAGAGGTTATGGCGCAAAAAACAAACTGATAGAAAGATAATAAACATGAATTCTTTTATAGAGAAAAGTGTCTGAGAAACAATCAAATCTAGAGAGTAGTTAGGGCAGATGTATGAAAGTATGATTAACTAAGAAAGGTAGAGAAGTGGATCAACTAATTGCAACTCCTTTAAAAGCACTCTAATGAGACTCAATACTTTCCTGCTATTGCTCCTAGTGGTGGCAGCATATACAAACCTTTATCTAACAATAAAAAAAGCAAAAAAAAGAGTTAATAGACGTAATGTTGAATTGAAAGAATGGGAAGGCGTAGAATCAGGTTCTCGATCTTATAGTATGACTAATAAAAAGTTTAAAGAGTGGATAAACAATACAAAAAGTCTAGATAAGTAATCTACTTCGATCAGTCAATAAGCAAAAATAAATAGATATTAATTCATAAAGTGTCCCTATAGATTGTACTATTAAGTTAGCTATAATTCTGTCGTCAGCAATACTTGATAATTACATTCGCAAGACAACTCACACTCAGTAAGACTTGCATTTTGAATACGACTAAGGACTCTCGCTATATCTATTGATAAGAGACTTCCATCTGCATTCCATTTAAAAGTAGTTTTTGGTTGAGGAGAAATATGCTGATCCCGAATTTTTGAGGAGAGGAGCTTATTAATATTGCCCTCGTAAAAATCAAGATATGATTTAGCACTATGCAAGTCCCCAGTATATGTACAATGATTAGCGACACAAATTCTAAATATTCTTCAACTAAAATCCTCCAGACAAATAATTGATCCACCTAAAGGACTAATATGAAAGAGTTTTTGCAAGGTCATAACTCATCCTCCATATATATAGGGATGAAATTATCTATCAACCATCAGGGGATCACAATACTTCTTAATGCCTAATTATAAGAAATAGGCCTTAAGGTAAAACACATGATCAGAGGTTATCCCTCATATTTAGGAGACAAGGTAAAATACAAGGAAATGAGTTTCGAAATAGGCTGCAAATGAATAGTACTGGATCGTAAAACGACCTAAAGGAATCAGAATGCTGGCTAATTGGTAACGATTTTATTTATGATGGGAACCAATTTATAAGCCAACCAAAGGTTGCTAAAATAAAGGGGCTTTAGATGATATGACAACTTTTCGGATATATGAGCGAAAATAATCTAAAACAACTGTTAAGGCTTGCTTCACATTCCTCTAAAGCATTGCTCAGTCTAAGGAAAAACCAGCATACTAATTAATATTAATCGACTATACATGAGCAAAGAAAAACAACCAGGACCTATGAAGTCATTTCTAGATAAATTCTTTGATTTATGTAAAGAATACCAGGAGGAAATAGCACCACATAAAATGGCAGAAGTCCTTAGAGAATATGCAGACAGGTTGGATTAAATGTCAAAAATCATAAAATCAGAAAACAAGCCGAATTTCGTTGGCAACCTAGTTCCAACAATTGCCAACTATCAAAAAATAATTAGTCAATATAAAAAAGGAATAGTGGCGGGGGATTTTTACGAAGAACCCATAGGAACAGATTTTGTCTATCCAGATTGGTAATACTGCAATTCACTGAAGACTTCTTTCGACCATGAAAAATTGATCTGAATATCTTTTAATTAGCTATCTTTCCTAAATCTTCCTTAAAAGAAAAAGTGAATATCAATAGTAATTACATCCTCCTTAAGCTAATCTTACAAAGCTGGGTATCTGTTTTTTCTTGACATATAGAATGTCGAGATAGTAACAACTTGCTTGAGATGATAAGTAAATGACTTTAGAACTAACCTCATTAATAGAAGATTATGTGGCTACAAGAGTTCTATCAAAAATAGAACTTGATTTCTTAGAGACTGAACTCTGGGAAACCCTTCAATACATTGAAGAAATAACTTCTTTATCTATTGCTCCAGACAATATTGCGCAAAAGCTGAATTTAGACAATAATTCTAGCTGGCAGCTATGTTGTGCTGCCGTACTCGATGCTGCAAGACCGGCAAAAGAATCAAGAACAAACCAACTATTAAAATTAATCAAGAAGTGTTCTCTTGGTTAATGGAAGGGATGAAGAACTAAAAAACATCTAGTTAGAAAGTCTCCTAATTTTAGTGATCATAGTCATTGATCCATTGATACTTGGAGGTCTAGATTTATTGAGATTTTGTAGAGAGCCGACTACCATCAATATAAAAGGAGCAATAAACGCAGTTACAGCAATTAGAGCAAATACTTGAGTTGGCTTAATTAAAGTTTTTTGTACTAATGGGTCTCCACATTGCCCACAGATCAAGACTCCATCTGACCTCAGTTTATGGAACTGGTAACGAGGAGAGCAATAAGGGCAATAGAATTGCCTCATCTGAATTCTTTTGATTAAGCATAATATTTAATAAGTCTATTAAAATCTGAGTAAAAGATGCGTTGAACTTCAAAAGTAAAGAATAAAATTAATACTTGTTATCGACTACTATCAGTAGCGTTATGTGTGAGAGATATATTGTTATGAAAGTAATAGACATTTATTGCATGACTAATTGATCGCAAGATAATCCTCACACCAATTTAGATAAAGATCTATCTAAATTGGTGTGAGCAGAGCAATGAAAGCATGCTCAGTTAAGAACCAGAATCAACTGCTTTGCTTACAGTATCTTTTATACCTTCGTCAGCCTTCTTGGCTGTATCTTTTAAGGCCTCTGCAGTGGATGGAGATAGCGCATGGATATCTTTTCTAATTAGAGCTTCACGCTCTTGCAACCATTTAACTTGACCCTGATAAGCTGTCTCTAGTCTCTTTCTTTGATCTAGAATTGAAGCAAGTTCAGTCTGATATTCATCTAATTCCAATTGCTGCATCTGACTATCAGAAATCACATAAACACGACTATTGAATGTAGAGCGAGGTGATAGTAAGTATTCAAGTGTTGAGTACATAGCGAGAAAATTAACTACCCTTTAACTATGAGATACCTTCCCAAAAACAGAGTGAAGTTAGCCGCAAGAATTCATTCGGTATATACACCGTACTTCGGTTTATACGAATGGACCGCCAAGTAATAACCGTAAAAAAGTACCGATCCTAATAACATTTCTAAGGAATCTAAATGCAGATGAATTGATCAGATCCAAAGTTCTTTTGAGCAGTTGAGAGTCGTATTCAGGTACTGATGACTCCTATAATAAGTTTTTAGCAAGAGTGAATCTTTAAACAGCACTAATCAAAATAGCAATAACATACGCCTTAGTTAATCTGCAATTCTTGGTATACTCTTTTACAAGACAAGTCGAATAACTAGAAAATAATCATCCAAATGGGATCATAAAGAAATGGAGAATCCTGCGACAATATTCATTTACTTAGATACTTTGGCGTTTATCCTTTTAGGTGGGATGTTCTTTTTTATGTTTAAAAGCAATAAATGGTTTAAACGGTCTAAAAATAGGGAGAGTCCTAATGAGTAAATTTCAATTTACTGACGAAGAATTTATAGAGATCAGAGAAATCTGGAGAGACATTAACTCGCAGTGCAGAATCCTTCAAGAAAATACTAGTTGTCCAAATAGTGAAATCGTAAAAATGATTGATTCCGCTAAGAGTTACTGGGAAGAAAAAGACAAAGCGGCACAATCATAAGAAAATTTTCTATAGGCTTTTCTCGTAAATTGAATTAAAAAAGTACTGTTCATTAAACTATAAATAAACAAATTGCAATCATCCTATGCATCTAAAAAGTCTAGAGGAATGTCGACTAGTAATTGGTTCATACCCACCGTTTAACTATGACGCTAGAGGAGGTGGGGGCAAAGCAACCGTAGTTAGAACTGAAAAAAAAGATATCGTTCACTTAAACTTTACACCTGAAAGATTTTCTATCCCTCCACTTACTTGGCAAACAACAAAATTTTTATATCTTCCTTTACCTCCGGGGTTAAAAATTGAAATGTCTATGGATAAACTTGAAGGAACTGTTAACAAAGTCTCTGGAGAAGTTTTTTTGGAATTTGAGTCCAGATTTCTTTTCCGAATAGGATCTATATTTAACTTTCCCGATTTATTAGTCAAAACATCTCTTCAGACAGGAAAAGTTAAAGGTCATTTACATGAAGAAAAAGGTCTTAATCGTGAACAAAATGGCAAAACAAAACTAGTAGGTGTTTCGACGATCCCAATAACTGGAAATAAAATTCTAGATACATTCCTAGGGCTTCCTAATGAAGCTTTAGCAGTACTAAAATGTGAACTTAAGGACTAGTAGGCCTTACCAAACTTGTCAGACATTACAATATGACAACAAGAAACTGAAACCATGAGAAGAAAGTGGGATGAAACTTCTTGAGAACAAGAATCCTTAAAATGAAGAGGCATCCTCCTGATGTAGAGAGACTCCTAATTGAAGGGAGAAGAAGTTTTAAAGATATCTGGCAACTAGGCACACTTCATTAGGAATACAAGCGAGTGAAGAAGAAATTTGAAAAATTCCAAGAAGAAGAGAAAACTCATCAAAAGTAATCAACTCATGCTTACTAGAACTTCTTGCCAAGCAGTCTCAGCGGAAGTCATGTAATCGATATTGATGTTGACTTCTCAACTAAAACCAGTTATATGAAGAATAAACAGAGCTATTTTAAAAATAGCTCTGTTATTAAGTGAAGGTTTATCGCCCTAGTGTCTTCCTTACGATCATCATACTTTCTTCTACAAAGAGTCGAGCAGCTTGTATAACAATCCATCTTCTTTCTCATCAAACAAGATTTTTGATGACATTCAGTTTTCTGGTCTAAACGGAAAGGCTATTAACATCAGTATGAGCGATATCCCAAGTATGAAAGAGATTAAGAATGTAGTGCCTGATCACTGTTTCACGCGTCAAACATCAACATCCTTAGCTTATCTTTTTCAATCAATTGCAATCCAATTGATAGTTATCGCAATAGGACTAGCTATTCCTTTTAGTGTCGCAATGCTTCCTGTTTGGATTGTCTATTCCTTAGTCTCAGGAACTACTGCAATGGGATTCTGGGTTATAGCTCACGAGTGTGGGCATGGAGCATTCTCAGATAATAAGAGATTGGAAACATTGGTTGGTTATGCATTGCACTCGTTACTGCTCGTTCCCTACTTCTCTTGGCAACGTTCTCATTCCATTCATCATCGATTCACTAATCACATAAGTAATGGTGAAACTCACGTGCCTTTAGTAATAGGTGGCAATGGTATTAGCGAACAATCTGGTGGAGAAAACGAGTTAGCCATATCAAGTTCTCTAGGGAGAACTCGATATGGCTTGATACAACTTGTATTACATCTTTTGTTCGGTTGGCCTGCCTATTTATTAACTGGTAGTACAGGCGGTCCTAAGTACGGTAATTCAAATCATTTTTGGCCGAGAGCACCCTTCTCTAAAAAATTATGGACTTCTTCTTGGGCAAAAAAAGTTTGGATCTCAGATTTTGGAATCGCTATTGTATTAACAGGACTAGTTTTGATGATAATAAAATATGGCATAATTCCTTTTATAGCAATATATCTTGGCCCTTTATTAGTAATCAACTGTTGGTTAGTGATATACACATGGCTGCACCATACAGATACAGATGTTCCACACCTCGCAGACTCAGAATTTTCTTTTTTAAGAGGTGCCTTTCTTTCAGTTGATAGACCTTATGGGAAGCTTTTTAATTTTCTACATCATCGAATTGGTTCTACTCACGTAATTCATCACATCGCTCCTCAAATCCCGCATTATCATGCTAAAGAAGCAACAATTGCACTAAAAAAAGCTTTTCCAAAGGCATATCTATTTAACTCTGTTCCAATACACAAAGCTCTCTGGAATATTGCCGTTAATTGCATCGCTGTTGAGTTAGATGAAAATAGTGGTAAATATATTTGGAGGAGATCTCTTAACTAACTTAAAACTTCATTATTCTAAATTTATCAACAAAATAAGACTCTATTAATGATAGCTAAACTACTAATGAGAACCAATTAAAATAAACCCATGACTGGAAGTCTTCCCAAAATTATGATCTTATTAATGGTGCTCTTATTAATTAGTTCTACGTTTATTGGGCTTATATTCTCAGTGATTAATGTCAGGTGAAACATTTACTAAAGAAATACGAGTTCACTTTTTCATACATACGATAACCATATGGAAGTCAATCAAGAAAAAGTTCTAGTCACTGGTGCCTCTGGGTATATAGCTCTGCATTGTATAAAAGAGTTATTAGAAAAAGGATACCAAGTTAAGGGATCTCTAAGAAATCTGAATCGAGAGCATGAAGTAAGGCAATCATTAGGTATGGCAATTGAAAATAAAAAACTTGAATTTTGCAAACTGAATCTTCTAGAGAATGAAGGTTGGGAAGATGCTGCTTCTGATTGCGATTATCTTATGCATATTGCCTCTCCATGTTTTATCAAGGAGCCAAAAAATGAAAAGCAACTGATTGAACCCGCATTAGAAGGAACATTAAGGGCTTTAAAAGCTGCTCAAAAATCTAACCTCAAAAAAGTAGTTCTAACTTCCTCTATGGGTGCAATAGCATATGGTCATAAAAAAAAGACCTGTGATCACACAGATTGGACGGATATCTCATCAGATATTGGGGCATATATAAAAAGCAAAACGATCGCCGAAAAAGCAGCCTGGGATTTTGTTAACCATCAATCTAATGCATCATTAAAAATGACTACTATTCATCCTGGAATGGTTTTTGGTCCATTGCTTAGTCATGATATAGAAGGAATATCAGCAAGTTTAATTACAAAAATGATGACTGGGAAATTCCCAGCATTACCAAACATCTATTTTACAGTTGTTGATGTCAGAGATGTCGCAAAACTACATGTACAATCATTAAAGAATAAAGCAAGTGATCATAAAAGAATCATTGTGACTTCTTCACAAGGTATTCCATTCTTAGAGATTTCAAAAATCTTAAGAGAACTTGGATTTAAGAAATCTCCTAAGAATTTAATACCAAGTCAAGTGATAAATTTTTTAGCCCTATTCAACAAAGATATGAAAAGTACAGCCTCTATGATTAAAAGAGGTTGCTATGGCGCAGATATATCTGAAACTATTTCTCTTTACGATTGGAAGCCTATCGATTTTCAAAAAACCTTAGAAGATATGACTAATTCTTTAAAAAACTTTAGTGTATCAAGGTAGTTGATATTATCATCAACTACCTTCTGACGAGGTAATATTGATTAGTTTAAAAGATGCTTTAATAGCAATCTTCAATAGATGTTCTTTATTTCCTACATCCTTAAAGTGATGCGCAACATGTCATTTGCATTTGTTGTAATACCTTTCTTCACTAATACAGTTATGGCTTGTGATATTGAAGATGCTGAAGGTCCTAAACAAGAGCAGAAAGAGCAACAACAATGAATATGCTTCTTTCACAAGAGGGGTCGAAACGGTTATTTGCAATTGATGTAATAACAAAAACTCTCTGTGTTCCGACACAGTCTTATCTGATTTGTTTGAGCATCCTTGTAATCCTTAGAACATTGCTCATCTTCAAAATTTCTTTTTAATATGTATAACCAAGATGCTCTATTAGAATACCTTAGCTCCCCTGCTGGCATTAATAAAGTTATTCTAGGAATAATCATTGTTGCCGCTATCAATTTCGGCTTTCTTTTTTATACCGTTAGAAAAACATATGGCGCAACTATCAAAGAAAAAGAAAGAATGAGAATCCAAAAAGATAAGATAGCTAAATTATCTCCTAAAAAACAATAATAAGAAAAATATCCTAGTAGAGATAATCCATTTAGATATCCAAAGAGCTATAACTACAGAAATAGCTTTTCATGAGCCTATATCAACGAAAAA
>CETG01107222.1_pt1 | contig 14238 bp, 14 predicted proteins | sample 361471 | NCBI WGS metagenome assembly CETG01 (sample SAMEA2622696, study PRJEB7988) | marine metagenome | isolation source: saline water (ENVO:00002010), including | reverse complement strand
ACAAGTTTTGAAGATGCAAAAAGAAAAGCTTCAATATTAGGCTTTGACCATATAGCAGATGGAGATTTAGATGTTTGGTGTACGGCTCCACCTCAATTAGTAGAGAATGTTGAAGTGAAAAGTGCAGTTGGAATTTCTATAGAAGGTTCATATATAGATTCTTGCTTTGTTCCTGAAATGCTTTCTAGATTTAAAACCGCAAGAAGGAAAGTTTTGAATGCAATGGAGTTAGCCCAGAAAAAGGGCATTAATATAACTGCACTAGGTGGTTTCACCTCTATAATTTTTGAAAATTTTAATCTTTTACAGCATAAACAGATCAGGAATACTTCGTTAGAGTGGGAGAGATTTACTACAGGAAATACTCATACTGCATGGGTTATTTGTAGGCAACTTGAAATAAATGCTCCCAAAGTCGGAATAGATTTGTCTAAAGCCAAGGTTGCTGTTGTGGGAGCTACAGGTGATATCGGGAGTGCGGTTTGTAGGTGGATTACAAAAAAAACAGGCATTGGAGAACTTATTATGGTTGCAAGACAACAGGAACCTCTTATAACTCTTCAAAAAGAATTGGTAGGTGGTACTATCAAAAACCTTGAAGAAGCTCTATCTCTGGCAGATATAGTAGTATGGGTGGCGAGTATGCCAAAGACCATGGAGATTGATATTACGAAATTAAAAAGTCCATGTTTAATGATTGATGGTGGTTACCCAAAAAACCTTGATGAGAAGTTTCAAGGTAAAGATATTCATATTCTCAAAGGAGGTATAGTGAGGTTCTTTAATGATATAGGTTGGAATATGATGGAATTAGCTGAAATGGAAAACCCTCAGAGAGAAATGTTTGCTTGTTTTGCAGAAGCAATGATTTTAGAATTTGAAAAATGTCATACGAATTTTAGTTGGGGAAGAAATAATATTACACTTGAAAAAATGGAATTTATAGGAGCGGCATCAGAAAAACATGGATTCTCTGCTATTGGACTTGATAAGAAAATTAATCCAATACCTGTTTGATTAGTTATGCCAAGAAAATTCTTACTGGACTTTGAAAAACCTCTCGTAGAGTTGGAGAAGCAAATAGAACAAATAAGAGAATTAGCTAGAGATTCTGAGGTTGATGTAAGTCAGCAATTATTGCAACTTGAGACATTGGCAACAAGACGAAGAGAAGAAATTTTTAAATCTCTCACTCCTGCTCAAAAGATTCAAGTAGCAAGACATCCTCAGAGACCAAGTACCCTTGATTTTGTACAAATGTTTTGTGATGACTGGATAGAATTGCATGGAGATAGGAATGGTGGTGACGACATGGCTCTCATTGGAGGCATTGGGGCTATTAATAACAGACCAGTACTTTTGCTGGGTCATCAAAAGGGCAGGGATACAAAAGAAAATGTCATTAGAAATTTTGGGATGGCAAAACCGGGTGGATATAGAAAAGCATTAAGGCTAATGAAGCATGCAGACAGATTTAATTTGCCAATTCTTACTTTTATAGATACTCCGGGAGCTTATGCTGGATTAACTGCAGAAGAGCAGGGGCAAGGAGAAGCTATAGCGAGAAATTTGAGAGAAATGTTTGGATTAAAGGTTCCTATAATAGCAACAGTAATTGGTGAAGGGGGTTCTGGAGGCGCATTAGGTATTGGAGTGGCTGATAGACTTTTAATGTTTGAACATAGTGTTTATACTGTAGCCAGCCCAGAAGCTTGTGCTTCTATCTTATGGAGAGACGCCGCTAAGGCTTCAGAAGCGGCATCTGCACTAAAGATTACAGGGGAAGACCTTTTAAGACTCGGTGTAATTGATGAGGTAATTCAAGAACCTGCAGGAGGAAATAATTGGGCTCCTCTGCAAGCAGGTGAAAATCTTAAAGGCTCTATAGAAAGGCATTTAAATCAATTATTGAAACTAACAAACGATGAATTGCTAGAACAAAGATATTCAAAATTTAGAGTTTTAGGTAAATTTATTGAATCAGGAAATATAGAAGAAATCTACAACGAAGTGCAAACAAAATCTGATTAAATTGAAATTAGCACTTATTACTGGAGCGACAAAAGGTATTGGTAGATCTACCGCAATTACATTTGCAAAAGCTGGATGGGATTTAATTTTAATTGCGAGGAATATAGAAATGCTCCATGAATTAGAAAAGGAATTGTCAAATTTTTCTGGAAAAATATACACATTAGCTTGTGATTTGTCAGAGGCTTATATTATTGAGAATTCTTTATCTAAAGTAATAGAGATTTCTGGGTGTCCAACAGTTGTTATAAATAACGCAGGCTTTGCTTACAATGGTGATCTGATAGGTATGTCCTTAGATAAATGGGAAAAGATAATGCAGGTAAATCTTACAAGTGTTTTTCAGATATGCTCTTATATTGTTCCCTTAATGAGGAAAAATGGAGGTCTAATAATTAATGTGAGTAGCCATGCCGCTCATAATGCTTTTCCTCAGTGGAGCGCATATTGCATATCTAAGGCTGCTTTGTTTAGTTTTACAAAATGTTTGAGAGAAGAAGAGAGATTAAACTCTATTAGGGCATGCACCATAACGTTAGGTTCTGTAAATACAACACTTTGGGATTCAGAATTTGTAAATTCTGACTTTAATAGGAATGCAATGCTTTCAGCCGATCAAGTCTCAAATACAATTCTTTTTATCGCTGAACAACCTAATTCTTTATTAATTGAAGATTTAACTCTTATGCCAGCGACAGGAGCTTTTTAAGTAAAATTTATATTACACTTCATAATAAAATTATGCCAATTTTAAGACTAATATGAACATGCTGATGTGATATAATTTTAACTATTACTTATCCTTGGAATATAAAGTATTAGTAGCTTTATAGAATTTAAATATTCATTTATGTCTATCATTCCTAGTGACAACATTAATAAAGAAATAGATCAAAATATTTCCGATAAATTAATCTCTGAAATAATTAGAGATAGAATCAAACTTCAAAATAAGAGATATCATGCGAATGATAATATTTCTAGTTTCATTAATCCAGGGGAACTAGAAATTTTACAAAAAGAGGTTGCTTCAAGGGTTAAAGAATTATTAAAGTCGCTAGTTATTGATATTGAAAATGATCATAACTCTCAGGAAACTGCTGAAAGAGTAGCAAAAATGTATTTGCATGAAGTTTTTAAGGGAAGATATTACAAACAACCTAATGTTACAGATTTCCCCAATGCTAAGAATTTAGATGAGATATATACCTTAGGGCCAATAAGTGTTAGATCAGCTTGCTCTCATCATATGGTTCCAATTATAGGTGATTGCTGGATAGGAATAAAGCCTGGGGACAAAGTTATTGGAATTTCTAAGTTTGCTCGAGTGGCTGATTGGGTTTTTTCTCGACCACATATTCAAGAGGAAGCAGTGATGATATTAGCTGATGAAATTGAACGCCTTTGTGAGCCAAAAGGTCTTGCAATTCTGGTTAAAGCTAAACATTATTGCATGTGTTGGCGTGGTGTTAAAGAACCAAATACAAGCATGATTAATTCAATTGTTAGAGGAGACTTCAGGCATGATGCGAGTCTAAAACAAGAGTTCTTTGAGCTAGTGAAACAACAACCTAATGGCTTGTCTTGCTATTAATTAACTAATATTTCCAATAGTTTTTATTATTTAGTATTTAAAATTTTATTGTTTAATAAATTTTATAAGTTTTTTTGTCTCTCCAATATCTTTAATCCCAGGCGATTTTTCAATACTACTTGAGATGTCAATTCCATTAGGTTGAATATCTTGTATAATTTGTTGAATCCAATCAATAGAGATCCCGCCTGCTAACCACCATTGCTTATTTATTGAAATATTTTCTAATAATTCTCTGCTAATTCTTATCCCGGAACCCCCATAAGTTTCTTTATTCCAAGAATCTAAAAGTGCAGCATCTATAAAATTTTTATAATCTTTTATCATTTCAATATCTTTAGATGTTTTTATTCTGAATGCTTTCCAAATTTCTATATCAGGAATTTCTCTTTTAACTTCCTTACAGTATTCAAGATCTTCATCTCCATGAAGTTGTAAAACATTTTCATAATCAATTAACTTTATAAGAGCATCTTTTATTTGAATATTTTTAATAACAGAAACTCTTTTTATCCTAGGAAAAAATTTCTCTAGATTCCCAAAGATTTCTTTTTTTATTTGACCTGATACATATCTAGGAGATTCTTTCACAGAAATAATTCCAATTGCATCGACCCCTAAAGCAGCAATTTGAAGAGCCTGCTTAGTTGAAGTTATGCCACATATTTTTATAAGAGGTTTAAATTTAGTCATTTGATATTATCAACTATTTATAGTATGTAGAATGTAATTAATATTTAATATAACGGAGATTTTTCTTGAAAACTTGGAAAGTTTTAAAGTTATGGGGGATCCCTTTTTATATTCATCCAAATTGGGCATTACTTTTATTCTTTTTTTCCTGGAGTATAACTAATCAAGTTAATTTAACTTCTAGTGATATTTATAATATGAAAGAATCCTGGTTAATTGGATTTTTTTCAGCTTTTTTGTTATTGATTACTATTATATTTAATCAGATCCCTCATACATTTGTTTCATTAAAGGAGGGCGTAAAAATTAAAAATATTACTTTTTTTTTCTTAGGTGCAATTTCGCAAAAAGATCAGGAATGTCAAAACGCATTAGGTAATATAAAGATTGCATTAGTAAGACCTTTATTCTATCTAGTCACTTCTTTATTATTGCTTTTTTTAAGTTATTCTAGTGATTATAAGGAGCAAGTAATAATTAATATTATTTCTAGAGTTGGCATTTTAAATCTATTTCTAGGTCTTTTTAATTTGATACCAATTAGTACTTTAGATGGCGGAATTTTACTTAAAAGCATAATCTGGCATATTTCTGGGAGTAAAAATAAAGGAAGAAATTTATTAAACAGATTTACTTCGCTCCTTTCTTTTTTACTTTTAATATTGGGTATCTTTTTTACATTTAATACAAGTTTCTACTATGGAATATTAATATCATTGATTGGTTTATTTGGCATAAACTCCTCTAAGTCAGAAAGCCAATTTTTTAAAATCGAAAGAATCCTTAAATTGAGTAAAATATCTGAATTAAGTCTTATACCCTTAAAAAGGTTAGAGTTTAATTTGACTCTTAATGAATTTAATAAGATCTCTAAGAAAAATAAAGATCAATCAGTTAATTATTACTTTATTACTAATAATGGTAGATGGGACGGTTTCTTAACGGATGATCTTATGAGAGAAGTTTCATTTAAGAAATGGGGTAATTCTTTAGTTGGCGACTATAAAAAACCTATTAAAGATTTTCCAAACACATCTAATGATAGTCCTTTATGGAAAATAATTAATAAATTGGAAAAAACTAGCAATGGGACACTTCTTATAGTTAACTCCTTAGGCATACCACAGGGTTTGATTGATAGGAATAAGGTTGGTTATTTTATTCTTAATAAAATAGGATTTAATTTATCTGCTGAACTGAGGAATAAACTAAAAATTAAGAATAAATATCCTCTTGGTTTAGAACTACCGAAGATTATTGAATTTATGAGAAAAAATGGAGATCTATAAAGAAATAAGAGTTACTGTTTTTGTTACTATAAAGTTAATTTTCCTACTTTAAATCTATCCTTTTTACGGATAATTTAGGATAGTAATTTAAAAAAGAATCTTGTAAAAATGATATCAACTCATTTTGATTTAATTTTAATTTAATTTTAGGAGGTGCAGGTTTATTAAAAACTTTTAACCAAAGATCGGGAGGTGGATTTAGTTGTATTTCCCCATGTTGTAGAAAGCATCCTTTTTTCCAATATTGCGCGCTCCCAATTCTTTTGTGCCCATTCTTATCAATTAAATCGCAACTAAAGGATGAACTAAAACAATTTTCTGAAATAAGCGATCTTTTAATTTTGCCAGGGCTTAGTTCAAGGCCTATCTCTGAAAAACTTTTGATTAGCCATCTATTGATTCTTTCATAACTAAACTTTTTATAAGAAGGTCTTTTAAATGTGAGTGCATATGTAAGTCCTCCAGAGTGTAATACTGCCCCGCCACCTGAAGGCCTTCTTACTATTTTTAAAAGCCCCTTTTTTGATAAATGAATCCAATGTGAAGGGAAATCCTTTTGATGATAACCAACTGAAAGCCAAAAATCTTCCCAAATATAGAATCTCAAAGTTAATAATATATTTTCATCAGAAATTGTTTTATTTAGAAACTTTAAATCAAGCTCCATTTGCTTTTTACCTGAAGTTTTGATTGTTGAAATAATCAAGGCTGTATTACTATCTAACAAAATAATTTATTTACTATTTAAAGAGATTTTAATCGTTTTTTTATTTTCTATAACTAATTTAAAAATTTATATTTAAAAATAATTTATCATTGAACTTATTTGGTTTAAATATGTAATTAAAATAATATAAAAAAAATAAGAGAAATTTCCTAAGGGTTGGAATCTATTTTGTATGTGTTAAAAATTGATTAATGCTTTTCAACTGACTTGGGATTATCTAAAAAACGATTTTTAGCTTTAGGATCAGAGAACCTTCAAAATAATTCATTTGAATATAATTTAGAAAGCATTGACCTTGAAAGGTTTTCTTTTAATAAAGAACAAAAATTTGTCAGTAAAATATTACTGTTATTAAAGTTTTGCTTTTTACTTTTAGCTACAACTAGTTTGTTAAAAATTGGATATATTTCAAAAATACGTGTTATTAGACTTGGAGAAATAAAAGAATCTTATTTATATGAAAAAGAGAAATATAGAGAATTAACAAATCGTTTTGATGATTTATTTTCTTTAAACGGTCGGCAAAGATTTATGAAGGATCAAGATCAAATGATATCTAGGGACAGAATGAGAGTAATATGGCGTTGATGTGCAAAGAAATTTTCTTTGTATTTTGCAACTTTTAATGAGGTTTTCTAATAGTGATAAATGGAAAAAACGGATTGGTCTTAATCACAGGATCTACATCTGGAGTAGGCTTGAACACATTAAAACCCTTGATAAGGGGAGGATGGAATGTTCTGGCAATAAATCGATCTAATAAAAGAGCACTAATTGAAAGTAGTAAGATTCTTAGTGATGCTGAATTAGATAAAATAGAATTCCTTGAAATTGACTTATCGAATTTAAATATGGTCAAAGATGGTTGTAATCAAATCATTGAAAAATTTGGAGATAGTTTAAAAGTAATAATATGCAATGCAGCAGTTTACAAACCTAGATTAAATAGGCCAGAAAGATCAGCTCAAGGATTTGAAAATTCTATGGCTGTTAATCACCTAGGACATTTTCTTTTGATTAATTTACTATTAGAGAAGATGTTATCGTCTAATTTTGATATCACAATAAAAGGGAAACCATCGAGATTCGTACCAAGAATAACAATCCTTGGTACTGTTACAGCTAACTATAAAGAATTTGGAGGTAAGATTCCTATCCCTGCCCCTGCAAATCTTGGGAATTTATCAGGATTTGAAAAGGGATTTTTAGCGCCAATTAGTATGGCTAATGGTAAAAAATTTAAGCCTGGGAAGGCTTATAAAGATAGTAAATTATGTAATATGATTACAGTACAAGAGATATCAAAAAGATTCCCTAGCGAAAAAGTGGTTTGTAATTCACTTTATCCAGGATGTGTTGCAAATACAAAACTTTTTAGATATACTCCTTGGATATTTAGAATACTCTTCCCAATATTTCAACGATTTATTACCGGCGGATTTGTTTCTGAGAGACTTGCTGGAGAGAGAGTGGCTTTAGTCGCTACGGGTAAGGAATTCTCTCAGTCAGGGGTTCATTGGAGCTGGGGTAATAGGCAGAAATCAGGAAGAAAAGCATTCTCTCAGAAATTATCCGAAAGAATAATTGATCCCTCTATAAGTAAGAAATTATGGGAGTTATCTGAAATATTAGTAGGGTTAAATTAATTAATCAAATCCTAATAGGTCAAATAGTTCCCTGTCTTTTAGAGGCGTACCTTCAAGCGGCTTGACATTATTTAAAAGCTTTTCTGCTAATGATAAATATTCATTTTGTACAGTGATAACATCTTCAGTTGGTTCCATTTCAAAGATTGTACACTTCTTAAGCCTTGATCTTCTAATAGCGTCTACATCTTGGAAATGTGCCATAGTTTTTAAACCTGTTTTATTATTAAACTTATCTATTTGATCGGTATCTTTTGATCTGTTGGCAACAACTCCTCCTAACCTAACTTTATAATTTTTGGCTTTTGCTTGAATTGCCGATACAATCCGATTCATTGCGAAAATAGAATCAAAATCATTGGCAGTTACAATTAAACAATAATTTGCATGTTGTAAGGGGGCAGCAAAACCTCCACATACAACATCTCCTAAAACATCAAAAATCACAACATCTGTATCCTCGAGTAAATGATGCTCTTTAAGTAGTTTAACGGTCTGACCGGTTACATAACCTCCGCAGCCGGTGCCTGCAGGAGGCCCGCCGCTCTCAACACACATTACTCCATTAAATCCTTCAAACATAAAGTCATTTGGTCTTAGTTCCTCACTATGAAAATCAACTTCCTCTAAAATATCTATAACTGTAGGGACCATTTTGTGAGTCAATGTAAATGTACTATCGTGCTTAGGATCACATCCTATTTGAAGTACTTTTTTACCTAATTTTGAAAACGCTGCAGATAAATTTGAGGATGTTGTTGATTTACCGATCCCACCTTTCCCGTAAACAGCAATAACTAAAGCTCCCTCTTCTATTTTTATTTTTGGGTCTTGCTTGACCTGAACACTTCCTTCTCCATCAGGCTGTTTATTTATTGTACTTGTCATTAATAAATTAGGCTTGTATTTATATATATTCTTGCAGCCAAAATGCAATATGTAACGTATTTTTCAATATTTATTTATTTAGTAATATTTGCTAGAAAAAAAATATATATATTGTTCAAATTATACATAGAAATATATAGAAATAAGTTTAATTACTCATGCTAAAATATTATTTATTTAATAATAAATTAACTAAAAAATGCTTTTGCGTCGTATAGAATTTCATCGTCAATTTCAGTAATACCTTTTGAAATAGCATATTTTTCAGTATTTGACTTTACTTTTCCTCGCACAAAAAATGGAACCTTGGATAGTTCAGCTTTTCCTGTGTTCGTCCAAAGTACTTTTTCAATTTCACCAAAACTATTTTCATTTAACGGGATGAAATTATCTATTTCATTACTATTTTTATTCGTTTGACCCAAATGACTTTGATGTCCATCTACAAATTCAAAATCATGCTTAAACATATCGATTAGATGCTCTTCAAGTCCCATCATTAGAGGGTGAACCCAATCATCAAATATTACATTCGCCCCTTCCCAACCCATTTGAGGACTGTATCTGGCAGGAACATCTTGAACATGCATAGGCGTACTTATTACTGCACAAGGAATGCCTAATCTTTTGGCGCTATGTCTTTCCATTTGTGTCCCTAGAACTAGTTCGGGCGATGTTTTTTTCATCGCATCTTCAACTTCAAGATAATTATTGGTAATAAGTGCTTCTAAATTTATTTCCTTAGCAACCGCTCTTACTTGCCTAGCCATTTCTCTACTGTAAGTACCAACCCCTACTACTTCAAAGCCTAATTCTTCTTTGGCAATTTTTGTGGCCGCAATCACATGAGTGCCATCGCCGAAGATAAAGACTCTTTTACCTGTTAAATAATTAGAATCAACAGACTGAGAATACCAGGGTAGTTTAGATTTGTTTTCAAGTTCTTTTTGGTTGTTAAAAGGAAGATCTAGTTTCTCATGAACTTCCTTGATAAAAGTAATAGTATTTTTTATCCCAATTGGAATAGTTGTAGTATATTCCATCCCAAAATTACGTTTAAGCCATTCACATGAAGGCTCAGCAATTTCATGATATAGGCAAATATTAATATCAGCGTTAGTTATCCTTTTTATATCATCTGGGGTAGAGCCAAGTGGAGCTATTATATTGGTATCAATTCCTTGTTCTGAGAGGATCCGTTGGATCTCTATGACATCATCCCTACATCTAAAACCTAATAAAGAAGGGCCTAGGATATTAACTTTTGGTCTTCGACCTATATCTTTCCATCTATGAGGATTTATATTATCTATAACTTGAGTTTGATCTTTCAAAAGAGTTCTTATTAATTGGTAAAAAGTTTCAGCAGCCCCCCAATTCTCTTTCTTACTATATGCCGGTAATTCTAGATTAACAATTGGAATATCAAAACCCATTCCTTTAGCTAGCGCACCAGGCTGATCTTGAATTAATTCCGCCGTACAACTTTCGCCAACTAAAAGAGTTTTTGGTTTAAATCTTTCTACGGCTTCTGAGATATTCCTTTTTACTAATTCTGCTGTATCACCACCTAAGTCCCGAGCTTGAAAAGTAGTATATGTCACAGGAGGCCTTTGACCTCTCCTTTCAATCATTGTAAAAAGAAGATCTGCATAAGTATCACCCTGAGGTGCATGAAGAACATAATGCACCTCTTTCATTGATGATGCAACTCTCATCGCACCTACATGAGGAGGACCTTCGTATGTCCAAAGAGTTAATTCCATAATTAATTTGTTACGAGAGTTTTAGATGTAAGTATTTGATTTCTTTTTAGAGGCCTAGAAAAAAGGCCAGCCAGATCTGCAGCCTGATCGATCCCATGGATAGGACTAAAGACCATTTCAATTGACCACTTGGTATTTATCCCTTCAGCCTCTAAAGGATTAGCTAGGCCCATGCCGCAAACTACTAGGTCAGGATTTGATTCGCGTACCCTATCGAGTTGTTTTTCTACATGTTGGCCTTCAACTATTTTTGTGTCGTTCGGTAATAAATTGAGCTCTTCTTCCATTAAATCCTTATTTAAATAGGGCGTTCCAACTTCAATAAGATCCATTTCACATTCATTATGTAGAAATCTCGCTAATGATATTTCAAGTTGGGATTCAGGTAAAAGAAATAATCTTTTGCCCCTTAGGATTTTTACATGTGATTCAAGGGCTTGCTTAGCTCTATTTGTTAATGGTGAAATTATCTCATGAACCTTATTCTCAGGTATTTTGAATGCTTGTGCAGCAGCTAAAAACCATTTTGTGCTCCCCTCTACTCCGAGAGGGAAGGGCGCATGTATTATTTGACAGCCTCTGTGTTCAAGATCTCTTACTGTCTCAGATAAGTAAGGTTGGGTAAGTAGGACCTTGGTATTGTTCCCAATCTTGGGTAATTTCGTAGATTGCCTAGGAGGAAAACTTTCAATATTAAGAATGCCTAAATTATTAAAAATTTTTTTGAATCTATCTTCTACATTATTGGCAAGTGTTCCAACTAACAATAATTTCTCATCTTCTGTTGATTCCATTATTGGAATTAGAGATTTCAAGGCGCCATCTTCTCCTTGAGTAAAGGTCGTTTCGATTCCGCTACCAGAATAATTAACGCATCTCACTTTGCCTAAAAAACGTTGGTTTAATTTCTCTGCAACAGTAGAAAGATCGAGTTTAATAACTTCACTTGGACATGAGCCAACGAGAAAAAGTGTTTTTATTTCAGGTCGTCTTGAGATAAGATCATTAACGACTCTGTCAAGTTCTTCATGGGCATCAGCTAATCCAGCAAGGTCTTTTTCTTCAAGAATTGCAGTTCCAAACCTTGGTTCAGCAAAAATCATTACGCCAGCGGCGCTTTGGATTAAATGTGCACAAGTTCTAGATCCAACAACTAGAAAAAAAGCATCTGGCATTCTTCTGTGAAGCCATACAATTGAAGTTAGACCACAAAAAACCTCTCTAGGACCTGTTTCTTTATTTACTTCAAAATTACTCATAAGACAAAAAATTTTTTAACTTATAAACAAAGCTTGCATAATTTTCTAAATTAAAGAAAGTAATTAATAAGTTCTCTTATGAATTGGACATATTTCAAAAACTTATATGATTGTTTAAAAACTCAAATGAAAATTAAAAAAAAATTTTTTAGATAACTTTTTTAATTCCTCCAGTAATTTTTTTCATCATTGGTTTTGGAAAGTTTCCAAATGTTTCTCGATATTTTTGTAGCCCTTAATCCCCCCCTTTCAACATTTTTTTTGCCAGGCTTCGCTCCTAGAAGGAAAGATAGCTCTGCCGTACTTAATGGCGCGCCTGTTTCTATCGCTAATTGTGCTAATTCTAGTCTATCTCTAAGTTTCTTGATATATAACTTTTCGGTATTTTCATCTTCTAACCAGCTAAAAGATGGATCCTTCTGGGATAATTTTTGCATTAAACTTAAGCTTACTAAACTTAATTTTTGATCAGGACTTAATTCCTTTTTAAGAGGTTCAGATACCTGTGTTTTTTTTGAAGTAGAAGCCATAAAATTAATATCTTTATAAATTGAAGGTATCGGTTCATTCGCTACGTGCAAGTAAATTTAATAGAAAAATTGATCCATTATCAGTTATAGTCTCCTGAATGGAACCAACTTCTAGCTTAAATAGGGGAGAACGCAGAAATAAGAGTTCTCTAGTAACTGGATCTGAGGTCCAATCTCAGTCTGGTGCTTCTGGCTATATTACGACTGATTCAGAAAAGTCCTTAGTTTATAGACAGGCAAGTCAAGTTGAACAAATCGAGTTAAGAACTTATGTTTTCTTAGATTCATTGCAGCCACAGCTCGCTGCCTATATGGGAACTGTTAGTAGAGGCTTTCTCCCAATTCCAGGAGATTCTTGTTTATGGATGGAGGTATCTCCAGGAATGGCTATTCACAGAGTTACGGATATTGCCCTTAAAGCAAGTAATGTCAGACTAGGCCAAATGATTGTTGAAAGAGAATTTGGATCCTTCGCTCTTTATCATAAAGACCAGAGTACTGTTTTACATTCAGGAGATGTTGTCTTAGATGCAATAGGGAGCGAGGTAAGAAAAAGAACTAAACCTTCAACTAGTTGGACTGAAATTATTCGTGCTATCACGCCTGACCATTCTGTATTAATTAATAGACAAAATAGAAGCGGTTCAATGATACAAGCCGGGATGAGCATGTTTATTCTTGAGACTGAACCAGCTGGATATGTATTAAAAGCAGCCAACGAAGCAGAGAAGGCTTCTAATATTACAGTGGTAGACGTTAAAGCTGTTGGAGCATTTGGCAGGCTTACTTTGGCTGGGAAAGAGGGGGATGTAGAAGAGGCTGCTGCTGCCTCAATCAATGCAATTGAGCAAATTTCCAATCTTTAGTTATCAATTTATGCCCATTTCTTTTCTTAAATATGGAGCGAGTTTTCTCGCGGCCTTCCCTCTGCTCCCAAGTTTTGATAATTGAGATTGACTAAGTTTTCCATAAACGCAGTTAGCTTCCTTAACCCAAAAAATGGATTCAAATTCTCCATTTTGATAAGCAGGCCGTTTCAAAATCTCTCCCCAGCAAATTCCAGTAGAATCTTTAATTAATTCTCCTTCTGGATTGCATAACACCATACAACTTATAAATCTTGCACTCCTATAGGGAGTATTACTGAGCTCTTTAATGAGCTTGTCAAGTTTTTTAGCATTTGAGCTAGCGTATCTAGCAGAAAAAATTCCTGGTCTTCCATCTAATGAATCAACTTCAAGCCCAGAATCATCAGCTAAAGCCCAACTTTTAGTCATTAAGGCCGCTGCTCTAGCTTTTAGCAAAGCGTTCTGAAAATAGGTTTCACCTGTTTCTTCTACATTAAGGTGGTCTGGCTGTTTTCTTACTTCAAGGGATAAGACATTTAACATCTCTGAAATCTCAGAAACCTTTGTAGGGTTGCCGCTTGCAATTGTCAAAACAGATTTCACAGATATTAATTTATTAAGAGATTATTATATTAGCCGAAAAACTGATACAGAGACAGGATGGGTTGAACATTCCACACCTGTATAGTCAGGGCCTGTCTCGTACGGTGATAACTTAATGTAAATTTTTTATTAACACAACTGTATGTTTTGATGCTCTAACTAAATTTCAATAGTATTAACATATCAATTATACCAAGGGTGATAAGTTTAACTTATATATCATAGAAAAAATATTAATAGCTATTTCTTGTCAAAGCACTTGACTTATAAGGTCTCGATAGAGCATTCTTCGATATGAACATTCCACATTTATACATAGTAGGCATGGCTACAGAAACAATGGGTATCGCTCTCGGCATGATCG